>Ga0075163_10009428_pt1 | contig 12812 bp, 7 predicted proteins | sample JI1023141ADNA_FD_71478 | JGI IMG/M metagenome (GOLD analysis project Ga0075163, IMG submission 71478) | Wastewater effluent complex algal communities from Wisconsin, to seasonally profile nutrient transformation and Carbon sequestration -... | ecosystem: Engineered > WWTP > Effluent > Algae...
GATGCAGTGATAGACGGCGGACTGATCCTGGGAAGCCTTCAACCGAGCCATGCGCATACGTCGTCGTCTCCGTAGGGAATTGAGCAGGGGAGGCACCCTGTCCTCCCGCACCGCCCAACCACGATACCTCCCAGCATCAGTCGGTCAACAACTTTGAACCTGTCACTATATTTGTCCTCGCGCCGATTCCTAATTAGGCGGACACCTCCCGGTCAAGGTTCATGGGTTTGGCCTTCGGAGAAGCCCCCACGTACTTCTTCATTCTGTCCCGCTGGGAGCGATGGCATGCTTTGGCTGTGGAACGCGCCACGTGTCTCAGAAGCCGGCTTCGACTGTGGACCTGGATCTTCATCGTGGGGCTCGCCGCGAGCGGACTGACGGCGATTCCCATCCAAACGCAGTTCGATCTGCTCGCGCAGGTTCTGGGCAGTGATTTCCGGGACGACGGATGGATGCCCGCCTTTGCCGCAGAATGGCTGGCGACGGCCTACTCCGGCGTTTCGAAGACCTCGGCCCAGGCACCGTTTGTCTGGTACGGGACCGATTGGCTCGCCTTTGGTCATCTGGCCATCGCCTTAGCCTTCGTCGGTGCCCTGAAGGATCCTGTCCGCAATCGGTGGCTCTATGACTTTGGGCTTCTGGCGTGTGCTGCGGTGATCCCCTGGGCGCTCGTCTTCGGAGCTTTGCGGGGCATTCCATTCTGGTGGCGCTGCATCGACTGCTCGTTCGGAGTCTTTGGAGCGATCCCCTTATGGCTGTGTCGGAGGTGGGCACTGGAGCTAGAGTTGGAGTTCAAGCAGTCCCAACAGCCGGAAAATTGAAGGCTGACCGGGTGGGCATCGTCCCGCTCAGCCGTGGATCGCAACCGGATCCATCCAAAGCGAATCGGTCGAGCGGCGCAGGATTGCCATTCGCTCCGACGAAACCGCATTCTAGGTAGGTCACCGGTGAATCCTCGATACGCATCAACGTGGATGGGACTGCTTCTGGCACTCGGAGCAGCCGGGCTTTCCCATGATTTGCACGCAGCGGATCCCCGTGCACGTGCGGCGCTGACTGTGCTCAGGACGGAATGCTTCTCGTGTCACGGCGAGGCCAAGCAGAAGGGTGGACTATCCCTGCTCACCCGTGAGGCAGTGCTCAAGGGCGGGGATGAGGGGCCAGCGGTGACCCCGGGGCGTCCGAACGTCAGCAAGCTGGTCACCTTTCTCCAGGCGGACGCGGACCCGCACATGCCCCCGAAGAAGCAGTTGGAGCCGGCCCAGATCAAGGCGATTCGCGACTGGGTCAAGGCGGGACTGCCCTGGGATCAGGCGGCCCTGGAAGACGAGGACCCGCCGCGGCCGGTGGCCCTGGTGCCGCTCCCGGATCGCTATCAGCCGGTGGTCGCGGTAGCCTTGTCGCCCGACTCCCGCAGGCTGGCGGTGGGCCGCGGCGGGCATCTGACGCTCTATGACCTGACGCAGACAAACTTCACCGCACTGGCCGAGGCGGCAGCGCACACGGACGCCATTCAGTCGCTCGCCTGGAGCCACGACGGACAACGTCTGGCGTCCGCTGGGTTCCGGCGGGTGCGCATCTGGAGTGGCAATTCTCTGGAGGCCGAACGGGAGATCACCAACGGGTTGTCCGGACGCATCACCGCCCTGGAGTTCAGTCCGGACGATACCACGCTTGCCCTTGCCGACGGAGGGAGCGGTCGGCCGGGATACGTCCGCGTACTGGGGCCGGTACTGGGGCCGTTGGTGGCGTCCGATCCACAAGTGTCCATGAAGTCCTGGCGAGCGCACGCAGACACCGTGTTCGACCTGGAGTTCAGCCGGGACGGAACACGCCTCCTGACCGCGGGCGGGGATCAGTTGGTCCGCGTCTGGGACGTGGCTACGCGCCGGGAGCTTGCGGTGCTCGAGGGTCACACGGCCCAGGTGTTGGCAGCGTCCTTCAACACCAATGCCACCCAGGTGGTCAGCGGCGGCGCAGATCGACAGCTCAAAGTGTGGGATATCGCGACCAAGGAAAAGATCATCAGCCTCGGGGGACCTGTGGCGTCCATCACTTCGGTCGCCTGGCCTGGGGACGGCACCTCCATTCTCGCGGGGACGGACGCTGGTGCCGTCCTGCGCTACACCCAGCTCAAGTCTCACACCGGGGAACAGAGTTCCGCGTCCGGCGACGAGCGGCGACTGGCAGAGTTGCCCGATTCCGTCCTGTGCGTCTCCAGTTCCGCCGATGGAACCCGGGTGGTGGCCGGAGCGCATGATGGCACGGTGCGTCTCTGGAATGCGGAAGGAACGATGCTGGCGGAACTGCCTCCGAAGCCGATGCCTGCCGTGGATTCGGTGGTGGAAACCATTTCGGCATATCGCAATCCCCCGCGCAAACCGTCGCCCGCACTGCGCTCCACTGCCCGTCCCGCGATGCCGGTCTCTGTCAAATCCTCGGAGGTGGTGGCCCTTTCGGTCGAACCGTCGGAGCTGGTGCTTTCCGCCGATTCCCCGCGTCACGGCGTCCTGGTCACGGCCCGGACTGCAGACGGTTTCGATGTCGATGTGACCGGGTCCGTGAAGTTCACTGCCAGCCGACGTGCCCCCTTTCAAATTGGCGCCGATGAAGCCGGTCAGGCCGAGGCAAAGTCACCGGGCCAGGGGCTGCTCACGGCCCGCTTCGGACGCCACCAGGTCACGCTCCCGGTCACGGTGACGGGAGACCGCGAGTTGACCCCACCCATTCCGGGATTCCTGCGCGATGTGCTGCCGGCACTGAGTCAAGCCGGATGCTCCGCCGGTGGCTGCCACGCCAAACCGGAGGGTCAAAATGGATTCAAGCTGTCGGTATTCTCCTACGATCCGAAGGCCGATTACGCCGAAATCATCAAGGATGCGCGCGGACGCCGGATCTTTCCCGCTGCCCCCGACGAAAGCCTGCTGTTGCTCAAACCGCTGGCGGAGATTCCCCATGAGGGCGGACAGCGCTTCAAACGGGGTTCGGAGACCCATCAATTGCTGGACCGGTGGCTGCGCTCCGGAATGCCCTACGTCCTGACCAATGAACCCGCGCTGGTGCGGGTCACGGCGTTTCCCGGGGAACGACGATACCGGAAGGGCTCCGCGCAGCGGCTCTTGGTGCTCGCGCACTACTCCGACGGCAGCGTTCGCGACGTGACCCGGCTTGCCGCCTACGATTCAAACGACAAGGAAACCGCCCGAGTGGACGAGCCCGGGCGGATCACCATCGGTCAACTAACCGGCCAGGGCGTGGTGGTGGCGCGCTACATGGGGTTCGTCGCCGACGCGCAAATTCTGGTGCCTGCCGATCATCGTCTGCCCGCCGAACAGTACGCCGCACTGTCCACAAACAATTTCATCGATGCACTCGCGCACGAACAATTTCAACGGCTCGGACTGTTCCCGTCGGATCTGTGTTCCGACGCCGAATTTCTCCGCCGTGCCAAGCTCGACGCCGTGGGGCTGCTGCCCACACCGGAGGAAGTTCGAACCTTCGCGGCGGACACATCCCCCGACAAACGACAACGGTTCATTGCCCGCGTGCTGGATGATCCGGCCTATGCGGATTTCTGGGCCAACCAATGGGCGGATTTGCTGCGTCCGAACCCGGACCGCGTCGGGGTGAAGAGCGTGTTCCTGCTCGACCAGTGGCTGCGGGAGCGATTCCGGGCGAATCAACCCTACGACCAGTTCGTGCGTGAAATCGTGCTGGCCGAGGGATCCAACCACCGGGCAGGACCGGCGGTCATCTACCGCGACCGCCGCGAACCGCCGGAGCTGACCACGATGTTCAGCCAACTGTTCCTCGGCACGCGTCTGGAGTGCGCCAAGTGCCATCACCATCCGAATGAGAAGTGGAGTCAGGACGACTTTTACCAGTTCGCGGCTTTTTTTGGTCCCCTCAAGCAGAAGGGTGCCGGGTTGTCCCCGCCCATCTCTGCCGGCACGGAGACCTTCTACTTCGCCCCGGGCGGAGCGGTGAAGCACCCGGTTACCGGCGAGACCATGACACCGCGCCCTCCGGATGGTCCCACTGTAGGGGCGGCCCCCGGTGATCCGCGACGCGCCTTGGCGGACTGGATGACCGCACCCGAAAATCCATTCCTTGCGCGCGCCGCAGTGAACCGCGTGTGGGCGCATTTCTTTGGACGCGGACTCGTGCATCCTGTGGATGACTTCCGCACCTCCAACCCCTGTGTGAATCCCCAGTTGCTGGACGCCCTGGCAGCGGACTTTGTCGCACACGGTTACGACCTGAAGCACCTCATCCGGACCCTGCTGGAGTCCCGCACCTATCAACTCAGCACGGAACCCAATGCGTCCAATCTTGCCGACACCCGCAATTTCTCCCGGGCCTACCGGCGACGTCTTCCGGCAGAGGTCATGGTGGATGCGGTGCGCGATGCGACGGGCGTGCCGGACACCTTTGCCGCCCTTCCAGCCGGCGGACGCGCCACCCAGGCATGGAGCTACAAGATTGAGTCCCACTTTCTGGACGCTTTTGGGCGTCCCAACTCCAGCAGCGATTGTCCGTGCGAGCGCGACACCCAGCTGAGTGTGGTCCAGACCCTCCACCTGATGAATTCAAGGACTCTCCAGGCAAAGCTGAGCGATCCAGCGGGGCGTGTCCGGAAACTGGCGGAGAGTCCGAAGTCGCCGGAGGAGATCGCCACGGAGCTGTACCTGACCACCCTGAGCCGACCGCCGTCCGCATCGGAACTGGCGGCAGCATCCGCTGCCTACGCCGCCCAGGGCGCGACCCGCCAGACGGCGACGGAGGATGTCTTCTGGGCGCTGCTCAATTCCCCCGAGTTTGTTTTCAACCACTGATTGGGAACCGGGGAGGGTTTAACCACGGATGGCACGGATGGACACGGATGGGAGAGGGACCCATGCAAAAGAGCGACATTCTGGGAGGAATGCCCACCGCGAATCCTTCTCCCAATTCCCCGGGACCACGCCACGCATCGGGCCGGCGTGTTTCGAGCGTCGCGTCAGAGCCTTCTCCTAGCATTTCTACTTCCATCCGATCCGTGTTCATCCGTGCCATCCATGGTCAAAACTCCGTGGTTCCTTCTCAAATCATCCTTTCCCATTGAAGGCGCTTTCGTCGAAGCTCGTCTTCCTTCGCACCATGTCCGGTTCCCTGCACAACTGCGCCGGAGTTCGACGGCGGGATTTCCTGCAGTTGGGGATTGGCGGGGTGCTCGGTCTGGGTTTCTCCGACGTGCTGCGCTTGCAGGCGCGTGCTGCGGGAACACCTGCCTCGCCCGCCGCACCCATCAGCGGCCGACCGGTCAACACCATCCTGATCTGGCTCGATGGCGGTCCGTCCCACTACGAGACGTTTGATCCGAAACCCGACGCCCCCGCGGAAATCCGGGGCACCTTTCAGACCATTCCCACCGCAGTGCCCGGTATCCGCTTCAGTGAGGCAATCCCGGAGCTGGCCAAAGCTGCGGATCGTTTCACGGTGGTCCGCTCGATCTGCCACAAGGATCCCAACCATGGCGGCGGCAATCACTATCTGATGACCGGTGCCCCCACACCGGTCCCGGTAGCCTGCGGGGCGTTTGTTACCTTTCACCCATCGTTTGGATCCATCGTCTCGTGGAAACGCGGTCAACAGGAGGGACTGCCGCCCTACGTCTCCATGCCCTCGGTGACCCGAAGCGGCGGTCCGAATTTCCTGGGGGGCAAGCATGCCCCATTTGTCATCGACGGCTCCCCCAACGCCGCCGGATTCAAGGTTCGGGATGTCGTCCTTCCCGCCGACATCAGTGAGGGACGTGCGGCGACCCGCCGGGAACTGCGGGCGTCCCTGGATGCCATGAAGCGCTACACCGACCGGCTGGCCGAGGATCCGGCGGTGACCTTTGACCAATACTTCCAGCAGAGCGTCGATCTCGTCCTCTCAACCAAGGCACAAGCCGCGTTCGATCTATCCCGCGAGGACGAGAAGGTTCGGGAAGTGTATGGCCGTAACGATTTCGCGCAGCGCCTGCTGATGGCCCGGCGCCTGGTGGAGGTGGGTGTGTCCTGGGTGACCGTCAATTACGGGGGATGGGATCATCACACCAAGCTGTTCGAGGCCTACAAGGGCGACCACGTAAAGAACATGGATCGCGGGGTGGCCGCCCTGATCCGCGATCTGGATGAACGCGGGCTGCTGGATTCCACGCTGGTGGTCCTGCTGGGAGAGTTCGGGCGCACGCCCAAGGTCAACAAGGACGCCGGTCGCGACCATTGGCCTCACGCCATGTCAGTCCTCATGGCTGGAGCCGGCTGCCCGCGGGGAGGGGTGATCGGCGCGACAGATGCCAAGGGCTACGCGGCATCGGACAACGTGTACCGACCGGAAGACTTCGCGGCGTCGGTGTACACCAAGATGGGCATCGACCCCCAACAAATCCTGCACACCAACACCGGCCGGCCAGTGCAACTGGTGAACAACGGCCGCCGGATCAAGGAACTGTTCGCCTAGTCGCCACTCGAGGCGCCGGAATCACACCGTACCGCAGTCCCACACGCGCATGGCGAGGGTTCCTGAACGTTCCTGGATGGCTTCCTTCCGAACCCGGGTTTCTGCCCACACGCGAACCCTGGCCCTCGCCGTCTCCCTGGCCGTCTTGCACCCGTCCGTCCAGTCCGCCGCGCCGGTTCTCGATCACTTGTTCCCCGCCGCAGTGCAGGCCGGTACGTCCAATACCCTCACCTTCGTGGGCAAGTCCGATCCCTGGCCCCCGGAGGTATGGTCGGATCCGCCCGGACTCACCTTCGAACCGACCACCAATAATGGGGTATTCATGGTCTGGGCGGGAACCAACGCGACCCCCGGCCCCCGGTTGGTTCGTGCATTCAATGGCGAGGGGGTCAGTGCCCCACGATTTCTCATCGTTACCCGGGAACCCCAGCGAGCGGAAGTCGAGCCCAATGGCGAGTGGAGCGCACCGCAGCCCGTGAATTCCCTGCCTGCGACGATTAACGGACGATTGGAAAAGAACGGCGACGTGGACTCCTACGGCTTCCACCTGGAGGCGGGACAGTCGCTGGTGGCCTGGATGGAGGCCTATACGCTGATGTCACCGCTCGACCCGGTCTTGCGGCTGTTGGACTCCCGTGGAGTGCAGGTGGCGTGGAACCACGACGACGGACGGTCCCTGGACCCATTCCTCGCCTGGACCGCACCGGCGGCGGGATCCTACGTGCTTCAGGTCTTCGCCTTCGTCTATCCTGCGGGATCCGACATCCGCTTCAGCGGTGATGCCCGGGATGTCTATCGACTGCACCTGACCTCGGGCCCGGTGGTCCGGCATACCGTTCCGCTGGGCGTTCAACGCGGAGGCCTCACGGCACTGCGGAAGCGCGGTTGGAACCTGGGTGCGGACACCCATCAGCCATCACTCTTCGACGGCCGTGATCTCGGCGCAGGCGTGGAACACCTTCCGGTGCCTCCGAGCTTCGGCGAACAGGTCCTGGATCTCCTCGTTGGCGACGGGCCGGAGGGAGTGGAGTCCGAACCCAATTCCCCCGCTGCCGTGGCAAATCCCATGAAAATTCCCGGCGCGGTCACCGGTGAACTGGAAACCCCGGGCGACGAAGACCGGTTTGCCTTCCGCGCAACGAAGGGCGAGTTGCTGCTGCTCGAGGTCCAGGCAGCCTCCTTGGGTTTTCCACTCGATGCCTGGCTCCGGGTGGAGGACCCCTCCGGCAAGGAACTCGCCCGCAATGACGACGCCAGCGGGGCGGATCCACGACTGGAATGGAGTGCCCCGGAGGACGGATCCTACATCGTGGCGATCGGCAACCTGCTGCAGCACGGCGGCAGCGATGCCTGGTACCGGCTTGCCCTGAGCCGGACCACCCCCTCGCTGAAGGCAACGGTGGCGGAGAATGGCTTCGCTCTGGAACCGGGAAAGACCAATGAATTCAAGGTCAACGTCATCCGCAGATACGGATTCAACGCCCCGCTGACATTCTCCGTGCGCGGACTTCCGGAGGGCGTGCGCGCGGACTCCGGCGAGGTGCCGGAGAAGGGAGGCGAGTGCCTGGTTCGGCTGATTGCAACGGAGACCGCTGTTCCCTTCAGCGGATCGCTGCAGATCCGGGTTGTGGAAAGCGGATCCGGTCAGGAATACCCCGTGACCATGGATCTTGTCAGCGTCGGCGAGAACAACGGGGTTCCCCAGGGCTATCGGCGACTGGTGGTGGAATCCATGGCAAAGTTCTGGCTCACGGTGTTGCCGACACCGAAGAAATCCGAAGACAAGAAGTGACAAGCTTGAGCGCATGAAGCCGCCCCTTTCCCCGACCCGACTGAAGCCAAGGTGGTCGATTGCCACGCCCGCCAGAACCCGATACACCTGATCCGATGACCACCGGAGAAAAGGATTTCCCGCGGACCAGACGCAACGAATCCGATCACGCCGCTGGGCAGCCCTTGTGCCGGGGTGGCTTTACCCTGATCGAGTTGCTGGTGGTGGTGGCCATCATCGCCATTTTAGCGGGCATGCTGCTCCCTGCGCTGGGCAAATCAAAGACCAAGGCCCAGGGAATCCAGTGCCTGAGCAATCAGCGTCAACTCACCCTCGCCTGGACCCTGTATGCCGGTGATCACGCCGACAATCTGGTTTGGAACGACCTGACCCCCGACGGAGCGGGATGGGTGCGGGGCGTGCTGGATTACAACGGATCCAATCCGCACAACACCAACCTGGCCAATCTGCGGGATCCCAACTATGCCAAGCTCGCGCCCTACACGCAGGCGGTGGGTATCTATAAGTGTCCGGGGGATCGCAGTTATGTGGTATCCGGAGGACGGCGATACCCCCGGGTTCGCAGCCTCTCGCTGAGCCAGGCCATGAACTCGCGGGATGACTGGATGAGTTATCTCACCAAGAAGAAATACGTGGTGTTCCGCAAACTCTCTGATCTCGACCGGATCGGTGCATCCCAGGCCTACGTCTTTATCGACGAGCATCCGGACAGCCTGAACTTCGGCGACTTCGCTGTGGCCATGAATGATGGCGCGCCGGCCTCCTCCATTCACATCATTGACTACCCGGCCAGCAGTCACAATCGGGCGGGAGGCATGAGCTTCGGGGACGGCCACGCCGAGGTTCACAAATGGGTGGATGGGCGAACCATAAAGCCACTGACCCAAAAGCCGATGACCCTGGTGGTGCCATCGGCAGGCAATCGCGACATGATCTTCATGTCCGAACACACCTCGGTCCGCCTCCAGTAACAGACCCAAAAACAAAGGCGGGTTTCCCGGAACCCGGGAAACCCGCCCAGAAGGATTCAGCGAAGGGAGACGCCGCGATGCGCCTTACTTGGTGTGAGCCTGCACCACGGCCTCGGCCATGCGCTCGGACCAGCGATTGATGATCTCGCGGGCGCGCTCGCTATTCCACCAGGACCCCAGTTGCGCGTCGGCCAGCTCGGACTTCATCACCGCAGCGGCCTGATAGGCGGACGCGGAATCCACAATCGATCCCTCCACAGTCAACCCCATCTGGCTCCCGCTCTTGTAGGCATCGGTGATAGCCACACGGACCTCGCCCACGTCGCCATAGCCGCCGGAAACCACCGCATACCCCTTGGACTCCAGGGCCTTGGTCAGCGACTCGCGGACGTACTCGGCGGATTTGGTCTTCTGCTCATCGGTCACCGGCTTGCCTTCAAACTCCGTGACCTTGATCTGCACCGGCGCGATGACGAACTTGTTGTAAAGCGCGAGGCGGTTGGTGTTCACGTAACGCCAGGTCGTGGCGTCCACCTGCTTCAGATTGCTGTAGTTGTAAAGAAAGCCCGAACGCTTCGGGGGCAACGGGGTTCCGGCGCATCCCGCCAGAAGCAGAAGTCCAGTGAGGGTGAGAGCCGCGGTCAGTCCGCCAGCCAGGCGGTTCAATGTCATTTTCATGATGGAATAGGTCGGTGCCAGACCGGGCCACCAGGACACCCTGATATTACCCACCCCAGAACCGAAACCCAATGTTGAGCGAGCGCTGGCCGGGCGTCACGCCCTTTCCTGAACAGGAACAAGACCAAAGGCCCCATCCAGGGCGCATTAGCGGTCTTCCGATCCGTCGAAGCGATCAAACAGTTTTCCCAGCAGTCGAATTCCGAACCATGCCTCCACCGCGAGCACCACAAAAGCCAGCACCGTGGCGGCAACCCAGCCGGAGAGCGGACCCGTGATTCGGCTCAGGAGAAAATAGCCGGCGAGTCCCAGTCCGGCAGCCGGCACGAGAGAAACCGCCACCAGGATCAACTGCGCGGCGGCGAATACAATCCGTTGTCCCATGGCCTCAAATCCGGGCTGTTGGATGTCACGTCCGGGTCGGGCCCACGCCGGGAACAGCAGGGTCGCCGCGGCTGGCACCAGTGCGTTGACCAGATTCAATGGAGCCACGATCACGACAGCGCACAGGGTTCCAATCCAGAGCAGCAGGCCCTGCCCACCGGTCAGGGACTCCAGACTGGGCAGGGTGATGACCGCACCCAGCGCCGCCAGCCATTGCAGACCCAGGATGACCAGGGCGGGTCCGAGAAGTTCTCCGAGCACAATCTGCCATCCGGGCAGCGGATATCCCTTCATCACCTCCAGGATGCCCAGATCGCGACGCAGCCCTGAACTGGTGTGGGTTCCCCCCAGCAGTGCGAGGGCTGCGAAGGCGATCAGGAGTACGAAGCCGACGGTTGAGCGGACGGCTTCCGGCAGAGGAGCCCAGCGCAGACCCATCGTCGCCAGCAGCACGCCGCCCAGCAAAAGGCCTACCCGGCGCGGGGTGACCCGGGCGTAGATGAGGTGATTCCACATCAGGCTCACTGGGGCGAATCCAGTAGATGCCAGCACGAAAGGGTTGGGAGCCGGGGTGCGCGGCCGCTGCAGGACGGCGCCTTTCCCCGAGCGGATGGCGGTCACCATGTCGGTCCGCTTCCGGGCCAGATCCAGCGACGCTTCCTCAAACCCCACCTCGGACCGTTCCACCCACAGGAACAGCAGGGCCAACATCGCCAGGACGGGAACCGCAGCCAAGGCGAAGGAACCGGGGCCGTCCGCAAACCACGGTCGCACCAGCCAGCGAAAGGGTGCCAGCAGCCACGGGGCGGGACCGGACGTCAACGCCTGGCCCAACCAACCGCCGAGTTGGCGTCCGGAAGCCAGCGGATCCGCTCCCGTAATCGAGAGTTGGGGCAGGGCCCGTATCCAGAGGAACAGGCCGACGCCGAACACGGCCAGCAAGGTCAGGACAGTGGCCCGAAACGTCAGCGTGGACAGACCCCGTTCAGTCAGTCGCTGCACGGTGAAGGAGGCTCCCATTCCGTGGAGTCCGAGTGCCGTCAGGACCATCCATCCGGACAAGACATGGATGACGACAAGTCCGTCGCGGGCAAAGCGTCCGGTGACCAGGGTGAAGAGCACCGCGGACAGCAGCATGCCCAACTGAGAGCGGAGCAGCTTATAGCGGATGAGCATGCGGCGGGACATGGGTGCTGGCAGCAGGAAGGCCAGTTCCGCCTCGGAGAACTGGAGGGCGGCCCGCGAGCCGCTGAATACCCACTGGCCCACGGTGATGGCGAATACCCCCACCGCCGCCCCGGATTCAAAGAGCGAACGCCATTCCGAAGAATCCCCCAGCGGTGGGGAAACGGACCCCCATCCGAGAAACAGGTGGCGAATGAAGAAGGTGTAAAGGTATCCCAACCCGACCACGGCGCCGATGAGGTATTTGGGCTGGCGCAGACGAAGCCACCGGATGCGCAGGGCGTTGGCGAGCGACCGGGACTGCAGGTAAAGCAGGGCTCCAATCAGGGGACGCAGGGTCATGTGGAGGGTGGCGCGGAGTCCGGCAGTCGCGGCGGGGCCTCCTCCATCGCCAGACGAACGAAGACGTCCTCCAGATTCTGGTCTCCCTCCCCGGCAAACTGCTGACGCACCTCGGACAAGGTTCCAAAAGCCACGCGGAAACCCTGTTTGAGAATCAGCACATGGGTGCAGATCTCCTCCAGCAGCGGCAGCAGGTGGGAGCTGATGACAATGGACGCTCCCTCCCGTCCGAGACGCCGGATGGTATCCTTCATGCGCCGGATGGCGAGTGGGTCGAGTCCGGTGAGCGGCTCATCAAAAAAGATCACCCGCGGCGCATGCAGGAGTCCGCAGGCAAGCGCCACCTTCTGTTTCATGCCGCGGGAGAGCTCGGAGGGCAGATGGTGGCTCCGGTCATTCAACTCCAGTTCAGCCAGCAACGCCGGAATGCGAATTGCGGCTTCCGCCACCTGATACAGACGCGCGGTAAACTCCAGATGCTGCCGGACGGTCAGATGGTCGAAGAGGCGGGGTTCATCGGAAAAGTAGGCCATCTCCCGCTTGGCGGCGACCGGATCGCGCGCGAGATCGTGTCCGGCGATGCGGATGCCGCCCCGGGTAGCCGGGATGATTCCCGCCAGGCAGCGCAGACTGGTGGTCTTACCGGCCCCATTGGGTCCCACCAGTCCCAGCAATTCTCCGGGCTTCACAGAGAACGAGAGGTCCCGGACGGCGGTAAACTCGCCGTACACCTTGGTCAGTCCCTCGACGTCGATCATTGGCAGCAGAGAGAACGCCACGTTGGCGTCCGCGAAACACGGAAAAACCGCTGGAACCTCCCAACGGTCAAAGTGCGCGAACCGACATTCCCCGCCCCTCACCAGGCGCGTCGAACACTCAGGGGTGATCTGGCGGTGAAGCAGCAGGGGAATCCGCCACCTGTCGCAAGTAGTCCCAGGAGTAAATGCCCGTGCCGTGGCCGTCCGCCCAGG
>Ga0075163_10009429_pt1 | contig 12812 bp, 9 predicted proteins | sample JI1023141ADNA_FD_71478 | JGI IMG/M metagenome (GOLD analysis project Ga0075163, IMG submission 71478) | Wastewater effluent complex algal communities from Wisconsin, to seasonally profile nutrient transformation and Carbon sequestration -... | ecosystem: Engineered > WWTP > Effluent > Algae...
CCGCTCACCTGGATGCCCACCTTGAAGCTGTCGATCTCGAGATCCTGGATGCTGCCGGAGCCCAGGACGATGGCGGGCTCGGCACGGGTGCCGCCGAGGATCGAGCCGCCTCCGGCCAGGCCCATCACGGTCACCCCGTCGGGAACCTTCGCCGGGAAGGTCTCGCCGCTCGAGGCGTCGTAGCGCCCGGCCGCGAGCTTCACGGTGTCGCCCGACTTGGCGATCCCCAGCGCGCGCTTCAACGTCTTCACCGGTTTCAGGTATCCGTCGGCGTTGTCGTTGCCCTCGGGGGTCACCTGGATGGTGGTGCCGGGCACGGCGGCCTCGGCACCACCGTCGGCGGCCGGCGGGGGGCCCGCTTCACCTGCGTCGGTGCCACCGAAGGGCGCCGGATTGGCGGCCACCGGCTCGTCGCCGACGCATGCGAGCACCAAGGTTAGGGGGATGCAAAGAAGCGACGTTCCAAGAAGAGCACCAAGGCGCATGTTGGAACGATAGCAAGACGCGCATCCGTGACGAACTATCCCGGCACGTCCTTGCGCGCTGCGTCGGCCAGGGACTTCGCGTAGGCGCGGATCTTCGCATCGTTGGGGCCTTCGATCATGATGCGCAGCTTCGCTTCGGTCCCACTCCAGCGCACAATCACCCGCCCGTCCTTACCCAGAGCGTCCTTCACTTTGGCCGCCTCGGTGGAGAGCGTCCGCATGTCCTCGAGGTTCTTCCGGGCAGCGAGTTGCACGTTCTCGAGGATCTGCGGCACGCGTTCCATCGACGTTTGCCACAGCTCGGAGAGGGGCTTTCCGGTGCGCATCATGATGGCGAGCACCTGGAGCGCCGCCACGATGCCGTCGCCGGTGGACGCGTGATCGAGGAAGATGAGATGCCCCGATTGCTCGCCGCCCAGGTTGAAACCGCCTTCGCGCATGGCCTCCACCACGTAGCGATCTCCCACCTGGGTGCGCACCAAGCGGCCGCCGCGCGCGGTGATGGCGCGCTCGAGACCGAGGTTCGACATGACGGTGGCCACCAGCGTCTTGTGGCGCAGCTCGCCGTCGTCGAGCATGCGCCTCGCGCACATCGCCATGACCGCGTCGCCGTCGACGATCTGCCCCTTCTCGTCGATGACGATGAGCCGGTCGGCGTCGCCGTCGAGGGCGATGCCGATGTCGGCTCCGCGCTTGACCACTTCGGTGCGCGCGTTGTCCGGGTGGAGCGCGCCCGCGTCGCGGTTTATGTTCACGCCGTTGGGCTTCACGCCCAGGGCGGTCACGGTGGCGCCCAGCTCCGAGAAGACCAGCGGCGCCACGCGGTAGGCGGCGCCGTGCGCGGCGTCGACCACGATGCGCAGGCCGTCGAGGGTGAGCTCCCGGGGAAACGAGTTCTTGGCGAAGACCACGTAGCGGCCCCGCGAGTCCTCGAGCTTGTCTGCCCGGCCCACGCCCGGGCCGGTGGGCTTCGCGCCGAGGAGCGACTCGTCGGCCATGAGGCGCTCGAGCTCGGCCTCGAGCTCGTCCGGCAGCTTGAAGCCGTCGGCGCCGAAGATCTTGATGCCGTTGTCCTGGTAGGGATTGTGGCTGGCGCTGATGACGATGCCCGCATCGGCGCGCATGCTGGTCGTCAGGTGCGCGATGGCCGGCGTGGGCACGGGGCCGCAGAGAATGACTCGGCCGCCCATGCTGCAGATGCCGGAGGCCATGGCCGTTTCGAGCATGTAGCCGGAGAGGCGGGTGTCCTTGCCGATGAGGATGCGCGGCACGTGGGTCTTGCCGCGACCCGCCACGAAGGTGATGGCGCGGCCCAGGCGCAGCGCCAGCTCGGGCGAGAGCGGCTCGGCGTTGGCGAGGCCGCGAATGCCGTCGGTGCCGAACAGCAGGCGCGTCGGACGGGGCGGTGTGGAGGGAGGGGAAGCGGGAGAAGCGGCGGCGGCGCGGGCCGGGGGCTTGGACGATTTTTTCTTCAAGGGAATCAGTCTCGAAAGTTCGTGAATTGAAGCTCGATACCGAAGTCTTCGGAGCGCAGCACGGCAATGGCCTTCTGGAGGTCGTCGCGGTTCTTGCCGCTCACCCGCACCTGCGCCTCTTGAATGCTGGCCTGCACCTTGAGCTTCGCGTCCTTGATGGTCTGGATGATCTTCTTGGCGGGTTCGGTCTCGACGCCCTCCTTGACCTTCACCAGGATCTTGGAGCCACCCTTGCCGGTCTTCTGCGGATCCTGCGGGTCCATGAAGCGGAGGCTGACCTTGCGGCGCACGAGCTTCTCCTGGAGCACGTCCCAGGCCGCCTTGGCGCGGTCCTCGCTCGATGCCTCGATGAGCAGCCCCTCTTTGGTCTTCTCGACGCCGGTGCCGGTGTCCTTGAAGTCGAAGCGCTGCGCGATCTCCTTGCTCGCCTGGTTGACGGCGTTGTCGATCTCGCTCCACTGCACCTTCGAGGCGATGTCGAAGCTCGGCATGCGGGCATAGTAGATCGCCCGGCGCAGATCCGGTCCGAGGATTTTCCCTACATCGCGATGGGCGGATCGGTGGCCTGGCCCAGCAGAAGCGCCCGCGCCTCGCCCACCAGATACAGCGAGCCCGCCACCAGGACCGACGCCGGGCGCGGTGTTTGCGCCTCGATGCGCTCGAGGGCTTCGGCGGCGCTCCCGGCGATCTCGCATCGTACGCCGCGGTCTTCGAAGTACCGCGCGACCTCGTCGCCCGGGGCCGGGGGCCTTCCCTTGGGCGGCGCGTACATCACGCCCACGCGCGGAATGCCGGCGAGCTCGTCGACGATGGCGCGCCAGGGTTTGTCGGCCAGGGCTCCGAACACCATCCAGTCGGGGTGCGCCTGCTCCCCGCAATAGGCGCGGAGCGCGCGGGCGCCCTCGATGTTGTGGGCGCCGTCGAGGAGGTACGCGATGCCGTCCCGCTCCACGCGTTCCAGGCGGCCTGGCCAGCGTGCGCGGGCGATGCCGAGGCCGATGGCCGAGGAGGGGAGCCCGGCCAGCGACGCGAGCACCACGGCCACTTCGGCGTTGCTGCGCTGGTGAGCCCCAGCCAGCGTCGGCACCAAGGCCGCGGGGGGCAGTCCCGCGCTCTCCATGCGGGCGGCACTCTCTCGCGCGGAGACCCGCGGCGCGCCGGAGCGGAGCGCGACCTCGGCGATGGCAGCGTCGACCTCCGGACGGTCCACGATGCTGCGCGACACCACCAGCGGCACGCCGGGCTTGGCGATGGCGGCCTTTTCCCGGGCGATGGCCTCGAGGGTGTCGCCCAGGAGATCGGTGTGGTCGAGGTCGATGCTGGTGATGCCGCAGGCGAGGGGCTTGGTCACGACGTTGGTGGCGTCGAGGCGGCCGCCGAGCCCCACCTCCAGCACCGCCAGCTCCACGCCGGCGTCGCGGAACGCGAGAAACGCAGCGAGTGTCGCCACCTCGAAGAAGGTGAGCGAAGGCCCGAGGTCGAGGGCCTCGCGCAGGACCCGCACCAGCCGGCCATCGTCGATGGGCTCGCCGTCGATGCGGATGCGCTCGGCGAAGCGGGCCAGGTGGGGCGAGGTGTAGAGCCCGGTCCGCTTCTTCGCCACTCGGGCGATGGACTCGACCATGGCCGCGGTGGAGCCCTTTCCGTTGGTCCCTGCAATATGCACGCAAGCGAAGCTGCGTTCGGGATGCCCGGCGCGGGCGCACACCTCGCGCATGCCGTCGAGGCCCAGGCGAATGCCCTTGGTGCCCCGGGCGTAGAGCTCGCCCAGCGTCTTGGCCAGCGCGGCGGTGTTCGCGGCGCGCCGCTCCTTCACCGCGGGCTCCGTGGTCTCGTACCTCGCGCCCGAAGTTCATGAGGGGATCGGGCGATCCATCGCGGCTGGCGTCGTTGCTCGTCGGTTTCAGGACAAGGAGCCTGCGCCCTCCTCGCGCCTCGCCCCCCGCGCGCCTCGCGCAATCCCCTCGCGAACCTCGGGCGCTCGGTACTCGTCACTCCGGATCCGAAAGCTCGGGGAGCTTCCGGCTGGAGCGGGCGGCGGGAGGCGCCGCTGGCGAGAAGATGCGCAGCATGCGGCCGATCTCCGCCTTCATGTCGAGGCGCGAGACGATGCGGTCGATCATCCCGTGCTCCAGCAGGAACTCGCTGCGCTGGAAGCCCTCCGGCAGCTTCTGGCGAATGGTGGTCTCGATGACCCGCGGTCCGGCGAAGCCCACCAGGGCCTTGGGCTCGGCGATGTTCACGTCGCCGAGAAAGGCGAAGCTCGCGGCCACGCCGCCGGTGGTGGGGTGGAGGAGCACGCTCACGAAGGGGAGGCGGGCGTCGCGCAGGCGCTCGCGCGCGGCCACGCCCTTGGCCATCTGCATGAGGCTCAAGATGCCCTCCTGCATGCGCGCGCCGCCGGAGGCCTGGAGCAGCACCACCGGCAGCTTGTGCTTCACCCCGCGCTCGAAGAGGCGGGCCACCTTCTCGCCCACCACCGAGCCCATGGATCCGCCCATGAACGAGAAGTTGAAGGCGCCATAGGCGACCGGGGTTCCGTCCATCTTGGCGCGGCCGATCTCGAGGGCGTCCTTGGCGTGACCGGCGCGCTGGGCCGCGGCCACGCGGTCCGGGTAGGTCTTGCCGTCGGAGAAGCGCAGCGGGTCGGCGGGCGCGAGATCGGCGTCCCACTCGTCGAGCTTGGCGTCGTCGAGGAGCAGCTCACGCCAGCGGCGAGCCGCCAGCTTGTGGTGCTGGCCGCAGTGCGGGCACACCTCGAAGTTCGCCTCCATGGCCTCCGAAGGCATGGTCTCGCCGCAGCCGTCGCAGCGCCGGAACACGCCCTTGCCGAAGCTCTGTTTCTCGTGGGCGTCGAGACCGCCGGTCTTCTTGCTCGGCCACGGCATGATCAGGACACCTTGATCTCGGAGAGATCGCTGGCAACCTTGAGGGTCGGCTCGGTGCGCTCCTGGATGTCGCGGGCGGAGAGGCCGGGGGCGACCTCGCGGAGGAGCAGGCCGTCGCGGGTGACGTCCATGGTGGCGAGCTCGGTGATGATCCGGTGCACGACCCCGCGGCCGGTGAGCGGCAGGTTGCACTCCTTGAGGATCTTGGGGCTGCCGTCCTTGGCCGCGTGCTCCATGATGACCACCACGCGACGCGCGGAGGCCACGAGATCCATGGCGCCGCCCATGCCCTTGACCATCTTGCCGGGGATCATCCAGTTGGCGAGATCGCCCTTCTCGGAGACCTGCATGGCGCCGAGGATGGCGAGATCGATGTGACCCCCGCGGATCATGGCGAAGCTCTCGGCGCTGGAGAAGAGCGCGGAGCCCTTCTGCATGGTCACCGTTTCTTTGCCGGCGTTGATGAGGTCGGCGTCGACCTGCGCCTCGGTGGGGTAGGGGCCGATGCCCAGAAGACCGTTCTCGCTCTGGAGCACCACCTCGACCCCGGCGGGGATGTAGTTGGCGACCAGCGTCGGCATGCCGATGCCGAGGTTGACGTAGTAGCCGTCCCGGAGCTCCTGGGCGGCGCGCTTGGCGACCTGTTCGCGGCTGAGGCCTTGGCTCATGACTACTTCCTCCCGCTCGGGGCGACGGTGCGGCGCTCGATGCGCTTTTCGTATTTGTCGCCCTTGAAGATGCGCGACACGTAGATGCCCGGCGTGTGGATCTGCGCCGGATCGAGGGTGCCCACTTCCACCAGCTCCTCCACCTCGGCGATGGTGATCTTGGCGGCGGTGGCCATCATCGGGTTGAAGTTCATGGCGGTGTGCCGGTAGACGAGGTTGCCGAAGCGGTCGCCCTTCCAGGCCTTCACGATGGCGTAGTCGCCGGTGATGGCCGGCTCGAGGACGAAGCTGCGGCCGTCGAACTCGCGGACTTCCTTCTTCGCCGAGTACTTGGCGACGGCGCCGCCGCCCTCTGCGTACTTGAGCGGCAGGCCGCCCTCGCTCACCGCGGTGCCGGCGCCGGTGGGGGTGTAGAATGCAGGGATTCCCGCGCCGCCCGCGCGAATGCGCTCGGCCAGGGTGCCTTGCGGGCAGAGCTCCACTTCGAGCTCGCCCGAGAGGTACTGCCGCTCGAACTCCTTGTTCTCGCCGACGTAGCTCGAGATCATCTTCACGATCTGCTTGTTCTTCAGCAGGATCCCCAGTCCGAAGTCGTCGACTCCGCAGTTGTTGGAGACGAACGTGAGGTTCTTCCGGCCGAGCTCCCGCAGCGCCGCGATGGCGTGCTCGGGAATTCCGCAGAGCCCAAAGCCGCCCGCGAGGACGGTGGCGCCGTCGGGGATGTCGGCACACGCCTCGAGGGCGTTCTTCTTGACCTTATCCATCGGGTCGGGACGCTAGTACCCTCCCGCGGCGGAATGCAACGGCTGCCGTGCCGAAACCGGGCGAAATGGGTAGAAAGTTGGCCGCCGGCGGCGGCCCATGGTCGGCTGGGACCGTGCGAGCCGTAACCCTGTCCCAACGCTCCGGAGGCGCGAGCCTCCTTTCCCTCCTCCGCGTCTCCCTCTCTCTTCCGCTCGGCGTCGCCTGCGCGGCAGCCGTGTTGCTCGGAGCCTCGGGAGTGGCATCGGCTGCCCCGCCGAAGCCCGCACCCGCGCCGCACGTCGCCCATCCCGCGCCGGCGGCCCACGCCCACGTCCGGGCGCGGCCGGTGCGTGCCAGCGCCAAGGCCGGAGATGCCAAGAAGCCCGCCGATGCCAAGGCCGCGGTGCCGCACGTACGGGCCCTCAGCGCCGGCTCGCCCACCGACGGCAAGCTCGTGAACGGCGTCCGGCTGGAGCCCTCGCCGGTGCTGCGCTTCGCGCCTGGCTACGCCGCCGGCGACGTGCACTTCGGCCTCCCGTCGCTGGTGGCCATGATCGACCGCTCGGCCCACGACGTGGCGAAGAAGTACCCGGGGAGCGTCCTCAACATGGGGCATCTCTCCCGGAAGAACGGCGGCGAGGTGGACCGCCACGCGTCGCACGAGAGCGGCCGCGACGCCGACATCGGCTTCTACATCAAGAACGGCGCCGGCAAGCCCATCCTGGAGGACTCGTTCGTGGCCTTCCAGGCCGATGGAAAGGCCGAAAAGTGGCCGGGAGCGCTCTTCGACGACGCTCGCAACTGGGCCCTCGTGTCGTCGCTCCTGGTGGACCCCAAGGCCCGCATCACGCACATCTTCGTGGCGACGCCGCTGCGCGATCGCCTCCTCGACTACGCGCGCAAGATGGGCGCCCACCCGGACATTCGCGAGCGCGCCTCGGAGGTGCTCGCCCAGCCCAAGGGCTCCCTTCCACACGACGACCACTTCCACGTGCGCATCGCGTGCCCCTCCGGCATGAGCGAGTGCGTGGAGCAGCCCACCGCCCCCAAGCACCGCAATCTGCCGGTGGCCCGGGTCGACAGCCACGGCGGCGGCGCCCACGGGCACCCCAAGGCGGCCGATCCCAAGGCGCCCCACGCCAAGGCCCCGAAGACGCAGGCCGCACCGAAGGGCCACGGCAGCGGCGCTTCGGCACCGAAGGACGAGGACGAGGGCCTCGGGAAGCTCATCGGGCCGAAGGTCGAGGGCCTCGACTCGGTCATCATCCCCGCCAAGATCGAGCGGCCGGGCGCTCCCAAGGACGCTCCCGCTCCCAAGGACAACCTCGCCCCCAAGGACGCGCCGCCCGCGAAGGATGCACCGATGGAGCCGAGCGAGCCCATCGACGACGTCGACGGACCCGTGACCACCCCTGCGACGGGGCCCGACGCCCACTGATACCCTGGTCTCCGCCGGGCCCCGCAAAACGGCGAAGAACGCGGTAGAAGCCACGGGTGACGCACTCGACACTGGGCGCCGGCCCCCGCCCCGGGCTATGATCGAGTGTCATGACCGCACCCGGCGATCAACGCGCAGTGCTCGTGGGACGAGCCGCCGAGCTTCGATTCCTGGAGGATGCCCTCTCGGCGGTCGAAGGGGGCGCGGGCTCCCGGACGGTCACCGTCCTGGGCGCCGCCGGCATCGGTAAAACCCGACTCGTTCGTGACTTCTTGCAGAAGGCCCACGGCGGGCAGGGGCGCGTCTATCGTGGCACTGCGCGTGAAGGTGATGCCGCTTTCAGCGTCTTCGCCCGCATCCTGCGGGCCCGCTTCGGCCTCGTCGAAGGCATGGACGTGGAGGCCCAGCGCGACCACGTTCGCGAAGAGGTCGCCAAGGTCCTCGACGATCGGAAGATCGGCGACGTGTGCCACTTCCTCGGGCAAATCCTGGGGCTCGACTTCTTCGACTCGCCGCTGATCCGTGCGCTTGCCGCGGAGCCGGCCCAGGCGAGCTTCATCCGCCGGGCGGTGCTCCAGCGGTTCTTCGAGGCCGACGCGCAAGGTGGTGTGGCGGCCGACCACGGCCCGCTCACGCTGGTCTTCGACGATCTCCAGCACGCGCACCGGGAAGCCCTCGAGCTCCTCGCGCACCTCACCCAGTCGGTGAACGCGCCGATCCTGTTCCTGTGCCTCGGGCGCAGCCAGTTCGTCTCCCGCTTCGACGGCTGGCCCGTTTCGTCCCGCGCGGGCTCCCGCGACGTCATCACCCAGGAACGGCACTCGAGCCTGGAGCTCACGCCGCTCTCGGAGACCGACGCGGCGGCGGTGATGCAAGACCTGCTGTCGCCGTGTGGCGACGACCCCAACGTCGAGGAGCTGGTGGAGGGAGCCTGCAACCTCGCCGGCGGAAACCCGGCGCTCCTCGAGCAGATGGTGTCGGTCTTCCAGGAGATGAAGGTCATCGAGGCGGACCCGTTCGCCGAGAACGATCAGTGGACCATCCACATCGATCGCATCGAGGACGTGCGCCTGCCGATGAGCGTGGAGGATGCGGTCCAGGCGCGCATCGCGGCCCTGAGCCCGGAGGAACGAACCCTCCTGGAGCGCGCCGCCATGATGGGCGCGGTCTTCTGGGGCGGCGGTTTGCTGGTGCTGACCCGGGCCGACGCCGACACACCGCGATCGTGGCTGGTCAAGAGCACCCCCGATTCGGCGCGGGTGCAGCAGCTGCTGGTGGACCTGGTGGAGCGCGACTACGTGCTCAAGCTCCCGGACAGCACCTTCCCCGACGACGACGAGTACGTCTTCAAGCACAACCTGGAGCGCGAGACGCTGGCGAAGAACGTGGCCGCCGGGCTCTCCCGCCGCTACCACGCGGTGCTCGCCGACTGGCTCTCCTTCAAGGGGCCGGTACGTGGCAACGAGGAGTATCTCTCGATGCTCGCCCACCACTACGAGAAGGCCGGCGCCAAGGTCTCGGCGGGCCGCGCCTACCTGGACGCTGCGGACGCCGCGCGCAGCCACTACGCCAACGCCAAGGCCGCGGAGCTCTACGAGAAGGGCCTGGCGCTCGTGGCATCCTCGGCCTCGGTGCAGCGGGTGGTCGATGCCGCCGGCGAGCTCCCGGTGGATCAGCTGCTCTCGACCTATCATCACTACGGCGACGTGCTGCAGCTGCTCGGCCACATGGAGCAGGCGGAGTCGTGCTTTCGCAAGATGCTGGCGCTGGCCTACCGGCTCGATCTCCGGGCCAAGGGCGGCGCCTCCCACGGCCGCATCGGTCGTCTCTTTCGCGACATGGGGCGCCTCGACGAGTCGGCGGCCCACCTCGAGGCGGCCCTGGCGCTCTTCGAGTCCGCCGCGGACGACCGCGGCGTCGCCAGCAGCATCGACGACATCGGAAAGCTGCACTGGCTCCGCGGCGACTACGAGAAGGCCCTGGAGTACACCCAGCGATCGCTCGCCATGCGGCGACGCCTCGGCGAGCGGCGGTCCATCGCGCTTTCGCTCAACAACCTGGGGCTCGTCTACCAGGACTCCGGCCAGTTCACGCCGGCCCTCGACGCCTTCGAGCAAGCCCTGCGGATCCGTCGAGAGATCAACGATCTGGTGGGGGTTTCCGTCACCCTGAACAACCTCGGCACGGTGGCCCAGGATCAGGGCGACGACACGCGTGCCCTCGCGCTCTTCCGCGAGGCCCTCGATATCGCGTCGGAGACCGGCGACAAGAACCGCATCACGCTGGTGCTCACCAACCTGGGCGAGACCCACAATCGGCTGGGCGATCCCGATCGCGCGCTGGCCTTCCTCAAGGAGGCCCGCTCCAACGCCGAGGAGCTGGGCGACAAGCTCGGGCTGGCCGAGGCCATTCGCGGCATCGGCAAGGCCTATCTCGCCAAGCGCGATCTCACCAAGGCCCGGGAGGCGACGTCCAAGGCGGTGTCGCTCTTCCGCGAGGTCGACAGCAAGGTGCAGCTGGGCGTGGCGCTGCGATCGCTGGGCGAGGTGGTGGCGGAGGGGAGCGCCGGCGGCCCCGAGTCCCACGAGGCCCGCGATCATCTGCTCCAGTCGGTGCGCATCTTCGAGCAGATCGGCAACCACGTGGAGCTCGGGCGAAGCTGCCGCGCCTACGTGAAGCTCCTGGAGACCTCGCTGGAGTTCCAGCTCGATCCCGCGGCACAGGCGGAGGCGCGGGCCTATCGCCAGCGGGCCGACGACGTGCAGCGGAAGCTCCGGGCCAGCAGCGCCGCCATCACCATGCGCTGAGCGCCGCGACTGTGTCGGACGTGTGTCGAGGTGTCACGGCACCCCGCGAAAGGTGGCTCGTCAGCGATCCACCCCAGCCCCGATTCGTTCACGGCTTCGGGGCTGCATGTCGCGATGGGTGCATTTTCCTGGCACGAACCGTCGGGTCGAACTTGAAGAGAACGTCATGTCGGGGCATGGTGCAGCACCATGCGAAGTTTCGTCGTGCTCCTCTGTGGTCTGTCCCTCGCCGGCGTGGTCGGCCTTGCTTGTGGAGGGAACGACGAGTCCACGTTCAAGCCCCCGGGGTCGAGCGGTAGCTCCGGCGCCGGCAGCTCCAGTGGCTTCGGCGGCGAGGGCGACGGCGGTCCGGGCTCCCTGGTGCCCATCGACGATCTGTTCTTCGACCCCCCGGCGGTCACCGTCACGGTCCTCAACGGCGTCACGCAAAAAGTGACCTATGCCCTCAAGGCCAAGCGGCCCGATGGCGTGATCATCGACGCGCCGGGCATCAACGTGCAGTTCGACCGGCCCGACATCGCCACCCTCAAGGCCGGGCAGCCGGTGGAGCTCACCACCAAGAACGAGTACGCCGGCACCGGCAATTTGCGTGCAGTCTACAACGGAAAGACCGCCAGCGCGACGCTCACGGTCATCCTCAAGGTGGAGGAGATCGGCGCCGGCGTTTCGCCCGCCGCGGTTGCCGGCCTGAAGGCCAGCGGCTTGCCGGCCGACCCTTCGGTGACGTCGATCCTCTATCCGTACGACAAGACCGTGTTCCCGCTCGGACTGGCCTCGCCCCTCTACATGTGGGCGGCCCCCAAGGCCGGCGACGTGTACCGGCTGCACCTCGAGGAGTCGAACTACGCCTACGACGGCTTCTTCACCGTCGCCACGCCGGCGCAGCTCCGGGTGCCGCAGAACGTGTGGGACCGCATCACCGCCTCGAACAAGGCCGAGCCCCTCAAGGTCACGCTCTCCCGCTGGGACACGGCCGCCTCCAAGGCGTACGTCTCCGCAAACCAGGAGTACACCATCTCGCCGGCGAGCCTGCGCGGCGCCATCTACTACTGGACCACCAGCGGCACCGGGCACCTCGCGCGCATTCGCCCGGGCACCGGCACCGCGCCGGAGATCCTGAATGGTGGAAAGTGCATGGGCTGCCACGGCGTCTCCGCCGACGGCTCGACCCTGGTGGCCGTGGAGGAAGATCGCCCGTCCACCGACGAGCCCACCAGCAGCACCCGCGCTTGGGTCTCCTACGATCTGCCGGGCGCCACCGTGCGCAAGGTGTCGAGCGCCTTCGGCGGCAACGTCGCGGTGAACCCCAACGGCAAGTTCGTGGTCTACGGCAACCAGAAGCTCAAGCTCGCCGACACCGCCACCGGCACGCTGGTCGCCTCTTCGGGCCTCGCCAACGTCCAGACCAACGGCACGTATCCGGACTTCGCCAAGATGATGACCCCGGCCTTCTCTCCCGACGGGAAGAAGCTCGCGGCGGTGAGCGGCGAGGCTCCCGGCAGCTACTGGTACCACAACCTCCGGAACGGCCACCTGGTGGTCATGGACTTCAACGAGACCACCAGGACCTTCTCCGGCGGCACCGCGCTCGCGGCGGCCTCGGCGTTCCCGGCGAACCAGCGTGCCCTCTCGTACCCGTCGTTCGCGCCGGACTCCGCGCACGTGGCCTTCCACGTGGGCGACTACCCGACCGGTTGCGACGATCAGGGCTGTGACGACTTCGCCAAGCAGATCGGCTCGGTCTGGCTCCAGAAGACGTCCGGTGCGGCGCCCATCGCGCTCACCAAGATGAACGACTCCTCCGCGCTCGTGGCCGATCGCAACCTCACCCTCGAGCCCACCTTCAACCCGGTGGAGCGCGGCGGGTACTTCTGGGTGGTGGTCACCAGCATGCGCGACTGGGGCAACAAGCTCACCGGCGTGGCCAACAATGGCAAGAAGCGCCTGTGGGTGGCGGCCATCGACAAGAACGTCGGCACCGTCGACCCCAGCCACCCGGCCTTCTATCTCGAGGGCCAGGAGGACAACACCACCAACATGCGCGGGTTCTGGGCCCTCGCTTCCTGCTTGCCCACGCCCAAGACTCCGGGCGGCGGCGGCGGCACCTGCTCTGCCGGCTTCGAGTGCTGCTCGGGCTTCTGCGACAAGGGCGTGTGCATCGACCCTGGCGTCATCGCCTGTCAGCCGGTGGGTGGCTCCTGCGCCGTCGATGCCGACTGCTGCAACGGCGACGTCGTGAAGTGTGATCGCGGGGTCTGCCGAGTCCCCCCCCCGAAGTAAACGGGGTCGATGGGGCGATACCTTCGC
>Ga0075163_10009431_pt1 | contig 12810 bp, 9 predicted proteins | sample JI1023141ADNA_FD_71478 | JGI IMG/M metagenome (GOLD analysis project Ga0075163, IMG submission 71478) | Wastewater effluent complex algal communities from Wisconsin, to seasonally profile nutrient transformation and Carbon sequestration -... | ecosystem: Engineered > WWTP > Effluent > Algae...
CCGGCGTAGGCCTCGTCGCCCATCATCATCCCCGCCCACTGGCGGTCCGACATCGCGCTCGTCCCGCTGTCGGTGAGGAGGTCGATGTAGACGTCGTCACTCTTGAGCAGGAAGGTGTTGTAGCCAGCAGCGGCCAGTGCCTGCGTGCGCTGCGCCTGCGACGTCATCGTCAGCGGCTCCACCATCTTGATCTTCCACGGTTCGGCCCAGGAGCGGCGGCCGAACTGCTGGCCCATGGTACGCGGAGTCGGGTGGTCTGGAGGTGTCATGGCGGGAAGTCGGTGGGACCGGGCGGAGAGGAGGAGGAGGACGGGCAACCAAAAGGGCGCCGGCGCCTAACGCGCCCGCGCCCCCACAAGATCGGCGAAAACCTGTTGCGCTCTGTCAGCTATTGCCTCACGCGTCGTCCGCACACCGGTCGAGAAGGTCAGACCAGTGCACTCGCGCACCCAGACTAAACGCTCCTAGCGCATGAAGAGGAGCGTGACCGCCACGAGCGCCACCACCACGGCGGCGATCGCCACCCAGAGCGTCGACGTCGAGGGGGCCGGGGTTGGCGAGGGGGCAGGGGGCGAGGGCTCCACCGGGAGCTGCACCGTCGCCCCCTTCCCCGGTGTTGCCGGCGCGGTCGGGGTATTCGCCCGCGCCGAGCGCTCGAGGATCGCCTTGGCGTCCTCGGTCCCCATCTGCTGCCACATGCGCTCGCGCGACGCCGCCTTGCGCGCCGCGATCAGCTCGTCGATGAAGGCCGTCGCCGTCTCGAACCGATCCTCCGGCGCCTTGGCCATGGCCCGGGCCAGCACCACGTCCAGCGTCGACGCCACCTCGGCGCGCAACGCATGCACGCTCGGCACTGCCTCGGTGAAGTGCGCCGCCACCACCAGGCGCGTCGACTTCCCCACGAACGGCGGGCGCCCGGCCAGCATCTCGAACAGGACGCACCCTAACGAGTAGATGTCCGAGCGCCCGTCCACCTGGCCGGCGCTCGCCTGCTCGGGGCTCATGTACGCCACCGTCCCCACCGCGATCCCCGCGCGGGTGAGCGAGTTCCCCTTGGAACTCGAGTTCACCATCTTCGCGATCCCGAAGTCGGCCACCACCGACGTCCCCGCCGTGAGGAGGATGTTCTCCGGCTTGATGTCGCGGTGCACCACGTTGCGCTTGTGCGCGTAGTCCAGCGCCACCGCCACGTCGCGGGCAATCTGGATCGCCTCGTCCACGGGGAGCGTCCCTTCGCGCGCGAGGCGATCGCGCAGCGACTCTCCTTCCACCGCCGGCATCACGTAGTACAGCAGCTCCTCGGCCTCACCCGAGTCGAGCAACGGGACGATGTGCGGGTGGTTGAGCGTGGCGACGAAGGCGATCTCGCGCACGAAGCGCTCGTGCCCCATCGCTTCGGCCACCTCGGGACGAAAGACCTTCACCGCCACGCGGCGCTGGTACTTGAGGTCCTTCGCCAGGTAGACGGTCGCCGTCCCCCCGGTCCCCAGCTCGCGCTCGACCTCGTAGCGACTCCCCAGCGCCTCGGCGAAACGTTCGATGCGGCTCGTCATGACTCAGCGACGCACCGAGGTCGATTCCAGCAGCGCCTCGCGCACCGCGCGCGCCTTCCCCGCGCGCTCGAGCGCCGTCCACATCCGCGCGACCGTGTCGGCATCCACCAGCCCGGCTGGCGAGCCGGCGGCGGGCCCCGACAGCTGCTCCGCCGCCCGGAAGGCATCGACCGCAGCAACTGCTTCGGTCGTGTAGGTGTTGGCGTCGGCGTCACGGGTGAGCGTCGGTTCGCCCGCGCGGTAATGCCCCAGCGCGTGCAGCATCACCTTGAGCTGCCAGACGTCGTTCCCGCCAAACTGCTGCAGCGTGCGGTAGCCCAGCGTCTGCGAGATCCCGTCATAGATGCGCCGCATCTCGGCCACCGGCTCCGGGTGCTCGCAGACGGAGATGTTGGCCGTCTGCCCGTCGGCGCGGCGCGAGCGCCCCGGGCGCGCGTCGGCGACGATGACCGCGGCGGACTGCTGGCGCCCCTTCCGCGCGTCGCCCCCCTTGGCGTGTCCGGCGGCGATCGCCTCGATCAGGCGGTCGGCCAGGTGCCGTGCGCTCCCTTCGCTCGCCTCGAATGTCCGCGCCACCGCCTCCACGACCTCCGGCCCCACGAGCAGGTTCCCCTGCGTTACGTAGTTAGGGCCCGCCCGATGGCCGGCCCACGACGACGTCTTGCTCCCGGTGTGCTGCGCGCTGCGTCCGTCGCGGGCAATCACCCCCACCTGCCGGCTGGTGCTCCCCGTGTCGGCCGCCAGGAGACGGCTCAGCGCCTCCTGCGGCGCAGCCCCCTTGCCCAGGGCGTCGAGCAGCTCGGCCCCGTACTCGGTGCGGGTGTTGGCCTGCGTGGCCACCGCGCCCACGCCGGCGCGCACCCACGGGACGCCATTCCCCACGCAGGCCACGCGGGTCGTCACGGCGACCCCCACTTCTCCGGTGCGCGGATCGACCGCGGCGATGGAGAACGTGTGGAAGACCAGCGAGTCGCGCCACTCGGCGGGGAGCTGGGCTCGGGCGGTGGACGGCGCGCACACCGCGACCGCTGCCCCCCAAGCCGCTCCCCGCATCCACCGCATCGTGCGCGCTCCCTGCATGGCCTTCCGTCCCGTGGTCGTGGAGGGTGTGGATCACCGGCGCCGAGCCCTCCATCCCTCGGCACCTGCCTAACGTACATCGTGGCGCCTGCCGGCGCCGCTCACTCGTCGTCTTCCCCGTTCCAGCCGCGCGGGCGCACGTCGGTCCCCAACCCCCCCATGATCGCCACTCCGGTGATCCGCACAACCGGGGAGTCCGGACGCGCGACCCCGGGATTGTCGTCGAATCCCCCCATGATGGCGATTCCCTCGGTCTCCAGCCGCACGCCGGGGGGGACGCGCACGTGCACCCCGCCCATGATGGCGAGGACCTTGATCTCTGTCACGGGGGAAGTAAAGACCGCGTCGCGCAGGTCGATCTCCATCCCCCCCATGATGGCCCAGAGCTGCATGCGGTCGGGGACGATCCACCGTCCCTTGCGCGAGACCCCTCCCATGATCGCCACCAGCGTCCGCCCCCCCACCGAGACTCCCGCCTCCGGGCGTACGCTCGACGAGCGGTTGGGATCGAGCGACGGCAGGTCGCTGGTGATCGCCGTCAGCTCGTACCACTGCGTGGCCCGCAGCGCCGCCTGCACGCGGAACTCGTACTCCTCGATGGTGAGGTGATCGAGCGCGTAGTGGTCCCCGAGCCGGTGCACCACCTCATCGCGCTCCCGATCGCCGACGTACGCCGGTATCGCGCGAGGATCCAAAGGGGCTGGCGAACGAGAGTCCATGCGTGCCTCGTCACATCGGGGATGTGCCACGTCGAACGAACGACTGATGCCGTCGCGACCGAACGGCTGACCGACTATCGCGCATGGTCTTCGCTGGTCGGCGAGGTCCTCGCGTGAAAAGCCGGACACGGGGGTTCACGGGGGATACACGGGGGTTCACGGAGGGTAGTCATCGCACGCGATCGACGGCGTGCCGTCCTCAGTCCCCCGTGAACCTCCGTGTATCCCCCGTGAACCTCCGTGACTTGCTTGTGCTAACCGGAGGCCGAAACCCGCGACATGCTTGTGCTAGCCGGAGGCCGAAGCCCGTGACCTGCTTGTGATAACCGGAGGCCGAAGCCCGCCCCCCGCCGACGGACTTACGCCGCCGCCGCTGCCCGCGGTTTCACGTACTGGTCCAGCCCCAACCCCAGGAAGATCGTCAGGAAGACCGCTACCGCCGAAGTATAGAACGGAATCCCCACGCCGAGCCGGTCGAAGGCGAAGCCGGCCCACAGCGGAACGGCAATGCGCGCCACCCCGCCAAATGTCTGCTGCAGCCCCATGTACAGCCCACGCTCCGACGGGTTGATCACCCGTGACAGCAGCGCCGTGACGCACGGGAAGGTGAAGGCCGTCCCCAGCGGGATGAGCGCCACCGCGATGGCCAGGAAGACGATGTTGGACGACAGCGGCATTCCCAGGATGCCTAACGCCAGCAGCGTCACCCCCCAGCGCGACAGCCGCGCCTCGCCCAGCCGGTCCACCGCGCGCCCCAGCAGCAGCACGCGCGTGAAGACCGAGATGGCGCCCACGTACATGAAGAAGTAGCCGATGTTCCCCTCGTCCACCTGGAAGCGCGCCGCCAGGAACAACGGGAGCATCGCCGTCACCCCCTGGAACGAGCCCATGGCGATGGCATAAATCCAGATCAGCCGCGAGGCCGGTTCGCCGGAGTGCGAGAGCACCCGCCAGACCGCCTCGCCCGACGTCTTGCGCTTGGGGGCCCCCGCCGGGTGCTCGTGCACCTCGCGCGACTCCTTCAGGTAGTGGTGCACGAACCACATGTTCACCAGGCACAGCACCGCGGCCACGATCCCCGGTGCCGCGCGCCCCAGCGCCCAAGTCGACTCCCCCGGCACCAGGTCGGCCTTCCCTAACGAGATCGCCGCCGAGCCGAGTACCGGGCCTAACGCGACCCCCAGGTTGGTGGCCGCCGAGAGCCAGCCGAGCGAGCGGGCGCGATCCTCGGGGCCCACCGCGTCGGCCACGTAGGCCTGGATCACCCCGACCGTCCCGCCCCCGGCGCCTTGCAGGATGCGCGACAGAAAGAGGACCAGCAACGACGTGGCGAAGCCGAAGACCAGGTAGGCGAGCGCCGAGGCGCCTAACGCGATGAGCAGGGCGGGGCGCCGACCGTGCTTGTCGCTGAAGCGCCCCCACGCCGGCGCGCTCAACAGCTGCGCCACCGTGAACGACGCCACCAGGACGGCCTGGATCATCCCGATCCCCAGGTGCACCGGCCCGAGCTGCAGCCCGTTCGCCGCCAGCTCCTTGGCATAGAACGGGATGATCGGGATGATCATCAACAGCCCGATCATGTCGATGAAGGCCGTCGCCATCAGGGCGAACAGCTTGGGCGGGATCTTCCTCACTTCCTGCGCGAGGATGAAGAGGAGACCGGCTGCGATGGCCCCCCCCACAATGCGCACCGCCGGGTGCTGCAGCGACTGCCCGATCTCGAGTTGTGCCAAGCGCTACTCGCTCACCTTGCCCAGCGCGGACGGCGGCGTTGCCCGCCCGACCACGCCGGCCACGGCCACGATGGTGAGGATGTAGGGGATCATTTCCACGAATTGCGATGGGATCAACTGGAGCCCCTGCAACTGGATCTGCAGCGTCTCGGCGGCCGCGAACAACAGGCAGGCCACCGCGACCCGCTTGGGCTCCCACTTGCCGAAGATAACCGCCGCGAGGGCAATGAAGCCGCGCCCCGCCGTCATCGAGTCGGTGAACTGGTGCTGCTCCAGCGCCAGGTACGCCCCCCCCATCGACGCCAGCGCTCCGGCCCCGAGCACCGCGATCCACCGCACCCGGTTCACCCCCACGCCGAGCGACGCCGCCGCCTCGGGCTTTTCTCCCACCGCCCGCAATCGCAGCCCGAAGGGAGTCCGATAGAGCAGCCACCAGACAAAGACGAGAGAAAGCACCCCCAGCGGCACAAGCGGATTCGCGAGCGAAGCGAGCACTCCCGTCCCCTGTCCCCCCGGTCCCGTCTGGACGAAGTCGAAGCCGGCCACGCGCGGCGAGTTCGACGACGAGTCGAAGGCCAGCCGCAGGAAGAAGCGCGTGATTCCCACCGCCAGCAGGTTGATCGCGATCCCCACCACCACCTGGTCGGCGCGATAGCGAATGCAGGCCACCGCGTGCAGCAGCGCGGCCAGCACCCCGCCCGCCACGCCGCACACCAGCCCCACCCACGGCGACCCCGTGTAGTGCGTCCCGATCACCGCCGTGAAGGCGCCCGTGAGCATCCACCCCTCGAGGGTGAGGGCGATGACCCCCGACCGCTCCGACAGCACCCCTCCCGCTGCTGCAAACAGGTAGGGGATGGCGATGCGCAGCGTCTGGACCAGGAAGGCGAGCACGATCACTTGCCACCTCCCCGGACGCTCTTGAGCAGGCGCTGCACCTCAGGGACCGACGTCGCCACCGCGATGATGACCACCGCCGTCAGCACGTCGACCATCTGCTTGGGGACCACGGCGTTCACCGCCAGCCCCCCCTGCGACAGCGTGGCAAAGAGCAGCGCCGCAATCACCACCCCGAACGGATGGTTGCGCCCCACAAGCGCCACCGCGATCCCCAGGAAGCCCGCGCCAGCCGCGAACCCTTCTTCGTAATACTGCTTGTAGCCGAGCACGTAGTTCGTCCCGCCCAGCCCCGCCATCGCCCCTGCCAGCAGCATCGCCCGCAGCCAGACGCGCCCCACCTTCACCCCGCCATACTCGGCGGCCTCGGGCTGCAGCCCCACCGCGCGTAGGTCGTACCCCGCGCGCGTGCGGAACAGGTACCACGCCGCATACCCGGCCGCCGCCAGCGCGACCACCAGGACGAAGTTCGCCGCCGACCCGGCAAAGGAATCGACTACGCTCGACAGCCGCGGCACCGCCCCCGCGTGGATTTCCGGCGTGTGCAGCGATTCGGCAACGTTCAGTTTGGTCGCGATGAGCCAGTTGAGCAGGGCGAGCGTGATGAAGTTCACCATGATCGTGACGATGACTTCACTCGCCCCGAACCGCGCCTTGAGCACCCCGGGGACCGACGCCACGCTGGCCCCGCCGATCGCCGCCCCCGCCAGGCACAACGGAACCGCGAGCACCGCCGGCGTCCCCGCCGGCAGCAGCAACCCCACCACCGCCGCGCAGAACCCGCCCATCGCGAGCTGCCCCTCGGCCCCGATGTTGAACAGCCCGGCCCGCAGTGCGAGCGCCACCGACAGCCCCGTGAAGGTGAGCGTGGTGGCCTTGTAGATCACCTGCCCCAGCCCGTACGCGTTCCCCCAGGTCCCTTCTATAAGGAGGACGAAGACATCCGCCGGCGACTGCCCGAAGGAGAGGATGAGGATGTCGCCCACCACCGCGGCGATGAGCAGCGCCGTGAACGGCGGCAGCAGTGCCGAGATGAGGCGGGTGACGGAAGCGGGGAGCCTGGAGGTGCGATCGGCTCCGGGGCGGGGAATCGACTCGTTGAGTTGACTCATCGAGCGCCTCCTGCCCTGTGCTCGCCTGTTCGCGTCGCCCCCGTCATGTACTCGCCCACTAGCTCCGGCGTCGCCTCGGCCCGCGACAGCGTCGCGACGATCTTCCCTTCGTACATCACCGCCACCCGATCCGCGAGCGAGAGCACTTCAATGAGGTCCGCCGAGACCAGCAGCACACCCTTGCCCGACGCGCGGGCCGCGCGCAGCTGCTCGTGGATGAACTCGATCGCCCCCACGTCCACGCCGCGCGTGGGCTGCGAGGCCAGCAGCACCGAGTACTCGCGCCCGCGCATCTCGCGCGCGATGACGATCTTCTGCTGGTTGCCGCCGGAGAGCGAACGCGCCGGAAGCGTCGCCGACGGGGGGCGGATGTCGAACTCGCGAATCTGCCCCTGCGCGTTCGATTGCACCTGCTCCCCCTGCAGCACGCCGGCGCCTGACGAGAAGCGATGCTGCAGCCCGAGGATCAGGTTGTCGCCGATCGAGTAGTCGAGCACCAGCCCGCGCCGATGCCGGTCCTCGGGAATGTGCGACAGCCCCAGCTCCGCGCGCTCGCGGACTGACAGCTCCCCCACATCCTTCCCGCCGATCGTTATCGACCCCGAGGCCGCCTTGCGCAGCCCCGCGATCGCCTCGATCAACTCCGTCTGCCCATTCCCCTCGACCCCAGCAATCCCTAAGATCTCCCCCGACTTCACGTCGAAGGAGATGTCATCCACCTCGTTAGGCTTGCGAGACGAGGAGACCACAAGCCGCGAAACAGAAAGCGCCGCAGGCGAAAGCGAAGGCGAAGCCGAGCCCGCGCCGAGTCCCGGCGCCGGAATGCCCGTTATCTCGTCTTCTCGTCTTCCCGTCTTCTCGTCTTCCAACACCACAGTCGCGAGTCTCACATCGCGCCCCACCATCATTTTCGCGATCCCCGCCGGCGTGGTCTCAGAAGTGAGTACCTCCCCCACGGTCGCCCCAGCCCGCATAACGGTGATAGAAGACGACGCTTCCATCACCTCATCGAGCTTGTGCGTGATGAGGACCACCGTTCCGCCCTCACTCGTCAGGCGCCTGAGCACCCGCCACAGCTCCGTGATCTCCGGCGGCGACAGCACCGCCGTCGGCTCGTCGAGGATGAGGATCTTCGCGCCGCGGTAGAGCACCTTGAGGATCTCCACGCGCTGCGCCTCGCCCACGCTCAGGTCCGAGACCAGCCGCGACGGATCGACCTTGAGCCCCGTGCGTTCGCAGAGGTCGCGCACCGCCGACTCGGCCGCCGCGCGGTCCAGCTGCAACCCCTTGGTCAGTTCCTGCCCCAGCACCAGGTTCTCGGCCACCGTGAGCGTGGGGACGAGCATGAAGTGCTGGTGCACCATGCCCACGCCGGCGGCGATTGCTTCGCGCGTCGACCAGCCGGTGACGTCCTTCCCGTTCACCTCCACGCGTCCGCCATCCGGCGGGTACATCCCGGCCAGGATGCGCATGAGCGTGGATTTGCCGGCGCCGTTTTCGCCGACGAGGGCGTGGATTTCGCCGCGCTTGACCGTGAGCGTGGCGTCGCGGTTGGCGCGGACTTCACCGAAGCGCTTGGAGACGCCGATGGCGCGGAGGGCGACGGGTTCGGTCATACGCGCCTCTGGGAGCGGTGCCCGCAATTGGATCGGCGCCCCCCTTCTAAGCAGCCCACCCCCATGTCCCAGCGAACGCTGGGACCCATTTGCACCCGGACCTTCGCAACCCCCAGAGAAGGCGGCACCCCCTCCCCACGGTGCACGCTCCGACTGCCCCACCCCCTGCCCTCGCTCCAGCGAACGCCGGAACCCATCTCACTCAGCGAAGCGAACGCCGCCGACGCACGGCGCCGAGGCGCTCGTTCTACGGCACGGAGGGAAGGCAGTGCGAATGTCGGCATGAGGGCGAGAAAGGTCGTGGGGGGCGTTGGAGGGGGGAAGGGGGGCGCGGTCGATCGCACCAGCTCATGGGAACTCGCGCGATTCCGCGTGGCCCGCAATCGCGCGAACGGCGCCCGGCGCAACACCTACGTTCGCTACTCGGAAGGTTGCCTGTTGCGGTTTCTTCGTAGTACACTTCCGAGCACATGGACTTCATCGAGCTCCTGACCCGCCCTGAAGGCAAGACCCTCGAGTTCAAGCGCGACCTTTCTTCCCCGGACGGCGCGCTCAAGACCATGGTTGCCTTCGCCAACACCGCTGGAGGAACTCTCCTCATCGGTGTCGAAGACCGCACGCGCCATGTGCGCGGCGTTCACGATGCGCTCGATTTGGAAGAACGCATCGCGAATCTGGTCAGCGATTCGATCGCCCCACGCCTGCTGCCGGAGATCGAGATCCTCCCGTGGCGGCGCACGCAGATCATCGCCATCGAGGTCCACCCAAGTGCCGCTCGACCCCATTTCCTGAAGCGAGAGGGCATTGATAGGGGCACCTACGTGCGAGTTGGTTCGACCAACCGCCGCGCCGACGCCGAGATGCTGCAGGAGCTTCGGCGTTCCGCACGCGGGGAGACCTTCGACGAACAGCCAATGCCCGAACTGGACTCGGAAGCCCTCGACTTCCGAGCAGCTTCCGAGTCGTTTGCCCCTATTCGCCCGCTCCGGAAGCACGACCTCGAGACTCTGCGACTACTCACCACCCATCAGGGCCGGAAGGTGCCAACGGTGGGCGGCGTGCTCGTTTTTGGCCGGGAACGAGAGCGACACTTCCCCGATGCCTGGATTCAGGCGGGACGTTTTTCCGGCCGAGACAAGGCCAAGATCCTTGATCAGGCGGAGTTTCGGGGGTCCCTCGTCGCTGCCATCAGCGACGCCGTCACGTTCATCGAAAAGCACTCCCTGCACAGCGCTGAGATCGGGAGGGTTCACCGAAACGAACGTTGGAACCTGCCGCCAGTCGCCGTTCGCGAAGCGATCATCAACGCGGTTGTTCATGCGGACTACGCGCAGAGCGGGGCGCCCATAAGGGTCGCGATCTTCGACGACCGCCTCGAAATCGAAAACCCCGGGCTCCTGCCGTTTGGGGTCACGGTCGACGACCTCGAACGCGGCATCTCCAAGCTCCGCAACCGCGTGATCGGACGTGTGTTCCACGCCCTCGGCCTAATAGAACAATGGGGGAGCGGTGTACAACGCATGACTGCCGCCTGCCGCGACGCCGGTCTCGCCGCCCCCCGGTTCGAGGAGATCGCGACGCGGTTCCGCGTGACCATATCCTCCGAACAGATCCATCTTCCCGTTCTCGATGAGACCGACCAGGCAATCGTCGACGCGCTGTCCGACGGAATCGGTAGATCGACGAGCGAAGTTGCGGCCGTCATCGGGCTCACCTCGCGGGCAACCCGAACCCGCCTCGCTCGCTTGGCGGGCAGCGGGCTCGTGCGTGAAGTTGGCAGCGGCCCACAGGACCCGAAGCGCCGCTATTTCATCGCCACACAGCATCGCTGACGAACGAAGACCGAGTCGGTGGCGGCGTAGGCCTCACCTCCGCGAGCGTGGCCGCTTGCCCGCGTTGGTTCGCGTTCCACGAGACGCCTCGCTCGTCTCCCCCCTCGCCGCCTCCGCCAACCCCTCCCGCTCCTCCGCCGACAAAACCGCCAGAAACGGCATCGTCTGACGCAGCCGCGTTGCCCGCTCCCCCGCATCCACCAGAAATCGCCGCAGGTTCGGCAGCGACCGCGTTCGCAGGATGCGCTCCCACTCGCGCAGCTCGTGCTGTTCCCCTGTCGACGCGAGCGCCAGACGCGAGGTGACGTACGCGCGCGCCTGCTCGACGAGCGACGGATCCGTCTTCAGGCGTTCCGCGATCGCCCTCGCCACTGCCAGCGCCCGCGCGTCCAACTCCGCGTGCGTCATCCGACGCTCGGCCACGGCGCGCGCCCGGGTTCCGGGGCGCGACTCGCTGCCACGCACGATGGCCAACGGAGGCGCCCCCAGCAGCGGGATCACATTCGCGAGCGATTGCAGCTCTCCCGGTGACGCCGCCGAAAGGTCGGCCAACGTGCGCCCGCGGACCTCGAGGTTGAGATCCTGTTCCAGGACGACGTCGTCGAGCGCGTCCTGCAGCGCCAGCGCGACGGAGTCGAGGTCGCGCGCCGTCCCCAGGACGCCGATCACCAGCGCGTCCTCGCGCCTGTCGCTACCGTCTACGACCGGGCCTTCCAGCCAGATCGCCGCCGGCGGCGGCACCAGCGCGCGCGTCGCGTTGCGCAGGCGTTCGATGATTCGGTCGAAGCGCGCCCGTTCGGTGACAAACAGCGCGTCGATCGCACTCGCCAAGGGGTGCGCCCGACGGAGCGTCACCGGGCGTCGCGACCCCGCTCCCACGAACTCGACGATCCCCGTCTCCTCCAGCGTCGCCAGCGCCCGCGCCACCCCCGACAGGTGCAACCCCGTCGCCTCCGCCAGCCGGCTGGGCGACATCGGCGCCGCCGTCGCCGCGAGCGCGCGCAGCAGCCGCACGTTGGCCTCGGTGCCGAGAATGTCGTTGAGTGGCGCGCGGAGCGCGCTCTGTCGGTTGAGGATCGGGCGCATAGGGAAAGTAGACTATAAGCGTGTTTCTCGATTATAGTCGACTTTCTCGCCTATTCGCAACACTCTCGTCCCAGCGAACGCCGGGACCCATTTGAGCTGCGTCGCACGCTCCCTTTACCAAACCCGCCGCACCCGTCCCGCTACTTCGTGCTCGGCACCACGATCTTCCCCTCAATGATCTCCTGCCGCAGCCCCTCCACCCGCGCGCGCACCGAGTCCGGGATGAGCGCCTTGTTGTTGGCGTCATAGATGTAGTTCACCCCTTTCTCGCGCAGCCCGAGCTGGAAGATCCCCCCCTTGAACGTCCCGCTCTTCACCTGCTCGATCGTCTCGAACACCGCCTGGTCCACCCCCTTCACCATCGAGGTGAGGATGAACCCCGGCGCCTCGCTGTACTGATCGGCATCGACCCCGATCGCCAGCTTCCCGCGCCGCCGCACGGCTTCAAAGACGCCGAGCCCCGTGGAGCCCGAGGCGTGGAAGATCACGTTCACGCCGGACTGGATCTGTGAGAGCGCCAGCTCCTGCCCGCGCCCCGGGTTGCGAAAGGCTTCGGGGGTGACGCCGGCGTACTGGGCGATCACTTCGCAGTCCGGGCAGACCGCCTTGACCCCCGCCTTGTAGCCCATCTCGAACTTGTGGATGAGGGGGAAGTCCATCCCGCCCACGAAGCCGACCTTCTTGGAGTTCCCCACCAGCGCCGCCAGGGCGCCGACGAGGAAGGAGCCTTCCTCCTCTCGGAACTTCAGCGCCGCCAGGTTGGCCGGCGGCTGCACCGGATTGCCCGCCGAGTCGATCGCGACCGCGTAGTCGACCCCCGCGAAGCGCGTGTTCGGGTACTCCTTCGCCAGCTGCGTGAGGTCGTCGGAGAAGATGAAGCCGACGCCGATCACCAGGTCCATCCCCTCGGCGGCCAGCAGGCGCAGGCCGGCTTCGCGGTCCGAGCCTTCCCCCGGTTCAATGAAGCGCACGCGGGCCCCCAGCTCCTTCTGGGCCCGGGCGGCGCCGAGGTAGGCGCCATCATTAAACGACTTGTCGCCCCGGCCGCCCAAGTCGAAGACGATGCCGACGTCGAGTCCTTCGCCGGTCGGCCGCTCTTCGGCGCCGGAGGGGCGGACGAAGAGGAGGGCGATGTGGGTGGCGAGGAGGGCGGCGAGGACGAGGACGAGCTTGCGCATGAGG
>Ga0075163_10009432_pt1 | contig 12810 bp, 11 predicted proteins | sample JI1023141ADNA_FD_71478 | JGI IMG/M metagenome (GOLD analysis project Ga0075163, IMG submission 71478) | Wastewater effluent complex algal communities from Wisconsin, to seasonally profile nutrient transformation and Carbon sequestration -... | ecosystem: Engineered > WWTP > Effluent > Algae...
TGGCCAACTCGGTCTACGCCTATCCCGTGTCGGCGGTGTCGCCCGACGGTCGACGGGTCGCGGCCGGGGTCGAGAGCCGCGCGGTCCGGGTGTGGGACGCCACCACCGGCGCCGAGCTGGCGACGCTGCGCGGTCACCGCGACGGCGTCTTTGACCTGGCGTTCTCGCCCGACGGCGCGCGCCTGGCCAGCGCCAGCTACGATCGCACCGCGCGGGTGTGGGAGCTGGCCAGCGGCGATAGCCGGGTGCTGTCGGGCCACGGCGGGCCGGTGTGGAGCCTGGCCTGGCTCGGCGACGCTGAGCTGGTCACCGCGTCGGCCGACGGCACGGTCCGCCGATGGTCGGTCGCGGCGGTGCCCGCGCCCGACGCCGCCGCGCTGCGCGCCCGCATCGCCGGGCTGACCGCGGTCGAGATCGCGGCTGGTCAGCGCGCGCGCACGCCGAGCTGAGCGCGCGCCGCTCGATCGCCCGTCAGCGCGGGAGCAGGCCGAGCTGAGCGCGCGCCGCTCGATCGCCCGTCAGCGCGCGCGCACGCCGAGCTGAGCGCGCGCCGCTCGATCGCCCGTCAGCGCGGGGGCAGGCCGAGCTGGGCGCGCGCCGCTCGATCGCCCGTCAGCGCGGAAGGACAGTGACCGCGACGGTGCCGCCCAGGGTCGCGGTGGCGGCGGTCGGCGCGCCGCTGCCGCAGGTGACGTTCATCGGGATCGTGCCGGCCAAGGTCACGGCGAACCCGGCGGGGTCGCCGCCGTCGTCGCACAGGCCGGCGAAGCTGGCGGTGGCGGCCAGCGGCTGGGTGCCGTCGAGGCGGGCCACGCAGCCGCCGGCCAGGACCGCGACCGCGTCGATGAGCTGGGCGCGATCGTCGGCGGCCGGCGGGATCCGATCGTGGGTCAGGGCGACCGGCGTCGCGTCGAGCAGGTCCGGCCGGGGCAGACACAACGTCAGCGGCGAGGTGTCACCGGTCTGGGTCCCGGCGACCGTCACGCTGATCACGCCGGTGCCGGCGACGTTGCAGTCGTTGTTCTGGCCGCCGACCCAGCCGCCATAGCGGAAGGTCTGGCCGTCGACGGTCAGGGTCGCGCCGTCGGCGGTCGCGGTGCCCGGGCCGCAGGTGGCGTCGTCGGAGCAGCCGGCCAGCGCGATCGCGGCGACCGCCGCGAAGCCAGCGGTCGCGCCGAGGACGCGAGCGCGATCAATACGTGAAAGGAATCGTGACAGCGGCATGGGCGATCCCGGCGTTGCCAAAGTAGCGGTCGTCCTGGAGGTAGTACTCGAGGATGAACTCCATGCGCACGTCCGCCCAGCGATCCTCCCACCCGAACGTGGCGCCCATCACGGCGAGCTTGGCGGTCATCGTGTGCGTGGTGATGTCGGCCAGCTTGCCGTCGGCGGTGCGCAGCGGCTGACTCACCGGGTCGAGGCCGTTGTAGCGTTCCCGCCAGAAGTCCGCGGCGGTCTGCACATGGAAGCGATAGCCGCCGCCGAAGACCACGTTGTCGCCGGCGGCCTGAGCGAACCGCAGCTCTGGCGTGTGAGCGACGATGCCCCAGTCATCGCGGTAGAACCGGTAGGTCGCGATCACCGTGGTCTCGGTGCGCGGCACGAAGCGCCGTAGCGACAGCGCGGCGGCCTGGCGCACCCGCGAGTCGGGGTGAACCTCGTTGAAGGCCCCGTTGTCGAACGGGACCCTGCGGTACGGGTTCTGTTGAAACCCGTCGAGCAAGATCAGATCGTAGGTGATCGCGCCGACCGTGTTCTCGCCGAAGATCTGGGACACGCTGGCCGACACCAGCCCGGTGTCGAGGGTGCCACGGACGCGCTCGACCAGGTCGGACGCGCCGGCGTTGGACACCTGATCGTGGCCGGCGCCGACGGTCAGCCCGAGCGTCAGGTTGCGCTGGAACAGCTCGGCCTGGCCGCGCAGGGTGGCGAAGGTCGAGCGGTAGTCGGGCTCGGTCGAGTAGCGCGCGGTCGCGCCCAGCGTGAGCTTGCCGAATACATGGCTGTAGCCGAGGCCGCCCTCGACCCGGCGCTCGTCGAAGGCCGCGCCGCCGCTGGCCACCGCCGACGCCGAGCTGATGGCGTCGACCAGGAGATGCCCTTGCAGCGTGCCGTGATCGCCGACGTCGAAGCGGCCGTCGAGCATCGGCTGCTGGACCCGGGTCGCACGCTCCTTGTAGTAGACGCCGCGGACCTGGAGCTCGCCGTCCGCGCGAGCGGAAGCGGACGCGCCGAGCCCCAGCGCGAGCACCAACGCCGTCGTCGTCGCGCGCGTCGACCGCATCAGTTGCATCCGCAGCCGCCGCCGGGCTCGCCGGTGCCGCCGTCGGCGCCTTCGCGCGACCCGGTCTGGTGCTGCCGGAAGCGAGCCTCGCCGGGGTCGCGATCCGCCGTCATCTCGCGGCGCGCCAGGTTCTGGCGTTCGTGCGGGCGCACGACGGCGCAGCCGGAGAGCGAAGCGATGACGGCGATCGACAACAACAGGCGTCGCACGCGCGCATCCTACCCGGGATCGCCGAGGTGCGCTCGTCGCGGGCCGCCATTGTCCCGCGCCGTCGTGGTATCACCGGCCGGTGACCTCGACGTGCGCTCGGGCCGTCCTCGCCGTCGCGGTGGTCGGCTGCGGCGCATCGTCGCAGCCGCCGCCGAGTGGGCCGAGCGCGCCGGTGGCGGTCGACGAGGACGTCGCGATCGACGCCGGCCAGGTCGCCCTGACCGGCGAGCGCTACCAGCCGGCCGCGGTGCCGCCGCCGTCGATGCTCCTGGTGCGTGGCCCGCGCAAGGCCACCCTCGAGCGCCTGCGGGCCGCGGTCGCGCGCTCGCGCGGCGATCGCCGGGCCGGCGCGGCCAAGCGCGCCCTCGACGTCCACCTCTTGGCCACCGCGCTCTTCGAGGCGGCGCGGATCGATCCGGCCCGGCGGGCCGCGCTCCTCGCCGAGGCCCAGGCGGCGGTCGCCGAGGTGCGGGCCCGCGACGGCGCCGCGACCGACGAGGTGACCTTGGTCATGGGGGCGGCCCTGGCCTTCGCCGTCGACGATGCCGCCGGCGCCGAGCCCTACCTGGCCGAGCTGTCGGCGCGCTTCGGCGATCGCAGCAGCGGGCTGGCCGCCAAGACCCAGCTCGCCTACGCTCGGTTGCGCGACGGCGACGATGCCATCGCGCTGGCCCTGGTCAGCGGTCAGACCCCGGCCGCGGCCCGCCCGGAGCAGGCCTACGTGATCGCGTGGACGCGGTGGCGCGCCGGCGATGGTCCCGGCGCCGCCGCGGCGATCACCCTGGCGGCCCAGGGCTGGACCGCCGCCGCCAGCCAGGCCGCGATCGATCGCGACTTCGTCCTCATGCACGCCGCCAGCGGCTTGCCCCTCGCGGTCAGCGCCGACGCGGTCGCCGCGGTGTCGGGGGCGCCGGCGCGCCAGGCGGCGCTCTTCACCCAGCTCGCCACCGCCTACGGCTTCGCCGGTCGGCCGGCCCAGGCCGCCGAGGCCCTGGCGCGGGCGCTGGCCGTGACCCCGACGCCGACCCCGGCCGCCACCGCGGTGGGCCGCCGGATGATCGCCGAGTTCGTCCGTCGGACCGGCACCACCGAGCAGCAGCTCGCGGCCTGGCAGGCCGCCCTCGACGCCGCGCGGGCCTGCGCCGGATGTGTCGACGAGCACCAGGCGATCGGCGACGCCGTCGCGGCGCGCGCGGTCGAGGCCCACACCGTCTTCGCGACCACCGGCGACCTCGGCTATCGGGCCCTGGCCGACGAGCTGTACCAGCGCTTCGCCGCGCTGCCGGAGGCGGCGGCGCGCGCCGATCGCGCGCGGGTCGCCGAATACGCCGCCGACTTCGCGCGGCTGTCGGCCCCGACCGACAACACCCAGTACGGCGATGTGGTGCCGGCGCTGCTCGCCGTCCGCCAGGCCGAGGTCCTCGGCTGCCTCGAGGCCGGGCTTCAGCGCGACCCGTCCAGCGGTGGGGTCCTGCGCTTGACCCTCGAGGTCGATCGCGCCGGCGCGGTCACCGGGGCGGCGACGGAGCCCGCGCGTGGCGAGGGTGGCCTGGCCGGGGTCGCCGGCTGTGTCGAGGATCGCGCGCGACAGTGGCGCCTGCCGACCCGGCCACGACCTGGGATCGCCCGGATCACCGTGCGCTACGTGCTGGGCGCGAAGCCCTGATCGCCGGGGCGGGTCCGGCGCAGCGCGCCGTGATCGGCGAGGAAGCGGCGAGCCAGCGCGACCCGGTGGCGGTGCTCGGTGTCGAGGTGTGCGGCCAGGCGATCGTCGGCGTGCTCGAGGAAGTCGTGGAGGGCGCGGGCGCAGCTCGCGAGATCGCCGGCGCGGTGGGCGGCGGCCGCCAGGTTCCAGTGGTGCAGCGGCCAACCCGGCTCGAGCCAGGCCGCGCGGGTCAGGGCCTCGACCGCGCCCGGGTAATCGCCCTCGGCGTAGCGGCACAGGCCGAGGTGGGCGTGGGCGTCGGCGTCGTCGGCCCCGGTGCGGGCGCAGTGCTCGAGGAGCGGCCGGGCGCGGGCCGGCGCGCCGCCGGCCAGCAGATCGATCGCCCGGCCGAGGAGCGCGCCGCGCTCGGGGCCCGGGGGCGCGCCCAGGTGGTGATCGGCCAGGCCCAGCAGATCGCGGCCGAGGTAGTAGCCCGACGGCAGGGCCCGCCCGGCCGCGACCGCGCGCTTGGCCGCGCTGGCCACCGCGCGATGGGCCGCGCTCGAGGTCATCGCGATCGGCTGGTAGCCGTCGGTCGTCAGGGGCCCGACGATCGCGTCGCGGATCGCGCGCGGCGTGGTGTCGTCGTCGTAGCGCACCGACAAGAGCGCGCCGTCTTCGCCGCACAGGACCGCCAGCGCGCGCCAGCGATCGCTGGCCTTGCGCACCACCGTGATCACCGTCCGGCCGTCGGGGTGGCGCAGCCCGACCAGGAGCGCCGGGCGCCCCAGGGCCCGGGCCGGGGGACGGCCGGGCCCGGCGGCGGACGCCAGCTTGAGCGGCGCGGTCACCCGGCCGAGCTCGCCGCGCGCCGCGACGTCGAGATCGACCCGGCCGGCCAGCTCGTCGCCGAGCTGACGGGCTCGCTCGGGATCGGCCTCGGAGAACGCCTCGACGAACTCGACCAGCTCGTCGGCGCCGAGCCGCGACACCAGCAGGTCGGCGGCGCTGGCGATCTCGGCCGGGGTGTCGAGCTGATCGGCGAACCGGGCCAGGGACTGACGGTGGACCTGGCGCGGATCGGCGAAGCGCGCGGTGGTGGTCTCGTCGCCGAGCTCGGCCAGGAGCGCCAGCGCGGTCAGCTTGGCGTCGTCGCTGGCCGGCCGGGCCACGACCGCGCGCAGCTCGTCGACCACGCGGCCGTAGGCGACCGCGGCGATCGCCCGCAAGAGCTCGACGGCGTAGGCCCGACGCTCGGCATCGCCGGCCAGCGCCCGGGCGCACAGCGGCACCGCGGTCGCGCCCAGCGAGCGAGCCAGGCCGCGCATGGCCGCGCGCGCGGCGACCCCGAGCGGCGCGTCGAAGCTGGCGCGCAGCCGGTGGAGGTCGCTCCACGACCTCGAGATCCCATCGGGCTCGGCCACCCACTGACGTTACGAGGCCGGATCCGGGCGGTCAACCGGGGGGATCCGGACCCCCGGCCCGCCGCGCCCTACGCGAGGGCGAGCCGGGTCAGGCGCGGGGCGGTGTGGGCGACCGCGTCCCAGTCGCGATGGCCCAAGACCTGGCCGTCGGCGCGGACCCGATCGATGGCCGACAGATCGAGGCGCGCCACCACCGCGCCGGGCCGATCGAGCTCGCCGATCGCGACCACGCCGTCGTCGGGGAAGCCGCGGTCGGGGGGGGCGTAGATCGCCGCCGCGCCGTGGTTGTCGTCGACCGCCGGCGACCATGGCGCCAGCCCGACCGTCGGGGCCTGGACCACGTAGCACTGGTTCTCGAGCGCGCGGGCCTGGCACGCGACCCGGACCCGCCAGTAGCCGGCGATCGCGTCGGTGCAGCTCGGCACCAGCACGACCCGGGCCCCGGCCGCGGCCATGGCGCGGACCAGGAGCGGGAACTCGCTGTCGTAGCAGATCGCGACGCCCAGGGGCCCGACCGCGGTGTCGACCACCGTCGGGCCGTCGCCGCTGGTCACGCCCCAGCGCTCGCGCTCGAACCGGGTCATCTGGGTCTTGGCGATCGCCACCGCGTCGCCCGACGGCGCGTACAGCCGGGCGAGGTTGCGGTAGCGGCCGTCGTCGCCGCGCTCGGGCAGCGAGCCGGCCAGGAGGTGGACGCCACGCCGTCGCGCGATCGCCGCGCAGGCGTCGCGGTAGGCCGGCACGAGGTCCTGGAGCGCGCCGAGCTGGGCGTCGAGGTCGGCGGCGATCGCCGGCGCCAGCGCCGAGGTCAGCTCCATCGCCGCGTACTCGGGCACGACGATCACCTCGGCGCCGTCGGCCACCGCCGCGGCGACCAGGGCGTCGAGCTTGGCCGCGTGGCTGGCCACCGAGCCGACCGGCTCGATCGGAAACGCCAGGGCCGCGACCCCGAGCGCGGTCACGTCAGCTCCTTGGTCCAGAACACCATCGGCTTGGTGGTCTCGTCGTCGTCGTCGAGATCCTTCCACGCGAAGCCGGCCGTGATGTCCGGACGCCGGACGAAGCCGCGCTTGGTCCAGAACCCGTCGAGGGGGCGGTAGCTCGGCGGTCGGCGCGGGTGATCGGCCGGGCGGGCGACCGCGCAAAACGTCGCGGTGCGGTAGCCGCGGGCCCGGGCGAAGGCCTCGCGCTCGTCGAAGAACCGGTGACCCAGGCCGCGGCCGCGGTGGTCGGGGCGCAGCACCGACTCGCCGAAGTAGTAGACCGTCGCCGGGTCGTAGCCGGCGGCGACCAGCGGCGGCGCGACCGCGTCGGAGTGGGCGGCCAAGGGCATCGCGGTCGCGGCGCCGATCAGCTCGTCGCCGTCCCACGCGATCACGACCACGGTGTCGGCCGCGGTGGCGTAGGGCGCGAGGTAGCGCTCCTCGTAGGCGACGTCGCCGTCGTACAGGTACGGCCACTCGCGGAAGACCTCGATCCGCAGGACCGCGAGGGCCGACAGATAGCGAGCGACGTCGGCGCCGGTGACCGGCTCGACCCGCAGCGCGCTCACTTCACCTGCTCCAGCCAGTCGGTGAGGTTGTAGTAGTTGGTGACCCGCGCGATCTTGCCGTCGCGCAGGGTGAAGAACGCGCCGCCCGGCAGGACGTAGCGCTGCCCGCGGGCCGGCGGCAGGCCGGCGTCGTCGGCCAGGTACTCACCGTGGACGACGTACTCGGCGGCCAGCCGCTCGGGCGCGCCGGGCGCTGCGTAGATCACGATGTCGGCCAAGCGCTCGCGGTAGCTGCGCTCCATGCGGGCCAGGAAGGCGGCGAAGGTGGCGCGTCCGATCTCGCGCCCGCCCTGGTTGAGATCGTGGGCGACGTCGTCGGTGAGGCAGGCCAACATGGCGGGCCAGTCGCCAGCGTTGAAGGCCGCGTAGTACTGCTCGATGATCGCGGTGGTCACCGCGGTACAGTACGGACGAACATGACGCCGCGCTACGATCTGTGCATCCTCGGCGCTGGCCCGGCCGGGCTGGCCGCCGCCGCTCGCGCCTACGACCTCGGCCTGCGCACCGCTTTGATCGAGCCCGGTCGACCGGGTGGGGTCGGGATCGCCGACGGCGCGCTGTCGTCGAAGACCCTGTGGCACCTGTCGATGGACTACGCCCGGGCCCGCCGCACCGACCGCGGCTACGACGGCCGGGCCCTGACCGTCGACTGGGGCGCGGTGGTGGCCGAGGTCGGCGCCGCGTGTCGCGCCGCGTGGGATCACGCCGAGCGCCTGCTGGCGGCGTGGGCCGCGCCCTCGCCGACCGGCGGCGTCGTCACCCGCCTGCGCGGCCGGGGCCGGTTCGTCGGCCGCGACCGCATCGCGGTCGACGGCGAGGACGCCATCACGATCGACGCCGACCGCTTCGTGATCGCGGTCGGCTCGCGGCCGCGTGGCCTCCCCGGGGTCGAGGTCGACGGCGCGCGCATCGTCACGAGCGATCACATCGAGCGTCTGCCGGCGCTGCCCCGCCGGCTGGCGATCGTCGGCGCCGGCGTGGTCGGCTGCGAGTACGCGACGATCTTCGCCAACCTCGGCCAGACCGCGGTCGAGCTGTTCGATCGCGGGCCGCGGATCTTGCCGTTCGAGGACGCCGACGTCGCCGCCGAGGTCGCCGCCAGCTTCGCCAACCTGGGCATCACGGTCCACGCCGGCGCGCGCCTCGAGCGCATCGAGCGCACCGCCGACGGCGTGCGCCTGACCGGTCACCGCGTCGGCGCAGACGGCGCGACCACGCCCCTCGAGCGCGAGGTCGACTGCGTGCTGCTCGCGATCGGGCGCACGCCCAGCCTCGACGGCCTCGGCCTCGAGCATCCGGGCGTGGCGGTGACGGGCGGCGCGATCGCCGCCACTGCCCCCGGCACCGCGCGGACCTCGGCCCCGCACGTCTGGGCCGCCGGCGACGTCACCCCCGACGTGATGCTGGCCAACGTCGCCGAGCAGGAGGGCCGTCACGCGGTCGACGATCTCGCCGGCCGGGCGCCGCCGCCCATCGCCTACCAGGCCAAGAGCGCGATCTACTTCTTCCGGCCCGAGGTCGCCGCGGTCGGGTGGAACGAGCAGCAGGCCATCGCCGCCGGGGTGCGCTACCGCGCCGCGGTGGTGTCCCATGCGGTCCTACGCCGGGCCATCGCGATGCGGGCCACCGACGGCTTCGTCAAGCTCCTGGCCGACGCCGACGGCAAGCTCCTCGGGCTACGGGTCGTCGGCCCCCAGGCCTCGAGCTGCATCCAGGGCGCGGCGCTCCTCATCGAGAGCGGCGGCACGCTGGCCGATCTCGATCGCTGCCCCCATCCCCATCCGGCGGTCACCGAGGGCGTGCAGGAGGCGGCCCGGCTGCTGCTCGGTTCGTCGATGTACAAGCCGGAGGCCTTCCCCGGGCTGGTCCGGGTGGGCGAGGGCTGACGCCGGGTGGGCGGATCCCGCCGTGACCGCGGCCGCGGTTGGCGCGTATGGTGAGCACGCCCGATGCCGACCGCTGACCTGGCCCTGACCGAGCTCCTCGACTTCGCGCCCGGCCGCATCAGCCTGCGCGATCGCCGCATGCTGCTGTGGGACGCCGACGCTTTCGGCAGCCTGCGCCGCGAGCTGATCGATGGCCTCGGCCTCGACGCCGCCCGCGGCATCTTGCGGCGGTTCGGCTTCGCCAACGGCTACCGCGACGCCTTGACGATGCGCAGCTTCGTCCCCGAGGCCAGCGATCGCGACTGGTGGTTGACCTGCCCGGCGCTCCAGGCCCACCAGGGCAAGGTCCGACCCGAGGTCGTGCAGCTCGCGGTCGATCGCGAGCGCGGCGAGTTCGCCCTCGAGGTCCACTGGCACGGCTCCTACGAGGCCGAGCAGCACGCCCGGGTGCTCGGTCCGGCCGCGGCGCCGAGCTGCTGGACCTTGGCCGGCTACGCCTCGGGCTTCTCGACCGCGGTGCTCGGTCGCGAGGTGTTCGTCATCGAGCAGGAGTGTCGGGCCCTCGGCCACGAGCGCTGTCGGGTGCTGGGCCGGCCGCGCGAGGCCTGGGGCGCCGAGGCCGACGCGATCGCCGTCGAGTACCAGGCCCCGGCCCTGGCCCGGGAGTTGTCGGCCCGCGACGCCGAGCTGCGGGCGACCGCGGAGGGCGAGGTGGCGGCCGCGCCGCTCAGCCCGGTCGACGGCGTGGCCGCGGCGCTGTCGGCGCGCAGCCGCGGCATGTTGCGCGTCCTCGATCTGATCGCCCGGGTCGCGCCGGTCGACGCCACCGTGCTGATCGCGGGCGAGAGCGGCGTCGGCAAGGAGCGCATCGCGCGGTTGATCCACCAGCAGTCGGCGCGCGCGGCCGGGCCGTTCATCGCGGTCAACTGCGGGGCCATGCCCGAGCCGCTCCTCGAGAGCGAGCTGTTCGGCCACGTCCGCGGCGCCTTCACCGGGGCCACCACCGACAAGCCCGGGTTGTTCGCGGCCGCCCGCGGCGGCACGGTCTTCCTCGACGAGATCGGCGAGATGACCGCGGCCACCCAGGTCAAGCTCCTGCGGGTCCTGCAGGAGCGCGAGGTCCGTCCGGTCGGCGCCACCGCGTCGACGGCGATCGACGTCCGGGTGGTGGCCGCGACCCATCGTCGTCTCGCCGACGAGGTCGCCGCCGGGCGGTTCCGCCAGGACCTGTACTACCGACTCAAGGTCGTGCCGGTCGAGGTGCCGCCGCTGCGCGAGCGCCGCGAGGAGATCCTGCCGCTGGCCCGCCACTTCCTGGCCAAGACCTGCGCCGCTTACAAGCTGCCGACCCGCTTGTTGTCGCCCGAGGTCGCGGCGGTGCTCACCTCCTACCCCTGGCCCGGCAACGTCCGCGAGCTCGAGCACGCGATCGAGCACGCGGTGGTGGTCGCCGGCGACGACGGCAAGCTCGCGGTCGCGCACCTGCCGGCCGAGCTGCGCGAGCGGGGCGCCGATCCGGCGGCGGCCTTGACCGCGGGCGAGGTCACCCTGGCCGAGCTCGAGCGCCGCTACACGCTCGTCGTCCTCGAGCGCAACCGGGGCAGTCGGGCCGCGACCGCGCGCGCCCTGGGCATCGGCACCAACACGCTGTGGCGCAAGCTCAAGGCCTGGGGCGTGTCGGGCGGCGACGACTGAGCGGCGCTGACCGCGCGGCGCTGATCACCGCGGCGGCGCGAAGGCGTCGAGGGCGACCAGGAGCGCCTCGGCCTGGGCCAGCCGCGCCCGCAGCGCGGCGGTGGTCGCGCCGGTGGTCGCCGCCCGGCCGACCTCGCCCAGGTGGCGCTCGAACGTGCGGCGCAGCTCGTCGGGGACGGTCGCGGGGGCGGGCGCGGGGGTCGGCGCGGGGGCGGCGGCGCGCGGTGCGGCCGGGGGCACCGGCGGCGCGGGCAGTGGCGCGGGCGTCGCGATCGTGGGCGCGCTCGCGCTCGGCTCGACCACCGAGCGGCCGGGCTGGTGGGGCATGGACCCGTCGGCCTTGGCCAGGAGCAGCGTGCACACCTGATCGTGGACCGCGCGGAGGTCGGCGGGCAGCTCGCCGATGTGGAGCTCGCGATCGACCTCGTCCTTGACCGCGGTCAGCGCCTCGACGGTCGGCGCCTCGAAGCTGACGCCGTGCTGGCGCAGGCGCCGGCGGAACATCGCCGCGGTGACCCGGGCGACGTCGTCGTCGGTGCCATCGATCGCGACCAGCGACTTCAGGCCCAGGGCCACGCCCTGAAAGTAGGTGGCGATGAAACAGTCGACGATGCCGTCGCGGGCGTCGGCGATCGCGATCGCCGGACGATCGAGGCGGGCTTTGACTCGCTGCGCGTAGCGGGCCTGGACGGCGGCGGCGGTGGGCGAGGGCGACGGGACGGGTTGCATGGGTCACTCCAGGGCGGCGAGTTGGGACAGGATCGAGTGTTCGGGTGACGCCGGCGGCGCGTCGTCGACGGCGATCGCGTCAAACGCGGTGGTGTCGGTGGCGTCGTCGGGGAGGGCGGCGACCACGCGCGGCACCACCCGCAGGAGCTGCGAGCACCGCCCGCACCGGGTCTCGACCACCGTCGACGGACAGCACGCGGCGATCCGGGTCGTGGCGCCGCACAGGCAGGTGTAGTCGAGGGCATCGCCAGCCGGGCGGCCGGCCACCTCGGGCGCGGCGTCCGGCGGTTGGGCGGTCGCCACCCGCGCCACCGCGACCGGCGGCGCGCTCGGGCCGAGGTGCAGCTCGCCGTGATCGATCAGGAGCGCGCCGACCGCGAGGCCGGCGTCGGCCACCGCGGGCGCCGCCACCAGGACGTCGCCGGGACGGGCCAACCGGACGATCCGCAGCGCTTGGTTGACGACCGCGCCGAACAGGCCGCCGCCGGCGCCGAGCTGGACCTCACCGGCGTGGACCGCCTGGCGCGGCGCCCAGGGCGCCAGCCGCTCGGCCAGGCCCACCGCGGCCAAGACCGCCAGCTCGCTCGACGGGAAGTGGGCGAAGCGCTCATCGCCGACCGCCCGCGCCGGCACGCCGCCGCCGGCGGTGATCGCCGCGACCAGGGCGGCCTCGGCCTCGGCCGGCGGATCGCCGTCGGTGGCGACGACCAGGACCGCGCGACTCGCCGGCGTCAGCGGCCGCGCCAGCGATGGTCCGGTCAGGCGCGCCAGGACCTCGCGGATCGCCGCCGCGGCCGCAGCGCCGTCGGGCGGTCGCGCCGCTGGGGCGTGGGCCAACAGGCGGGCGACCAGCTCGTCGAGCCCGGCCACCGCCAGCGTCGGTCGGCGCGTCGACGGCGCCGGCAGCTCGCCCGCCAGGTGGCGATGCAGGAGCGTCAGCGGATCGCCGCGGCCAACCGCCGGCTCGCCGACCAACAGCTCGAACAACAGGCCGCCCAGGGCATAGACATCGGCGGCCGGCCCGACCTCGTCGCCGGTGATCTGCTCGGGCGCGAGGTAGGCCGGCGTGCCCATCGCCAGCCCGGCCTGGGTCAGCCCGCCGCGATCGTCGCGCAAGAGCGCGAGCCCGAAGTCGACGACCTTGACCTCATCGGTCGCGCCGCGCAGCCGGATCACGTTGCCGGGCTTGACGTCGCGGTGGACGATCTTGTGGGCATGGGCCGCGCCCAGGGCATCGGCGATCTGGGCGGCGATCGTGAGCGCCCGGGCCGGCGCCATCGGGCCGTGGGTCAGGAGCGCCTCGAGGCTGTCACCGTCGAGCCACTCCATCACGAAGAACGGCACGCCGTCGTGGCGGCCGAAGTCGAGGGCCCCGACCACGTTGG
>Ga0075163_10009433_pt1 | contig 12809 bp, 8 predicted proteins | sample JI1023141ADNA_FD_71478 | JGI IMG/M metagenome (GOLD analysis project Ga0075163, IMG submission 71478) | Wastewater effluent complex algal communities from Wisconsin, to seasonally profile nutrient transformation and Carbon sequestration -... | ecosystem: Engineered > WWTP > Effluent > Algae...
GCATCGAGATGGACGAGCGCTACGAACTGCTGAAGGATGCGCAAGTCCGCAACATCAAGGAGTACAACGCCAAGTTCATCAGTCGCCGCTTGAACCCAGAGAACGGGCACCGCTACCTCCCCTACATCGTGCTGGTGGTGGACGAGTTCGCCGACCTGATCATGACGGCCGGTCGCGAGGTGGAAACACCCATCGCCCGTCTGGCGCAGTTGGCCCGAGCCATCGGCATCCACCTGATCATCGCCACACAGCGTCCGAGCGTGAACATCATCACGGGCACGATCAAGGCCAACTTCCCGGCCCGGATCGCCTTCCGCGTGACGAGCAAGATCGACAGCCGTACGATCCTGGATGCCGGCGGTGCAGACCAGTTGATCGGCCGTGGTGATATGCTGCTGAGCACGGGCAACGACCTCATCCGCATCCAGTGCGCCTTCGTGGATACGCCGGAGGTGGACAAGATCTGCGACTTCATCGGCAACCAACGCGGCTACCCGGATGCCTTGATCCTGCCCGAAGTGCCCACCGAGGATGGTGGCGAGTTGGAGGTGGACGACGGTGACCGCGACAGCATGTTCGAGGATGCCGCCCGCCTGGTGGTGATGACGCAGCAAGGCAGTACGAGCCTCATCCAGCGCAAGCTGAAGCTGGGCTACAACCGCGCAGGCCGCATCGTGGACCAGTTGGAGGCCGCCGGTATTCTGGGCGCCTTCGAGGGCAGCAAGGCGCGACGGGTGCTGATCCCCAATGAGGCGGCGCTGAACGCGCACCTGAACAATGGGGTTGTGGTGGGGTGAGGTTGGGGGATTCTGAGTACTGACCAATGGCTGAAACACGACCATCAGCGTATCGAGCGGCATTTCATCTGGCTAGCAAGAGAATTGCTTATATGGATGAACACGAGCTTAACGAGCTCATGCGGGAACTTCTTAGGGCCCAAGCTTACAGAACGGGCGCAGATGTGAGTGCTGTACGAGTGAATGCTGAGGTCAAAGCCAAGGATGAGGGTTGTGATGGATGGTCACCGCAACCAGGGAAACCGGACAGATGGCTAGGTGAAGTGCCGACGTGCTGGCAATTCAAGAGCGGCGAAGCCGGCATTCCTTCCCAAATGCGCGGGGAAGTACTCAAGAGAATTCCGAGGGAAACACTTAAAGCTGGTGGACGCTTTGTTGTAATAGCGAGCGGCTCAGTTAATGGTCAATCAGGTGAGAGCGTTAGAAAGGAGATTCTCGTTCAGGAGGCAGTAACGCATAGTATCCCTTCCGAACAAATCGTTGTACTTGGAAGTGAGGCCTTAGCGCTCTGGTGCAATGAGCATCCTGCAATAGCTGCTAGATGGGCGCTTGGTTTAGATGGCCTAATTGTATTCGGAGTGTGGGAAACTCAGCGCATACATTCTGCCCTCTGGCAATCGAATGATGCTGTTAGAGCCAAGTTGGCTGAGTTTCAGCGCAATCTGGATTTTACGGATGGCACCCTACTCCATCTACACATCCAAGGCCCGCCAGGGGTCGGAAAGACACGCTTTGCTTTGGAACTGTGTCGTTCAGCCCCTTGGCGCGGCGCAGTCGTTTATGTCTCTCAGGCGCAAGAAGTCAAATTGCTGGAACTCATAAATGCCGCAAGTGCCGACAAAGGCGCGCAGTTGATGATTGTCGCGGACGAGGTTCAGTTTCCCCAGCTCGCGGTTCTAAGGGACAGTCTCGATAATGGGGATGGCCGAATTCGTTTGATCACAATCGGCCATAGTATAAGCCCTAATCCAGTGCTAAGCCCTTCCTACGAAGTTGGCCCTTTGGATAAGTCTAGTATGGCTGAAGTCGTAAAGGGTTGGCATCCAGGAATGCCTTATGAACACGTTGAATTTGTCGTTCGACTAGCTGACGGATTTGTTCGACTTGCCAAACTCGCCGCACAAACAGTTTCAGACAACCCTACTACTGATGTAAGGAAAATCTTGGACCTCAAGCAGGTGGAGGATTTCCTTGCCAAGATGCTCGGCAACGGCACCCGTAGAGGCCTGCACGTGCTGGCATGTCTCAGTATTGTAGGATGGAGCGACGACGTTCAAGATGAAGGCAGAACGATTGCAGAACATTTTGGATGGAACTGGAACGATGTACGCCTCGAGGTGGATGCGTTCCACCGGGACTTCGGCATCGCGCCTCGTGGCGGGCGCTATCGGTACATCTCACCAAGGCCATTGGCGAATTATCTCGCAATGGAAGTATGGCGAGTGTTTCCGGATGAAATGAAAACCCTTCCTGACAAACTGCCGAACGAAAAGGCCCGGGAGTCCTACTATGAACGACTTAGTCAAATAGCGAGTTCTCCCCAAGCTCAATCATTCAGCCGAGAGCAGCTAGGTTTTTTTTTGACCCTAGATGATTTTATGGCTCCTCGCGCTGCGCGGCGTTGGGCTGTGCTGGTCAACGCAGATCCCACAGCCTCGGCTAAAGCGTTATCAGAAATCTTAGCTAGTTCTCTCGTTGATGAGAGGCGACGGTTAGCTGACAGTGCAAGGCGGGAAGTTGTTTGGGCTCTAGTTCGACTGGCATGGGGGAAGACCGGGTTCGGATATGCCTCTAAGGCATTGGCTCTTCTAGCAGAAGCCGAGAATGAAACCTGGGCCAATAACGCAACTGCAGAGTTTGTCAACGGTTACAAGTTGGTGCTTGGAGGAACGGCTTTGCGGTACCAAGAACGACTTAAGGTCTTGGACGAACTGCTCGCCTTGAATCGGCCTCAAATGACACAGCTTGTTATACGTGCGCTAGCCCAAATCGGGAATCGCCATGCAACTCGCACAGGCTTTGAGCCCGCTGGAAGTGGACTACCCGAGCTTGAATGGCAACCGCGAGGAAGGGACAAGCTGGATTGCACAATACTCGCATTACAATTCCTTACACGAATTGCCCTAAAGGCAGAGCCCGAACTGAAGGATGATCTCATGAACGCAGCACAAACCGTGTCGTGGATGCTGGGTGAGAGCGTTGTCAGAAGTGAGGTTTCCAATTTCTTAAAGAGCTTGCGCCAAGCTTATCCCGAAACAAGAGAACCTTTACGAGCCCTCATCGCTCGAACGATATCGTTTGAGCGGCGGGAGCGTGATGCTGAAGCTGTTGCCGACCAAATTGAGATGGTGCAATTCCTTCAAACTTTTGAGGAGAATACGTTATGGGGGCGGTTGCAGCAGCTTGTTGGACCTCGTAGCTGGGGCGAAGACGAACCAGACCTAGCCCCTTTAGCACAAGAGCTTCTTGCTGATCCTGCTTTGTTGGCAGCACATTGGGCTTGGCTTACGTCGGGCGAGGCGAATGACTCATGGAAACTTGGGCAAGCATTAGCATCACTCGATGTTGATGGTAGGCTTGAGTCATTGCTGCCTCTGCTTGAGCGACGGGGAAGTGATCATCGCATCATCTGCATGTACGTGGAAAAGCGTCGAGAGATTAAAGGCGATGCGTGGTACGAGGAATGGTTCCAAGCTCAATATGCGAGGACCCCAGCAGATTTGCGTCTGCTAGTTAATGTTGTCTGGAGAGCCGGCGCAACGGACGGAGTACTTAGGCTCCTTTGTGACGCAATCAAGGCACATCCGATTGATGACCAGCTTGCGGATGCCCTTGGCTATGGGCGCTGGTATGGCGAAGTATCACAAGAAGGGCTCCGCGAACTCTTACAGGAGTTAATTACCCAAGATAAGTATGTCTCTACTGTCACTGTGTTGCATGAGCGGATCACACTCAGGGCTCATGAAATAGATTGGTGGGAAGAGTTGGCACTAGGTGTCGTGATGAATGTAGGCCTGATACATGACATGCACAATTACGCGTCTTTCCATTGGAAAGAGGTTGTGGAGAAGTACCTAGATAAACATGCATCGAAGATCGTTGGAAGAATCTTTGAAGCACATATGAATCAGTCTAAGGGCTACAGGGCTTTCGACCACTATGCAGAGCAAATTGTAAAACAAGCACTCGAAATTGATTCCTTGGGTGTTTGGCGAGAGTTGTCAGCCAAGTTGGAAAACCCTGATATGGCCTATCTGTTTACCTTAGGCTTTCCCGATAGGATAGTTGATGCCCTTCCGCACGATAAGATTATCACGTGGATCGACCGAGATCCTAAAATCCGGGCGCCCCTGTTTGCCCGACTGGTGAAACTTGATTTTCGTAGTGATGAAACCTTGGCCTCTAAGATCCTAGGACAATTTGGAGAACTTGAAACCGTGAGGGACTCCTTTGGTGCTGCCTTCAGTTCGGGAATGTGGTCTGGAACGTGGTCTGGTCACTGGAACGCGCTGGCGGCGAGTCTTGAGCTAGTCGCCGAGCGTACATCTTTTGACAAGCTCCGGTCCTGGGCTATCGAAAAGGCAGCAGATCTTCGACTTCAGGCAGAAAGAGATAGCATCCGGGACGAAGAGGATGACCTACCGAGGTAGGCTTCACCATACCCAACGACTGTAGGCGGTGAGATTGTGAGGGTAGCTTTCAACCACACGCCATACAGGTTGGAAAAAATATGCGGCCAGGCATTGTTGAGGCTCCTATAGCCGGGGCACTTTGCGGCCGAGGCAGACCCTTTGGTAAGAATTCTCCCACGATCAAGCGCCCAGGTGATCGAGGTAGCCGGGGCGAAGTTGGGCGAAGAGGGCCGGATGGTTCAGCTGGAGGGTGTGCAGGGCGGTGAGGCCGTCCCAGTCCTCGGCTTGGTTGCGGAAAGCCTGGTCGTGGTGGATGTATGTGCGGCAGAGGTGGTAGCCCACGGCCTCGTTGAGGGTGCCGAGGATGTAGCCGTCGGGGATGGCGCCGATGAAGGCTGGGAGGCCCAAGTGTTCCTTGCCGGTGCGCATGGCAGTGGCAGAAGGATTGCGGGTGAAGTAGGCCTCGAGGTTGGCGACGGCCTCTGGTGCGCCCGCACCACTGCGCTGCCGGTAGCGGGTGAAAAAATGGGGCGTGTAGACGAAGTGGTAGCCCTGGTAGCTGAGCTGGAGCACCATGAGCCCTTCGGGGGCATGGAACCACATCATGACATTGTGCGTGGTGGTCTTCTTGGTGACGGTGATGGCGTACATCCAGTGGTTGCGCCTTGGACTGGTGTAGCGGTCGATGCCGCGCAAGATGCCCTCGCGCCTATTCTTGCGCTGTTGCCGGGAGAGGGACTTGACGTTGGCCTGCATCTTGTTCTGTACGCTGCGCAGGTCGGCCATTGCCTCGGCAATGGCCTCCTCGATGCTCATGGTGGGTACATACATGGAACGGAAGATGTGGATATGGTGCACGGGTACGTGCGGGTGGGTTGGGTGGGAATTGAACCGGGGGGTGTGGGATCGTGGCGAGCTTTTGGATGGAACGGCGGAGGGGTGGGCTGTTGCGGGGGGGGGGCGCCTAGCGAGGACCGCTATGGGGGATTGTGGGGGCGGATCGTGGAGCGGTGGTAGCGGCGGAATGTGCTTACGCAGGTGGCTGCAATGACCCGAACAACATAACTCAGCAAGTTCCAAAGTTGCACGATCGAAGATCGGTCGATCTATTCGGCGTCAAGCCCGCGGACGCCCACCTTCACCCCCAACAACTTCCGGAACTCATCCTGCAATGCAATGAAGTCGGCTCGGCACTCGAAAGACAAGCGCAACCCGATTTCTTCGAACTCTTCTTTTGTGGGCATACGCTGGCCCTCATAGGCCGCGTAACCGAGGAAGGTGCTGTTCAGATCACTGTACAAGTTGATCGTCTTCTCAATGGCATTGCACACCTCGTCGTTGAGGTAGATGCGGTTCTTGGAGTAACATTCGTAGATGCCGTTCAGACGGGCAGGAACTTGGACAAGGATCGACTTGCGCCACTCATCTGGTCTCCTTCCCCATGTGGCGCTTCTTAAATCCAGCAGGAAGAGCTTGTAATCCCAGAGGTCGTTGTTCAAGGTGCGCAACACCTCTGCCCGTTGCTTGTGCAGTTCGGTGAATGTTGTGCCATGCTCTTGCTGCAACAACGTGAAGCGGTGGTCGATCTCACGTAGGAATTCACGGTGTTTCTGGTCTAGCTCCTGGAGCCGCCCTTTATGGCGCTGATCCTGTTCAGCTTCTCGTGCTTTGAAAAGGTGGTCAATGAACCGCCCTCCCAACGACTTGAAGAGCCAGTAGAGCAGGCCCGTGCCAGCAGCGGCGCCGACAGTGAAATTCAGGACCGCATTCCAATCGACCATGCTGCTTCAATTGGTATTAAACATGCCGCCCTTTACAATCCGGGCATCGGTCCTAATGGTCAATTCCATGGATTCATCCTTCTCCAAATGCAGGTCAGACATTGATAGTCGCACACGCCATGTGCGATGTGCGGTGATCGGCATGTGCGGGTTGAATTGCGCCTCAGCTGACCACGATCCGTTGGTATCGAACACAGGCCGGATGAAGGACGGGTCGAATAAAAGGCCCATCCCAAAGGGCTCCTTTTGGTAGCACACCTGTTTTCCATTCTCGTCCACCGCCTCCATTTCGATATTCAGGCGGGCGACAGTTACACGGCTAGCCCACTTGCGTTCCTGGGTGTGGAAAATGATGCGTTCAACCGTAACAGTCGGGGGGTCGGTGGCCTCCAACTGAACGCTTGGATGCTCTGGATCCATGCGGATAGTCATGGCATCTAAGGTATACTCGGGTTTCTTCGGGTCAGGCAATAGGGCCAGCGCCTCCTCGATCTGCGCTATGACCTGCTTCATTGCAGGAGCATAGCTGGAACGAGGGAAGTCAGTGTCTCGGCGGTCGATGACAGTCTTTAGGAAGTCGCGTGCACTTGCGATCTGTTCCTTGTTACGAGCCAATCGGTCACGCAAGTCTTCCGCTCTTCGGATAAGTTCCTTGCGACGTGAAGCTGCGAGCACCATACGTTTCGCATCTTCAATGAGGTTGTCCAGTTCGACCAAGGTGCGTAGAGCGAAACCCTGATCGTGCAGAAAGTTCTCTGGGTCGATCGGACCTTCAAGGACCAAATGGGCCATCACCCCTGAAGGGAAGCTCGTGTTGACCCAATACTGAAATGCCTGCTCCCAAGCAGCGAAACCCACTCGTTCTGACCTCTTAGTCTTGCCATCCTTGACCTCATCGACTACGGTAACGCGGTAGTTCAGGATGTTCGTTTCCAGCTTCTCCAAGCGACCGCTCAACCATCCGTAGTTGCGGTCCTCGTCCTGAGATACCCTCGCGAGGCGCTGGTCCTGCAACGTCAAGTACAAGAGCACTGCCGTGGTCAACGTGAACAGCGCACCTGCAACGCTGCTTGCGACAGTGGCCAACTTCGCGTTCAGGTCTGGATCAAAGTCCCATGACAGGCTGTACCTCAGCACACCATTAATGCCGACAGCGATCATGAATAGTAGCCCTGCAATTGCTGAGGCGATAGCTACCCCGTGCCAGAGCTTACGTTCCATCAAAGTTCCTTGGAGAACGATCCTTCCACCATTTCCACCTCCTGCTTGCTGAGGCCGTAGATCTCGTACACCGCTGCATTCAGGCGCTCTTCGGTGTGGTCGATGCGTTGCTGAAGTTGTTCGACTTGGTTCGGGAGTTTCGCCGCCAAAGCGTCAGCCTTCAACTTCGTCATGCTCTCCGCCAACGCGATCACTTCCTTCTGTTGCCTGTCCGTTCCTATGACGATCGGCAGGTCGGCGATGTACCTGCTCTCGTAGCTCCACCAGCCGCCGCGCATTTGCGTGGACACAGGCCGCACGCACCAGTCGAGCAGATGGCTGTTCAATAAGCCCAACAGGTAGAGGTCTGAATAGCCCTTCTTCACCAGTAAGCCGTAGCCGCCCGCCACACCGCCCGTGAAGAAAAGATCGCCCACAGGGTCGAGGCCGAATGCTGCTTTCGGAGATAGATCAGGCGTGAACAGTTTGCGCTTGGTAACAACGTCAAGGGCTTGGCTTCTGCCGAATTGATGCCAACTCGCGCCTTTGAAAGCACCATCCTCCCGATCAGACAGGTATTTCTTGTGATCGCTCAGATATGCAGCCGTAAGCGGATACTTCTTGGCAAGGTCAGCGAACGGGATGAGGCCAACGGCACCAGACTTGTCAGGGACATACGGGAAGAGGATGAACGCTTCGGTCTGGGTCAGGAAGAAACCCTTGCTGTCCCCGCCTTTGATGAGCGGATGGAACAAGTCGCGTTCCACCTTGTATTGCTCCCCGTTCATGGGGCAGTGGATCCAGTAGTGCTTGTGGTCTTCCTTCACGCGACCCACGATATAGATCTTGTCTGCGCTGGTCTTCAGCCCTTGGAAGATGCGATCAGTCACCGTGTCCAACCGCAGCTTGCTCTTCTTCAGTCGGTCGAACAGTGTACGTTCTGGACCCGACAGGAAGATCCAGTTATCCTTGCCAAGTGAGGAGTAGTTGATCCTCTTGTCTGGTTCCTTGCGCTCGACACGCCATGCTTCCAGATCCTCGATCCGCGCGTAGGTCAGATCCCGTCGCTTCGACCCCTTGCCCAGCATGAGCAGACAGGTGTAGGTCGTCGCACCATCGAACACTTGTTGGTGCCCGAAATGGACGATGGATTCGACCGATGTGCTTTCCTTCAATACAGCGCGAACACCAGCACCGTAGTCCGCATTGAAGAACTTGTGGGGCAAGATGTAGCCCACCTTACCAGCGTCATTGGCGATCTGCAACGCCTTCTCGATGAACACCACGTAGATGTCGTAGTTGCCCTTGCTCGCGCTACGATAGTGGCCACTGAGGTATTCCACAACGCCTGCACCGCCTTGCAATAGCTGTACGCGGATGTACGGCGGGTTGCCGATCACAGCGTGGAAGCCACCGTGCTTCTTAAACACTTCTGGGAATGATGCCTTCCATGTGAACGGCCTGATGTTCTTGTCCTCACCTAAGTCCAGCTTGCCGTCGTAATAGTCCTGATCAATCAGGCTGTTTCCGCATTTGATGTTCTCGTCAAGCGTGGGCAACACGCGATCGTGGAACATGCCCAACTGCTGTTTGATACTCGCTTCCGTCTCCCCCTCCATGCACTTCAGCAGCAAACTGAGCTTCGTGACTTCCACCGCGTTCGCGTCGAGGTCCACGCCGAAGATATTATTCAGTAGGATGCGCTTCTTCTCGCTCGTGGTGAGTTGACCGTCGGGCCTGAGCACGTCGTCCTTCTTGCCACGGTTAGGCTTGGCCTGTGCGCTGTAATAGTTGCGGTGCCAATCAAGCAGGAACTGGAATGCACCCAACAGAAAGCTACCGCTACCACACGCGGGATCGACGATGCGCAAGACCGCGACTTCCTTCGGTGACTTGCCCTTCACCAATTCGCCCACCGTGTGCTGCACGATGTAGTCCACTATGTACTGAGGCGTGTAGTAGACGCCACCCGCCTTGCGCACTTCAGGCTTCTCCTCGATCCGCGCACGGTGCCCGCTGTCCATGCGGATGCGCTTGCCGAGGAACTGCTCGTATGCACTTCCAAGTATCTCCACACTGAGCACGGAGAACTCGTAGGGCGACTTTGGGTAGTAGAGTTCTTCGACGATCGAGCGCACCACCTTGTTGTCGATGATGAGCTTCTCACTCACACGGTCCTTCTTGAAGTCGAAGAGGCCGCTGTTGTACTTCCTGTCCGCTTCTTGGAACAGGCCGAAGAGGTTCTGGTAGAGGTTGCCGCCTTCCTTCATGGCCGCGCTCAACTGGCCATACGGCTCTACACCACGATCCTCTGCGATGCGGAGGAAGATGATGCGGTCTATGGCATGCTGAACGGTGAAGTTGAGTTCGTCCTCGGTGAGCTTGGGGTTGTTCTTGGCAATGGAAGTAGCCAAGTAGGTGCGCCATGAATCCAGACTTTCGAGAAAGGCGTTGTCCACGGTGGCGGTACCTCGCTTTCCCTTGTCGCTCTTGACGTACTTATCGAAGCTGCCTTTCAGCACATGTTCTTTGCTGAAGGCTTCCCAGAGGAAGTCGAACTCGTTGATGTAATCGCGGAAAGTGAGGTATTTGATGCGCCCAAGTGCAGCACTGTCCGTTGCGTTCGGTCGCTTGGTGCAATCGTACACGCTGAACTCCTCGAAGTCGGTGAGGATACTGATCGGCAGCTTCGCGCTCCATGCGTAGCGTCGTAGTTGGTACGCTGGCTCGATCTCGCTCTTCAGTTTCACGAAGGGCTTCTTGGCCTCAACGAAGAAGAGTCGCTTGCCACCTGACAGTTTGAAGGAGTAGTCGGGGGCCTTCAGGGTCTTGGCCACTTTCACCTTGTCCTCATGGATCACCTCACGGTACGCTTCTGCGTAGCCTTGGCTGTTGTCCATGTCCCAACCAAGGGCTTTGAAGAAGGGGTCGATGAAGTCCTTCCGCACGAGCGCCTCACTGTAATCGCTGCGCTTGTAACTATCGTACTGCTCCTCGAATCGTACCACCAGTGCGGCAATGACTTTGCGGGCTTCCTCCTTCTTCATGAGTCCAGATTAATGCAAGGATAGAATAGTTGAACATTTGAAGATGAGGAAGCCGACAGTAAGGATCAACTGTCTAGTGTTCGGACCTTATGGCCAAATGATCCAGTTTGGAGTAGAGTGGTACAGAGGCCCGCGGAGCCAGGTGACCTGAGGCTCGATTTGGGCTGCTAGCTGATGGTGGAAAGAAAGGACAAGAATGGACGGAAATGGAGCTGCTGTGTAGTGAGCTTCTGGCTTTTATGGTCAGTGGTCCTGAGGTCGGCGGAGCCGAGTGGTCTTGTGGCTGCTGGCTTCTAGCTTCTAGCTTCTGGCTGCTGGCTGGGCAGTGTGGTTCTGAGGTCGGCAGAGCCGAGTGGTTTTGTGGCTGCTCGCTTGTGGCTTCTGGCTTCTAGCTCCTAGTTTCTGGCTGCTGGCTGGGCAGTGTGGTTCTGAGGTCGGCGGAGCCGAGTGGTCTTGGGGCTTCTGGCTTCTGGCTTCTAGCTGGTGGCTGGTGGCGGCTCGGAATGGACGGGGATGGAGCTGGGTTGTGGGGGGCAGGAGGGTTTGGGGGTGGTGGGTTTAAACTTGGGCGACTCCGGGTCGAGCCCGGAGTGGCAACCGGCGCGGGTCGAGCCCGAGGAGTGGCAAGGGCGGAGCCCGGAGTGGCAAAGGCAGCAAGGGTTGGTACTTGGGCGATTCGGGTCCCGGCCTGCGCCGGGATGACAGCCCGGAGTGGCAAGACGGAGCCTGGAGTGGCAAAGGGACATAGCGAGACTTGGGCGACTCCGGGTCAAGCCCGGAGTGGCAAACGGCCCGGGTCGAGCCCGGAGTGGCAAAGGTGGAGCCCAGAGTGGCCAGGGCGGGGTCAGGTGGGGCGGTGGGAAACCCACTGATGTGCCCAATCGAGGAATTCGGTGAAGGTCATGATGCGGAGGAGGCCGTGGGAGCGCCAACGGTGCTGATCGGCCTGGAGGACGCAGTAGCAGATGGAGTTGTCGTCCCAGCGTCGGGTCTGGGGGATGAGGGCGACACCGAGCTCTACGCGCGCTATTTCGCCTTCGTCGAGGAGTTCGGTGGCGAACTGTGGGGTGATGGGGATCCAGTGGTCGTCCTGCTCTTCGTAGGCGCGCAGGGCAGTGTGGATGGCATCGGTGCCTTCGAGGACCTCAGTGGGCATGAGCGGGAACGGCCAGCGGGGAGTGTGCATGGCTGTGCGCGGGGTGTGAAAAACCACACGGATCGGTGCCGTGTGCTCAGTGTGGTGCGGGGATGTCGGTGGCGAGTTCGCGGGTGAGAGACTCGATGCGATCGATGGGGAGTTGGCGGAGGATGTCGTTGAGGTCGCCGGGAGGTTCGGCGCTGCGGACGAGCGGCAGCAGGGTGTCGCTATTGGTCTCGGGAGCGCTGGGATCGGGGATGTAGGTGAAGAGGTCGGTGAGCTGGCAGCGGAGCCTGTGGCAGAGGAGCTGTAGGTGTTCGAGTTTGACGGACTTGCATTCGCCGCGCACGAGTTGTGTAGCGATGTCGTTGGAGAAGCCTTGTTTCCGGAGCCAGGCGAATTGTTTCTCGATGTTTCGTAGACGCATGACACGAACGGGAGAGAACTGTAGCATACGGTAACGGGATTGTGGTTGAACGGTGGTCTGTTGCCGCCAAGGGATATGCGCTGTGCAGCCTGGCTGAACCCGAATGTAGTGTGGAAGTGCTGCCAGTGGCTGGTATCGTTGGTGTAGATATCAACGATCGAGCGGCAATATCCCTATTTCGAACGCGGTTGCTCGGGTACCCTTCGGAACGCGCAGGGGATGGGTGTAGCCTACTGGAACAGCTACTGTTGCGGATGTTCGGAGGGTTCGCTGCGGGCTGGGGAATGGCTTGTAGGTGAACCGACGGCGGGGGAACTGAATACCACTACAATCTGCTAATCGCTCTGCTGAAAGTAGGTTCCGCTCCGGTTTTCGACCGATCAACTCCGAAAAACAGAGCCTCTACCCTACTGAGTTGATGCGTGATGCTCCCGGAAGCGTGCTATGCTCTTCCGGAAACCCGCTAGTCTCTTCCTAAATCTTGTTGCACTCTACGGGATCCATGCTGCACTCTTCCGGAAACCAGCTACACTCTTCCGGACGAACGCTGCACTCTTCCGGGAACGCGCTACACTCTTCCGGACGAATGCTGAACTCTTCCGGAAACGTGCTGCACTCCTTCAGTCGTTCGCTTCGCTCTGTTTGAAGCTCTCCGCACTCTTCGTGATGCTCGCAACGCTCTTCCGGAGGCGCTTCATACTCTATTTCAATCAGGTATAGGTATTGTTACCGGATGGGAGGTGCTTCTTTCCGGATGCTGCGCACCGCGATCCGGAGGCTCCGCCCC
>Ga0075163_10009434_pt1 | contig 12809 bp, 12 predicted proteins | sample JI1023141ADNA_FD_71478 | JGI IMG/M metagenome (GOLD analysis project Ga0075163, IMG submission 71478) | Wastewater effluent complex algal communities from Wisconsin, to seasonally profile nutrient transformation and Carbon sequestration -... | ecosystem: Engineered > WWTP > Effluent > Algae...
AAAGCACTCATTTATCGCCTCCCAGGTTGATTGCCATTGTAAAAAAGATCTGTCTGGGGGCTCCCGCGCTGAAGTGACGCATGGGCACGAGTGTCGGGAAACTCTGACTGCGGAAGTCGGACGCATAGTTGTATTCTCCGAGCCGATACTGCGCATCAAACAGGTTGCTGACGGACAGTCCCACATCAAACAGCCACAGCCCGACGGTGCCATTTACATCCACCACAGCGATCGGATTGGCGCGCTCACCAAACGGCAGCGGTCTAGGTGAGACATAAGTAATGCCAGTCGCCAGAGTTCCTCGAATCGCTTTGCCGCGAATGCGCAGTCGATCAAATGGCAGTTCTCCAAACAGGGAACCATCTAACCGAAACACCCAGTCAGGAACGTAGGGAATCAGTAGCCCGGTATCATCAAACGTCGCTCGCACATAGGTAAGGTTGGTCGCAACATCGAAGAACGAGCCGGTCACGCGTGCAGCGCTGGCGCTACCAATCCGAGTGGTGCCCAGGCTCAAGACGTTACGTCCGGCAGTCTGCGAAAAGAGAAGATCCCGATCGACTCGGGTCTGGAAAAATGCGGTCCGAACGCTTAGCGCGACCGGCCCGATCTGGCGTGCAAAGGACAGCCCGGCATCAATCGACTCTGCGCTAGCGAACGGAGTCTTGGCATCCTGAGTAATATAGATTGGATCTATGGATCGTACACCTTGACCGTAGCTTACCGATGCAGAAATTCCCAGGAGTGGGCCGAGAATCAGTGACACTCGTGGAAGCAAAGAGGTACCAGTTGTCGTCGACCGCTGACTCGGCTCACGGTATTTTCCAAAGTCCTGCTGACTCAAACACGAGTCGTCTCCAGGCGGGTTGATCTTCGATGGATGGGATACGGACTTTACCGCGCAGTTGTCTAGCACATCGTAGGTAAACAAATCGCCGCGAATCCCACCCCGCACCGCGATCCACTTCCATGGCTTCAAGTTCAAGTCCGCATACAACCCCAGATCGCCCAGCCTGGATTCCAGGTCGGCTTCGGTGTGATAGGGAGCTCTGGTGGCGGCCTCGATTCGCTGCTGGGTGGAATGAACAAAGTCGCCGCGTGCATAATATCCAACCTCGATTTCCTGCGGTTGATTGAGGATCTCCATTCGCCAGCGTCCGAAGCCGTGAGCACCGATTGTGGCGGCCATGGATGCCACTTCGATGTGATCGCCCCGCTGTCCATGTGGGCTCTGCGTGGGCTCCTGTGGATCAAGCAAGAATCCGGTGAAGTTTTCGCGGAGCTGCATCGGACGGGCAATTCCGAAGATCTGATTGCGCACCACCATCTGACCGAAGCGCGACTCTAGCACCCCGGATAGGGAGTACCTGCTGGTGTCTGCCCCCTGGGTGGTGTCGTACGTATCAAAGAATCCGAGCCGTCCTGCCAGATAGTCATCTTCCCGAAGTACGCCCGCGCTGTGGAAGCTGGCGATGTACGCTTGCGCAGAGATTCGATAGGTATGGGTGCCTGACTTGCCTTCATACTGCGCCATCACCGTCGCACGTCGACCATCGCGGTTTTGCCCAAAGCCCGCAGTCTGGTACAGTTCGACCCCCGCGAAGGTTGCATCTCGCGCACCACGTGGACCCCATAACAGGAGTCCTCGAAAGGTTCCATTCGAGCCGGTCATGAACTTGGCTGTGATCCCGCGCTGCGCAAGTCCCAGCTCATAGTCTGCACTGCCCGCCACGGCGTAGTTTCCCTGCCGGGGATCGAACGGACCTTCTAGTACACGCAGCGCAGAGATCAGCTCAGGAATGACAAAGTGGGTGTCAGAGTAGCCGTTGCCGTGAATGTTTCCGCTCTCATTTACAGGTACACCACCCACGGTAAACTCGATGTCCTGACCTTCTCTGGCATCAAAGCCGCGTAGGAACACCTGATCGGCATGGGCCTCACTTCCATCGTTGGTAAGGAGTATTCCTGGAACCAGCTTGAGCAGCTCGGCGGCATTCTTTCGTGGCACGCTGCTGAGCGCGCCAATCTCGACATGGAAGTCGGAGGCACCACGCGATGGTGGTGGAATCCGCTTGCCCGAAACAGTCATCTCAAACGGATTCTTCTTTTCAACCAAAGGAGGCAAACTCTCAGCAGGTGGTGGTTTCTCCGACTTATCTGCACCGACAACCGGAGTCACTTCAGCGGGACGTGAAGGTGGAGACTCCCCCGATGGCGCAGAAGCCGCTGCAGAGACCGCCTGCTGATCAGGTGCTGTTGGCTTGGAGTCAGGATTTGCTGGCGCTGCCGTACTAGGAGCGGGCTCCGCTGGCTCCGAAAGGTTCTGGACAGTGGAAGCTGCCGGTTCGCGCTTTGGTGCATCCTCCTGCTGGGCTGAAGCATCGGGTGGGCTGACTCCAGTCACAATTGGGAAGACCACTGCCGACAGCGTCCACCGTTTCGCATCCCACCAACTACGGGAAGACCAAGACTTGCTCTTGCTGCGCATGAAGGGGGCCGATACTACTTAGGAGACGGATAGTTGCGTTTGACGGCACAAATTCCGTCCGCGTTCAGGTGTCCCTGGGTACTTTGGTTGTACGTCAAGTAGTCATAGTAGTCGCGCAGTACGGAGGTAGGACTCCCTGTCGCACTATAGGGAATGCCTTGGGAGTCGAAGCCCATCGTCTGGGAGTTGTTCGGTGGAGTGTAGCTAGCCAGGCACGAACGCCACGGAATCGCCTTTCCGGCTGGGTCTTTGAACGCGGTATAGTTCACCCCCTTGAGATCTTCCAGCGTCACCACATAGTTTCCAGTGGCATCCTTTTTGGCATACGCCGCAAACGGATCAAAGTGAGCCGGGGAGTCATGCTCGATGCCTTCCCAAAATGGGTGATCGGTGTGGATCGTTGCTTGCGCAATCGTCATCGCGTTCAGCTTTGCTTGCACGCCGCGCTGGTATTCTTCCCCTGCGAACGGCTGCGCTGGTGCCGTATCAGGATTTTGGCAGTTCACGTATGAAGTCGGCGAGCGGAATCCGAACCGGAACTTTACCACTTTGGGCAGAGCCGAAAAGTCGTACGCTGGATTGGTCGAAGTACAGTTTGTTCCCTTCCAGGTGGCGGTTCCGATGTACATCACGGTCCAGCCATTTTTGGCCATGGTGCTGTAGTTTTGTTCTCCCTCTGCATCCAGATTCAGTTTCTTGGCTGCTGGATTGGCGGGCACGATATCGAATCCAAACGCATAGCGCTTGGTCGGATCAAGCGGCTGGTCGGCATGCAGATTGAGCGCTGTCAGCGTCTCCACAGGAAGCGACTGCTCATCGCTACCTCCCTTCCCGAGCAGCGGTCCTCCTTTGTGGAGATCAACCGCCCACGGTCCCGCTAGCTGCGCCACCTTGTTCTCTGTTAGCGATTGATCACTCGGAGCCTTGTCGGGATTTTCGGAAAGATTGATGTAATCCAGCGTGACCAACAGTGACTCGAACTTCACATCCCATCCGTCGACAAACGCCGGTTCATCAGCGCTGGCGGGGGGAAAGGCATACCCCCCAAGAGCCAACACTTCTCCGGAGGCTGTGAACTGAATGGTACCGCCAGCCGTCCCCACCCCAGACTCTCCGCAACCAAAGGTTGTTGAAAGAAGAAGGGCCAGCGACATGGTGTGCTTGTGAATCGTAAGCATGACTCTCCCCTGTTTGTATCTACACGAGAAAACCGACCGCCACTCACAATGCGGGACCAACCGGACGCGGTGTCGCGCCAGGCGCAGCCGTGCAAGCAGTGAGCAGCAGATCTACTGCTCACTACCATATGCGACCGCGAGCGGAGCCGTCAAGCACCATTTGCAATATACTTGCATCTACGATGTAGGCGAGACGAGGTCGACGCAGGGGACGATCCATCACCTGAAGTAGGTACAGTCAAACGATAGCGTGCAAATTTCTAAGCGTCATGTGACCCGGAGAGATCTGCGGAACGAGGAGGGCGAAATGCAGGTCTTTGGCATCCTCATTGCCTCGGTCAAAGCCGAGCCGGAACTCTTAAGGCTCGCGACAGCGGGCACAGATCCCGGTAAGACACAGGGTTGCGTGCTCCACCTGAAATCCAGCGATCATGACTGGCACCAGCGGCGTTGGAATAGAACTCGATTCGATACAGGTCATGGTCCCGCAACTCCGACACTGGAGGTGGGGATGGTCGGCCGGACAGTCCTTACCAGTGTGGGACTCGAACCGTCGTCCTCGCTGGGTGGTTCCGACTGCGCGTGCGATGTTGGCGTCAAGCAGCGACTGGAGGATTCGATACACGGTGACGACATCGATCTCTCGATGGGAAACCGCAGCGATCAGCTCAGATGCGGTCAGAGGGCGCCCAACGGCAAGCAGTGTACTTAGCACGGCAACCCGCGGCTCCGTCACGCGCAACCCAGCATCACGAAGCTGCGAGCGCGCCCTTCGGATATGCGTTTCCGTCGCTATTGCTGGCTTGAGAAGGTCTGCCATTTGTCGCAATTGATTTGCATTGTAGATCATCAGCTACGATTCCGCTAGATAGACTTATCGACGAAGATGTGAAATTTACTCCGACGGAGCGTGGAAATCAAATGCAAATTCATTGCATTTGCTGCACTCGTGCCGTATGACCTATCTAGGAGCTGACCACCACCATGCTGGTGATGTCTCATCGGCTCACGACAGGAAGGAGTGGAACATTGATGCAGGCACGGACATCTGTTTTGCACGAGCAAAGGGTCGAGGTCGCGACCGCACCAGCACAATCGACCCGATACGTTCAGGAACTCGCAGGCCTGACGGCCCTGTACGACAGTGCGATCAACGTCTGTGTGCTAACCCGTAGTCGTGATCCACAACTGGCGTCCGCTGTCTCGTCAGCGCTGGCTGAGCAGGACTACTTGCGATCGATCCGGGTCCGCGCGGACTCACCGGATCTAAGTGGACTCGATCTCGATGGCCACCCTGAATCCTCCCCGCTGCTCGCCGATCTTCGCTTTTGGATCCAGGTGTATTCCGATCTGCTGGGCGCAGAGGAGATCGGCCTTCGATTGTGCAGCCTATATGAAGCGATGTGCCCGCGCTTTCATGTCGACCGAGTGATTGCACGAATGGTGATTACCTATGCGGGGGCAGGGACAGAGTGGATTGATTCACGTGACGTCGATCGGAGTCGCCTCGGCGTGAAGGCGGGCGGACTACCGGATGAGCAATCAGGGCTGCTGATGCGACCGGGAGGGATTCTTCAAATGCCGACCTATGCTGTTGGTCTGCTGAAGGGAGAGTCTTGGCCGGGGAATCAGGGACACGGTGCCGTGCATCGCTCGCCAGCGGTTCCGAAGTCAGGTCCACGTCGGGTGCTGCTTACGCTAGATGGACTGTAGCGATCCAAGACGTGGTGTCAGAGTCCGAACAGCAGGAAAGGAATGAGGGACGGAAGTATGGAAAAGCTGGCAGTGACGGTACTTTCTGGGTTTCTGGGAGCGGGAAAGACCACCCTTCTCAACTACGTGCTGCGCGAGCCCCACGGTCATCGCGTGGCGGTCATCGTAAACGACATGAGCGAGGTCAATATTGATGCGCAGCTTGTCAAGCAAGGGGGCTTCGCACGCTCAGAGGAGAAGCTCATCGAGATGCAAAATGGCTGCATCTGTTGTACGTTGCGGGAAGACCTGCTCATTGAAGTCAGTAAGCTTGCGCAGAGTGGTCGCTTTGACTACTTGCTGATTGAGTCGACGGGCATTTCGGAGCCGCTGCCGGTCGCAGAGACTTTCACCTTTGCGGATGAGAGCGGAGCCAGCTTGGGAGACATTGCCCGGCTCGACACCATGCTCACGGTGGTCGACGGCTACAACTTCCTGCGGGACTACGATAGCCAGGACAGCTTGGCCGATCGAGGAGTCACCGCAGGAGAGGGTGATGAGCGAGACGTCGTGGATCTGCTGATCGAACAGATCGAGTTTTGTAATGTGCTTTGCATCAGCAAGGTCGATCTTCTCAGCAAAGAGGAGCTGGCAAAGTTAGAAGGAATCCTGCGTCACCTGAATCCCGAAGCGCGGCTCGTGCATTCGCATCGCGGTCGAGTTCCTCTCGATGCGATCTTTAACACTCGGCTGTTCGATTTTGACAAAGCGCAGGCGTCTCCGGGTTGGCTCAAGGAGATTCGTGGCGAGCACACTCCCGAAACCCAGGAGTACAACATCCGCAGTTTTGTGTATCGGGCTCGTCGGCCATTTCATCCGACTCGGCTTAGTGCGTTTGTGGAGACGCGCTGGCAGGGAGTGCTCCGCTCAAAAGGATTTGTGTGGCTAGCGACGCGATCGGACTGGGTGGGAATTTGGTCCCAAGCCGGGGCAACATGCAGCCTAGAGCCGGGCGGACGCTGGTGGGTTACGGTTCCCCAGGAAGACTGGCCAGAAGAAAAGGACGCTTGCGACACCATCTTGCGTGACTTTGACCCGACTTGGGGTGATCGTCGTCAAGAGCTGGTCTTGATCGGCATCGACATGGACGAAGCAGGACTGCGAGCCAATCTGGATCGTTGCCTGCTCACGGACAAGGAGATGTCGCGTGGGCCAAGTGGCTGGAAGCGGCTCAAGGATCCGCTGCCACAATGGGAGGTCGACATGGCGGAGCTGGCGCTCGAAGAGACCACCGAGGTGGCCTAGTTGTTGCACAACTTCTGCGATACCGCTACCGGGCTGACGTGATTTCTGCCACCATGTACTGTCATGGACCATCGACCTTTGGCTAAAGCGACTTCGCGGCGGAAGACGGACTCCCGACCGGGACATCATCACGATCACACCGCACATGCAGAGATGCTACTGCGGGCCAAAGGACTGAAGGTCACGGAACCCCGGTTGCTTCTGCTGAAGGCGCTGCTGGATCGTCATCGGCCCACCACTGCGCAAGAGCTGCTCGCCCAGCTCTCCGAACATGGTCTCGATCATGTGACGGTATATCGGACGTTGGCGACGCTGGTAGAGAGCACGATTGCACAGCCGGTGAGCACGATCGATGGCAGTCGCCGCTTTGAAGTACACGCATGTGAGGGCTGCAGAGTCGATCATCCCCACTTGCAGTGTCGGCGCTGTGGTGCTCTGGAATGTCTGGAAGCGGGAGTACTCCCCCTTCCCCTGATTCCGACCCGGCTGGCCGATTACGTGATCGATGAAGCCAAGCTGTACCTTTTCGGATTCTGTCCAGCCTGTCAAAAGGAAGCCAAACCGAAGTCACGTACGGCCGCAGCGCGTGGTGCTGGCACCAAGTAAACGCAGTTATGTTGCAACTGCGGTCGGACCGCTTCAAGCCGAAAGGCGCTGCGCTACTTGTTTACATAGCGCGGGCTACAGCGACCCTGTCCGTTTGTAAACCACGCCCGAACCAATGCCAGCACCCCTGTATTGTCCGCTCCGATATGTTCGCTTCGCAGCGCTCTATAGCGAGAGAGGACTCGCGCCGTCCGTTCTCGTAGCGACCGGTCATCGTCGTTTTCTTTGTGCCCCTTCGGCACCGCGTAGACAAAGCGCCCAGTGTCTGCGACGTAGGTAGGAATTTGTATGAAGTCTCGAGGTACAGACATTCCTGTTCGCTTTTCTTCCTCCGCTGCCTGAACGAAGAAGTCGACCGCGTGGTCGGGGTAGCCGAACAGGTATCCGTACCCGGCAAACCGACGGGTGGTGGAGTCCTTGTCTACCGACAGAATCACGGACAGCGGGGAGTCTTCTGGACGAACTCCAATCATCTCAAAGAGACTGGCAAAGCGCTGCTGTTGTGAGCGCATACCTGGAACATAGAAGACGACGCCATCTGCATAGCGTTTGCCGTCGTAGGTACGGTCGAACACCTGGAGACCCGCGCTTAGCTCGCTACCACAGTGCCAGGTGGACAGAATCTGTCGCGCTTCTCCGACCGTTGTTGGCTCCGGCATGTCGGTAGGATAATGAAGCGATAGAAATCCGCTGCTCATCGGTTTAATGGTTGCAGCCACCGTGTAGAGCGCTTCGGAATCGAGACCGGCAAGCAGCAGCGATTCAGCCCGTGCCCGGAGCGTGGGTGGAAGCTGTTCAAGCGGAAAGCACTCTGCGCATGGAACAGAGGGGTCTGCAAGGTCGGACGGTGACTCCATCATGTCTGGCTCAGTTGGAATCACATCATTGCTGTCGAATGAGTGACACGCACTCTGTGACCAAAGCAGAGCCAGGCTCAGCAGCGTTCCCCAGGGCCGCAGTCCGGTGGGAGTCCGCGCTGCGTGGAGTAGATTGATCGTCGTTCGTTTGTGTTTTCGCGTCATGAGTTTATGTGACTCCAGTCCACAGCGTATGTAGGGCCAAAAGTAGCCACGACAGACCGATGAGGAGTGATGAACCGGCAATGATCAGGGATAGCCTCCTCCCAAGAATGGGCTGCTTGCGAAGATGAACCGAGGGCCAGCCAATCAGCCCAGACATCGCGGCCATTCCTGCGACCGAGCCGGCACCAAACAGCGCCAGGTACAAAATCCGTGGCAGTACACCATGAAGTCCGGCGGCAGCCAGTGCCATCAGCGGTCCACTTCCGCCCAGACCATGCACAAAACCAACCGCAAGTGTTCGTGAAGCAAGACGTAGCCAGTAGGATGGCGACGCGGACTTCGTAGACTGTGTTGCGATACACTCTGGGCGGTCAGTTCCAGCAGGCAGGAAGGAGTCGGCCTTGCTTCGCAGGGCCTGTCTCAGCGCGCTTCCTCCCAGTGTGATCATAACCAGCGCAACCAGCAGTTCGATCATTCGATCAAGCCAGGGAGGCATGCTCCGTTCTGCCAAGATCAGACCGCCCCCAAGACACAGCAGCGCCAAGGTGTGTCCGATCCCCCACAAGCCACCAAGTGCCGCGCAGTGCCAACATCGGTCGGCCCGCACCGTTAGGGTAGAAACAGCGGCCAGATGATCGGGTTCCAGCGCATGCCGGGCTCCCAAGAGTAGACCGAGAAGCGCGCCGGTAGCAGATTCTACCATGCATTTTTCTCCAGCATTGTCTCTATGGATTCTGCCGGGCCAAAAGGGATAGTACGCGCCCCTCCGCAGTCCCAACCAGTAGGCAGTCTGACCCAGCCCATGCCACTTCGCTGACCGCCGAGCCTGTCTCTGCCGCCGCAAGCAGTGACTCCTTCTTCTGAATGGACCACAGCGCGATCAATCCGTCTGCAGCACCAGATGCCAAACAGAGTCCGCTTGGGGCAAAGCGTAGAGCATTGATAGCTTCGATGTGCCAGCTAAGCAGGAGCGGCTTGCGGCCCTTAGGCCCTTTACCCGAACAGTCCCAGACGACCACGACCTTGCCCCCGCCACTTGCCAAGTAGCGACCAGAGTTGTCCCATGACAGTTCTCTTACTTTGGTGTCATAGCCACTCATTTGGAGGTCTTTGCTCTGGTCCAGAATCCAAAACTGAAGAGAAGCATCCTGGTTCCCTGTCACCAGATAGCGACCTTGTGGCTGCCACGCTAGCTTGAGCATAGATCCCGGCCAGGGTAGTTGCCGTTGCGGCTTGTTACTGTCTCCTGTCCATAGTGAAACAAACCCGTACGTCACAGTGGCGAATCGATTCCGTCCTGGCTGCCAAGCGATGTCTGCAATCGTCGCCGGATGTGACGGATAGGAAAGACGAACCGCACCCTCATTTGTCAACAAACAAAGATGCTTTCCTGCGGAAGCCAGCACGGTCTCGCCGCTTGGGCTCCAAGCCAAGTGTTCTACCCAGTTGGCATCCATTACGTGCGCGGCAAGCAAGCGACCCAGCCTGGACTCCCAGATGCACACTTTGCCATCTTGTCCACAGGATGCGAGCAGCCTGCCATCTGGGCTAAAGGCAAGCTGACAGACTCCGAACCGATGACCATCAGTGCGCCATAGTATCTGACCGCTCCGCAGATCTAGGACAGCCAAGTGACCGCTCGACTCTGCGGCTGCTACCAGCGATCCAGCGAAAGATGTATCCAGAGAGATGATGTGGTCCTGCAATTGAGCAGACCACACCGTGGGAATCGTCGCGGTCATACCAAACAGCTCCGAAATCCGCTGACAAGCTCCTCGCGATCGAGATTCCTACCGATGAAGATGAGCTTGGACATTCGTGCTTCTGCTTGTCCCCACGGTCGGTCAGCACCACAATCGAGTAGCATGTGAACCCCTTGGAACACAAAACGCCGAGACTCACCAGCGACGCTTACTACTCCCTTAGAGCGAAAGATATCTTGTCCTCGATCCTGAAGAAGTTTGCTGAGCCAGCGATTCAGCTTGTCCTCATCCACGCTGCCAGACTCCTCGATTCCTACTGAGGTGATGGAATCGTCATGCTGATGCTCCGATGGATCAGAGGTCAGGAAGCGAGGGTCGATGTCGACCGCACGATCCAGATTGAATCCGCCGACGTTTAGGAGTGCAGCAACGTCGACCGCTGCATCGCGAGCACGCAACAGTCTGGCTGCCCCATTTATCGAACAGATGCGTGCCTGTAGCGCGTCAAGTTCAGACTCCGTTACTAGGTCTGTCTTGTTTAGGATCAGAACATCGGCGAAAGCAACTTGCTCGCGTGCTTCATCGCTGTCGAAGTGCTGATGAAAGTGCTTGGCATCCACGACAGTGACGATACCGTCCAGACGTAGTTTCGATTGGATCTCATCGTCGACAAAGAAGGTCTGTGCAACCGGACCAGGGTCGGCCAGCCCGGTTGTTTCCACCAGCACATAGTCGAACTTGTCGCGGCGCTTCATCAGGTTGCCGAGGATGCGGATGAGATCGCCGCGCACGGTGCAGCAGATGCAACCGTTGTTCATTTCGAAGATCTCTTCTTCGGCACCGATCACTAGCTCTTGATCAACTCCCACTTCGCCGAATTCGTTCTCGATTACAGCGATGCGCTTACCGTGCTGCTCATGCAGGATGCGGTTTAGAAGAGTGGTCTTTCCCGACCCCAGAAAGCCGGTCAAGACGGTAACGGGTACTCGAGGGTCGGTTCTGGATGATGTAGTCATGAAGGGCCCTTCATCAGCGAAGTGTCGTAGATTCCATGGGTTCTTCCCAGGGGTCTCACATAGCAAAATGTCGAGAATTATTGCAACTAAATTGCATTTACTCACTCGGACGTGGCGAAGATGGCTACTCGATAACCGAATCAACGGTCAGCTTGATGCGCGGCATCGACCCCGGCTGAAGTGAGGGTGAACGATGGACGAGCCCACGGCCTCGGTTACCTGGCCACATCTCTCCTTTGCACAACGCGACGTCAAATGGCTGCACCGACAGAATCTGACCACCCGGACGAAGGATCCGGTGATTTGCATTCTGTGCAGAGCATCCGGCATTGTTCCCAAGTGATCCTCGAATCACGTCTTGATTCTCGATAAATTCGGTGCCTGGACCGGCATAGGTGCAGAGCATTCGCATCGGGACAAAATCAGTGTGAAACACCGGACAGTCGGTACGCTCTGTCGTCGCTAGTTTGAGCAAGATCCGCTGACATCCAACAATTTCACAGAAGAGCTGGAGCAGTCGCTCGATATCCGTAGTCCACTCACTTCGCTGTTCCGGGGTCAGACCCTTCACCTGCTGCACCAGATCAACCAAACGGATGCGACTCAGCCAGTCCTCACGGATCAGAGACAGCGGTTGTTCTGCCGCCGCACGAACCAGTGCCTGTGCGAGCGAAGAAGGAACATCTCGTCGCCAGATGCAGAGGTTTAGATGGCGATCCTCAATTCGGAAGAGATCCTCTGCTCGTGAAACGACGGAGAAGCTAGGCAAGGCGTTGTCATAGGCAGGTTGCTGTTCCATTCTTCGATGTTGCAACCATGTTGCATCAAGATCAAGGGCTAAACTGGCCGTGGACAAAGCATGCTGGCTGCTTCGGTTCGCTTGAAGGACACACCGTCACCTAAGATTGAGATGGAATACCTATTGACTTGGTCCTGTTCAGGAGTCATTTCGGAGAGCAATTGCTCTCATTCCAGGTGACCTGGCGTTCATCGAGCCGACGCTTTAAATGCAAATTGGTTGCATTTAAGACCGAAGCACGTAGACTCTCTGCATGGAGTACGATATCGTGATCCCAACGACCTACGAACAGTGGCGTCACTGCATCACCCAGAAGTGTCGGATTCAGCTCACCAGGATCTACGTGCTGGATCGCATGAAGACACTCGCTGACGCTAGTAGCGAAGAGAATCGCAATTTTCGACGACTGTACGGAGACACACACTACGAGTCAGTGAAGCAGTGGTTTAGGCAAGCGCTAGCAGAGCTTGATCGAAGCGCAAACTAGCTGAAGCTCTTGCTTCCGAAGGAGTTCACAGCGAGCGCCCATACAGTGGTCGTTCGCTGCTGGGCCTGCTTGCCGGTTCACCTGGCCTAGCTGCTAGCAGGGCTGGTACTTGAGGCACGGCACGGCGAGGTGTCCTGATCGGTGCAGCCGTCGACTTGTGTCGCGATGGCCGACCAGATCTCATCGTCGATTCCTGCAACGGGCGGGGCATCTCAACACCACTGGCTGGTCGTATCTGGGCAGAGCCCGGGCCAACCTCCGCCATAGGCACCTGGTGCCGAACAACAGAGTCTTGCCGTTTTCGCGTGTGATCCGGTGTTCTTGGGGAGCACGCCCAGGTGACATCGATCGATTGAAACCTGCTGCGCGCCTGGAATCTTGGGTCCACACCCTACCGCCTTGAGTCGATGAATCCGAGCGCAATCAGCGTCGCGATCCACTCTGCTGGAACCTGGGCCGGTGGCTTGTCTGTCTCTACTTGCTCGACGCGCCAGCCCTTGACGCCGAGCCTCG
>Ga0075163_10009435_pt1 | contig 12805 bp, 9 predicted proteins | sample JI1023141ADNA_FD_71478 | JGI IMG/M metagenome (GOLD analysis project Ga0075163, IMG submission 71478) | Wastewater effluent complex algal communities from Wisconsin, to seasonally profile nutrient transformation and Carbon sequestration -... | ecosystem: Engineered > WWTP > Effluent > Algae...
AAAAAAACTGGAAATGAGCGAAGGAATCATTTATCTTTTGACGAACCCTGCCATGCCGGGACTTGTCAAAATCGGATACACATTGGAGCTGGATGTCAAAAAAAGAATGGGACAGCTTTACAATACCCCAGGCATACCGGTTCCGTTTGAATGTGCTTATGCAGGCAGAGTGCGAGATGCGGTCGCCTTGGAAAAAGCATTGCATATTGCCTTCGGACCACAACGCATTAATCCGAGGCGTGAGTTTTTCCAGATAGAACCTGCTCAAGCCATTGGAATCATAAAATATTCGGAACTCAAAGATGAAACACAAGCGGTAGCGATTCAACATGAATCCGCAGAAGTAGACAATGCATCCAAAGAAGCTGGTGAAGAACTGCGCAGAAAGCGTCCACGGTTCAGCTTTGCATTGATGGGCATACCAGTCGGTTCCACATTGGTTTCCAATCGCGATGGATCGGAAGCAATCGTTCTTCCCGATAATCAGGTTCGATATCATGATCAAGAGATGTCTCTTACCGCCGCCACGCGTGCATTACTTGGCATTGATTATAGTGTTCAACCGGGACCATTCTGGACCTATGATGGCAGATTGTTCAGCGATATTTATGACGAGGTGTATACGATGAATTGAGAAAAGACACGTATGGCAAGTGAATGTCATAAACCTAAAAGGCCATGCTATTTATTGATAATGTTTTGCAAATTGAATTTCTTCGGATCCATGATTGGCAGAATCGCATTGTGGAGAAATGTTCCTCTGCAATTAGCGAATAATATTCCCCTTGCAGTAGAAACTGAAATTGAATTGGTCGTTTCCAACAATACTTGTGGAATGTCATCGAATGCCTGCCCTTTAATTTTGATCACCTCATTGAAATTAGTGATCTCAAAAAAGCAATTGATTGCCTGATGAGCATATTGCACAGAAAAATCTTCATTCATCACAGAGATTATCACTTTTACAATATAGAGCTTCTGTTCAGGATTCGCATTTAATTCTAGAGTAACGTTGAATTGAATTTGGCTGGTAAGAACAGGAGGCTGAGGAGTGTCATAAGAAAATGAAACTTGCTCAATTCCTTTGAATGAGAAATTAATTTTTTTCGGTTGTTCTATATCGACCTTAGGTGTTGCTTTCTTGGCCATGTCGCTTAATTAGGTAATAATTGAGAAGTCTTGGATTGGCTTAGCGTGCTTAATGGATGAATCCAATTCGTTCCATCGCCCTTTTCAAATGGACTTGGAAATCTTGCCGGTTCAAGTTGCAAACTCGCTGAGCTCGTCCAAATGGACAAACTATTTTGACTTTGCTGTTCTTCGAAAAGCTGATGTAATTCAATATCAAAAGCAGCAGCAATTTCGGTCATCACATCCATCGTGAAATTATGAGTACCACTTAACCATTTCGTGATTTCAGAATTGTTTTTCCCGACTTCTTCAGCAAACTGGGTCTTGTTTAAACCACGTTCCTTCATCAATTCCAAAAGGCGAATCGAAAACATCATTTTGTTCTCCACCTTTTTCTTCTCCAAAGGCGAAACTTTATTTAATGCGTTTTTTAAGATCGCACTGCTATGTTTTTTGGGCTTATTCATCGTCGTCTTCGTCTAAGTAATTCGTGTTTCCTTTAAGTCTTGTGTTCTGATCAGTCCATTCAATTTCACCATCCTTCAATTTTCGGTCAATATCTGCAGCTAGAAAAATCATCTCATTTGCTGCTTGAGCTAAATCTTTCTTTTCCTGCCAACTTCTTATTCCTTTGGGTTTGTGTCCACCATCACCCAGAATGATGGTTCGATTGTGATATCGAATGCAATAGAGCCTGAGCTTTTTGTCCGGATTGTCATAAAGCGCACACACAGGGTCACCTTCCTTTCCTTCATGTTGTTTAAAAAAATGATCACGTGCCCCTGTTTTCTTTGCCATCACTTCCAGCCTATTCAATACATCATTGACTTCGTCCTCGAAATCAACTATATTATCTGCAACAAACTTTTCAAAAAGCGTCATGTCTTCTCCCTTCAATTTGACGGAGTAAATCACAGTCTTCCGACCGGACAGGTCGGCAAGTTCAACAAGTTCGTATTGCACACAAAAGCTGGAAATTTCTGTAGATATTCGAAACGGCGATGACTGGTATTTGTTTCATCTTTAAGTGAAATAGATCTTAAAACGGATGCAATTTATGGCCAAATTTACACCGAATTTTAGTTTTAAGTGAATTTTTCGGAAATATTCACTATTGTTTAACTATGTACCTCTGATAAGTTTCAAAGCCGTCTAGGAAATTCAAAGTTCTTTGGATGCCGAAACTATATTTACCACTGAAATAACCGGAACCAAACCCCCCTCAACACTGGTATGACCGTTCAATACATTAGCACAAATCGGGACAACCAATTTCTCAAAAGTGCTGGGAAAGCCGATAGCAATTGTTCATGGCGAAGGTGCGGACCTCAACAATAAAACGGCAATCCGCAATAGAGCAAAAAAAAAGCAAATCAGCCAAGTTCTATCATTGACATTGGCCGGAATCGCCACTGAATCTGGCAATGATAAGTTGGCAAAAACCTTATGGAATTCTTATTACTGTTTAGATTCCGTTCAGGTATCAAATGGCCGGATATATGGGAAGTATTGTAAGAACAGGATCTGCACAGTCTGTTTGGGAATTCGGAAAGCTGAAATGATTCACAAATATCTTCCGGTTCTATTGAACTGGGAAGAACCTCACTTTGTAACGCTGACTGTAAAAGCCGTGAGCGCCCGTAGTTTGAAAAAAACAATGGAACGAATGAACTACGGATTAAACCGGATAATTGGCAAATACAAAAAGCGAAACCAACGCGGGAAGTCGGAAAGGCTAATCGGAATTCGGTCATTGGAATGCAACTTCAATCCAATCGCAAGAACTTATAATCCCCACTTTCATCTCATTGTTCCAAATTGTAAAACAGGCGATTTGCTTATACAAGAATGGCTAATGACTTCCAGAAAGGGGAAGACTGCACCATGGGCACAGAAAAACCTACGTGTTTTCAACAATGAAAAATGCCTGATTGAAATCGTGAAGTATGGCAGCAAAATATTTACCGAACCAGATATTGATAAAAAAAAAGATTCAAGCCTTGAAACAAAAATCTATGCACGGGCACTTTATACAATTATTGAGGCAATGCAAGGACACAGAATCTTCGAACGTTTCGGTTTCAATCTTCCCAAAACAAAAAAACCAAAATCCACAGAAGCAAGGTTGCTAACTGAATTTGCAGAATTCAATTATGACAATTCATATTTAGACTGGATGAATAGTAACACCAACGAACAATTGACGAATTATTCGGCGGAACGCAAACTCAATTATTTATTGGAATATAATATCGACAACGAATTGAATTGACAATTAGTGATCAACTTCTCTAAAACGGATCGACGAAGAGACTCTTCTTGGTTTTCCAACTCATGCCTGCTCTTGGACTGTCAAAAATCGATCAAGCAGTGAACATTTAGAAAATTATCTTAATATTGCCCCGTGAAATGGTTCGCCCTCATATTATCGTTCTACGTGTTTACGCTCAGCGTAAGGCCATGCGAGCATCATCATGAAAGTCACCATGAAATGGCTCATCAGGATGAGGACGAATCACCGAGCAATTCCGATCACGAGGCATGTTCACCTTTTTGTGTGTGCTCATGTGCTAATGCATTCGACGTGACCAGTGTTATCACGATTTCATTCATGAAAAATTCTGAGCCTTCTGTCATTCATGTGAGGCGCGCAGACAACCTTCATGACGATTTTTTGCCTACTTTCTGGCAACCTCCAAAAATTTGATCTTGTTACGTGCTTAGCACGACGCTATCCTTGTTTTCCCCAAGGATAGTTGAACATTTCTCCAATCGGCATGTGCGTCAAGGCATGCACATGCTTTCACAAAAAATCTATGTTCAACAAGATCATTTCATTCTCAATTCATAACAAGTTCATCATCGCGATGATGACACTGGCTATAGTGGTTTATGGGGTTTATTCATTTACGCAATTGCCGATTGATGCAGTCCCTGATATCACGAACAACCAGGTTCAGATTTTTACACTCACACCCACACTCGCTACACAAGAAGTGGAGCAACTTGTGAGTGCGCCAATTGAACGCTCTTTGGCATCACTTCCTGACGTCGAAGAAATTCGAAGCATTTCCCGTTTCGGATTGAGTGTGGTAACGATTGTCTTTAAAGAAAAAGTGGACATCTACTTCGCACGCCAGTTGGTTCGAGAGCGAATAGATGAAGCGCAACAAGCCATTCCCGAAGGAGTTGGTACACCTGAATTATCCCCGGTCAGCACAGGTCTTGGAGAGGTTTATCAATATCTCGTGGAGGCCGACAGCGCCCATCGGCAAGAATTTGACGCCATGAAATTGCGAGAAATCCAAGACTGGATTGTAGCTCGTCAAATCCTGGGAACACCAGGCGTTGCTGAAGTCAATAGTTTCGGTGGGCTTTCCAAGCAATATGAAGTCGCAGTTGATCCCCAGCGACTGCAAAGCAAGAACATCACGATAACTGATGTTTATGACGCACTTGCATCTAACAACGAAAACACAGGCGGAGGGTATATAGACAAAAAGCCCAATGCCTATTTCATCAGAGGCCTTGGCCTCATCAAGTCCCTTGATGATGTTGGTAAGATCATGGTTAAGAATGTCAATGGCATTCCAATTTTCATCCGGGATATTGCAAAAGTACAATTAGGCAGTGGCGTTCGCTATGGTGCTATGACCGCAGATGGCAATGGCGAAGTCGTAGGTGGCATCGTAATGATGCTCAAAGGATATAACAGTGCCCAGGTCGTGGCGGATATCAAGGAGAAGCTTCCGACCATACAAAAATCACTGCCGCAAGGGGTAACAGTTAAGGCTTTTCTGGACAGAACCAATCTCGTGAACCGTGCCATGAATACGGTCAAGAAGAACTTGATTGAAGGGGCGCTCATCGTCATTTTTGTGTTGATCTTATTCCTCGGGAACTTGCGCGCAGGTCTCATCGTAGCAAGTGTTATTCCGCTCTCTCTACTCTTTGCAATTATCATGATGAACCTCTTCAAAGTGAGCGGTAACCTGATGTCGTTGGGGGCGATTGATTTCGGCCTCATTGTCGATGGCGCAGTCATCATTGTCGAGGCCACTATGCATTTTCTGGGGGTGAGCTACATGGGCAGAAAACTCACCCGTGGCGAAATGAACGGCGCTGTTTTCGAAAGCGCCTCCAAAATCAGAAGTGCGGCAGCCTTTGGCGAGATTATTATTCTGATCGTTTACCTTCCTATCCTCACGCTGGTGGGCATCGAGGGGAAAATGTTCGGGCCGATGGCGCAAACGGTCGGCTTTGCCATTATCGGTGCATTGCTTCTTTCCCTGACCTATGTCCCAATGATGAGCGCCCTGTGCCTATCAAGGCATATCAAACCTCACAGGACTATTAGTGACCGCATGATGGAATTTTTTCAACGCATCTATCATCCCATCATTACCTGGACATTGAAAAGAAAGAAAGCGATAGTAGTCACGTCAGCAATCCTTTTTGTGGGAACCATTTTTCTATTTTCAAGCCTCGGCGGAGAGTTCATTCCTACGTTGGAAGAAGGCGATTTTGCCTTCCACAGCATTCTGCCGCAAGGATCATCGATCAGCGAAAGCATTGAAAACAACGCACGCGTTGAAAAGATTCTCATTCAGTTTCCTGAGGTGAAAAGGGTTGTCGCTAAAAGCGGTGCGCCAGACATTCCAACCGATCCTATGCCACCTGAAGCCACCGATATGATGATCATATTGAAGGACAAAGAAGAATGGACCACTGCCCACAGTAAAGAAGAACTGATGGACACCATGATGAAGGCGCTCTCGGTTATTCCTGGTGTCTTTTATGAAGCCAGTCAACCTATCCAGATGCGCTTTAATGAATTGATGACCGGCGTCAGGCAGGATGTGGCTGTTAAGATTTTTGGTGAGGACCTCGACAGTCTTTTGAAGTATGGCGAAAAAGTGGAGGGCATTGTAAAAGGATTGGAGGGGGCGAGCGAACCACAGTTGGAACGCGTCAATGGTCTGCCGCAAATCGTCATCCATTATAAGCGCGAAAACCTCGCTTTGTATAATGTCAACATCTCGCAAGTCAACCATATCGTCAGGGCAGCCTTTGCCGGTGATGTGGCCGGTCAAGTGTTCGAAAATGAAAGACGATTTGATCTTGTCGTTCGGATGGATAAAACACTGCGAACCGATATCAGTGATTTACGCAAACTTCTCGTGCCCTTACCGAATGGGATGCAGGTGCCTCTTGAACAATTGGCATCCATCGATGTGGAACTTGGACCAGCGCAGATTTCCAGGGAAGAAGCCAAACGGCGCATTGTCGTTGGTTTTAATGTGGTCGGACGCGATGTCCAAAGTGTAGTCGAGGATTTGCAAAAGAAGATGGACGCTGAATTGAACCTGCCTGCGGGATATTATACAACCTATGGCGGACAATTTCAAAATTTGGTTCAGGCAAGCAATCGCTTGATGATTACTGTGCCGATTGCCCTTCTGCTCATTTTCTTCCTGCTCTTTATCACCTTCCGTTCAACCAAAGAAGCCTTATTGATTTATTCGGCTATTCCGCTGAGTGCTATTGGCGGCGTTCTTGCCCTGTGGATAAGAGGGATGCCCTTCAGCATCAGTGCAGGTGTTGGATTTATAGCGCTTTTTGGTGTGGCAGTCCTAAACGGTATCGTCCTCATCAGCACGTTTAATGATCTTGAAAAACAGGGAATGGGACTTTATGAACGTGTCATTGAAGGAACCAAAATTCGTTTGCGCCCAGTCCTTATGACGGCGACAGTTGCTTCATTGGGATTTCTGCCGATGGCGCTGAGTAACAGCGCAGGGGCCGAAGTGCAAAAACCATTGGCGACTGTCGTGATTGGCGGTTTGTTAACGGCCACGCTCCTGACATTGATGGTCCTCCCGTCTCTTTATATTTTGTTTTCGGGAATCGGAAACAAGAGGATCAAACATGCAAAGACCATCGCTATTCTTCTCATTGCAAGTTGCGGTCTTGGAACACCTCAAGCGAATGCGCAAGCGCCTCGCGCAATCGCGCTCAATGACGCGATTACGATGGCTCTCGCCCAGAATAACAGCGTAAGAGCGGCTGGACTGCAAGTGGATTACAGTAAACAGGTGCGCGCAACAGCGAGTGATATCGGGAAGACGAATGTTGTTTTCACCTACGGTCAATTCAACAGCTATTACAACGATAACAATATCTCACTCAGTCAAAGCCTGCCATTCCCCTCATCGTTTAAAACGCAAGGGCGGTTGTACGATGCAATGACGGAGAACGCACAATTAAGCAAAACACTTGCTGAGAATAGTTTGCGATATGAAGTGCGCTCAACCTATTACGGCCTGCAATATCTCAAGGAGTATCAAAGGCTGCTATTGCAACAGGACAGCCTCTATGCCAAGTTTTTGCAGGCCGCCGAATTGCGCCTTTCAACCGGGGAAAGCAATGCGTTGGAAAAAGCGACCGCCTCCAGTAAAGTATCCGAAATAAAAAATCTTCTGCTGCGCAACGAAGCTGACATGCAAAGCCATCAGGCAAGGTTGCAAATGTTGTTGAATACAACTGAAGACTTGACGACTGAAGTTTCCCCGTTCGAACCCCTTTCGCAACTTATCGTGTTTGATTCTGCCGCCCTCGCCGTCAATCCGCAGTTGCAATTGCTACAACAAAGAATAAAGCTCTCAGAAGCTTCCATAGCTGCAGAAAAAGCCAGGTTGCTTCCTGATATCACACTCGGATACTTTAATCAAAGTTTGACGGGTACGCCCAACTATTCAAATCCGGAAGTCGTCGCCGGAACATCCACGCGCTTTCAAGGGGTCTCTGTGGGCTTAGCGATACCGCTATGGGCCAAGCCGCAATCGGCAAGGATAAAAGCTTCAGTCCTTCTTTCGGAAGTCGCGAAAGCGGAAGCACAAGGCTACAACAACGTATTGACCAGCGAATACGCAACGGCCTTTAACGAATACCAGAAAAATCTCCAATCGCTTAATTTCTATCGAACGACAGCATTGGCCAATGCCAGTCTTATTTCAGACAATGCAATGAAAGCTTATGAAGCAGGAGATATCGGCTATTTCGAACTCACAGCAGCGCTGGAGAGATCCTTGACGATCAAATCAGACTATGCTTCCGCTTTAAAACAATACAATCAGTCCGTGATCGACATCCAATATCTCACGGGCAATTAATCCATACAGCAACTATGAAACTCTTTCAATTTTCTATACTCCTCCTTCTTTTATCCGGGTGCGGCGGTGGCGCAGCGTCAAGTGAACACGAACATAACCATGATCACGGTGGTGGCCCGGAAGGGGTAAGCGTTGTGCTGACACCGGCGCAAATGACAACACTCAATCTGACGCTCGACAGTATTCACCAACGAAACCTTTCAGACGTTGTGCGATTGACTGGTGTGATCACAGTTCCACCGCAAGCACGCGCTGAAGTTGCTTCACCTGCAGAAGGCATTGTCCAGGATATTTTGGTGAATGAAGGCGAGACCGTGAACAAGGGACAGACACTCATCACCCTCGCCCATCCATCGCTGATCCAACTCCAGCAAGACTATCTGGAATCCAAATCCCGCCTTGTCTATGTAGAGTCTGAATACAATAGACAGAAACAGCTTTCCGAAGGAAACGTGAGCGCAAAGAAAGTCATGCAACAAGCGGAAGCTGATTTTCATTCCGCGAGGACCCGCACCACTTCGTTGGAAAAGCAATTGCAGTTATTAGGCTTGAATGCTTCGAGTTTGTCAGAGACCAATTTGGTTTCCACGTTATCCGTGAAAGCACCAATCAGTGGAACAGTGTCTCATGTCGCTGTAAGCATGGGAAGCAATATTCAGTTTGCCACCACTTTGATGAATATCATGGATAATTCCAAGGCAATGTTGGAGATCATGGTCTTTGAACAGGATTTGGCTGCTACCAAAACAGGCCAAGAGGTAACGTTTACGTTAACGAGTGATTCCGGTAAAAGCTATACTGCCAAAGTTGTCAATGTCGGTAGCAGTTTTGAAAACGAAACGAAGGCCGTTAAGGTGCGCGCTGAAATTATTGGCGACAAAACCGGTCTTATTGACGGCATGAACGCCAATGTTTTCTTGTCGCGCGGTGCACAAAATGTCCCATGCGTTCCTGATGCGGCACTTGTGAGTTATCAGGGCGGGGATTTCATTTTCGTGTATTCAGACGCCATGCAGCACGATTTATTACACGCTGGACATGCACATGAAGAAGAGCACACCCACGCGGAAGATCACGATCATGAGCATGGCCATGAAGAAGCGGAAGCCGAACCCGTTGCAGGGAGCATTGCCTTTCTGAAAGTACCTGTGAAAAAAGGGGCTGCTGCAGGTGGATTTACAGAAATCACAGCCTTGCAGACATTACCTGACGATGCTCGCATTGTGACGAACGGGGCCTTTTATGTTTTAGCCGCCATTACCAACCAGGGTGAAGCGCATTCACACTAATCACGCAAAATCAACAATAGCAAATAATCCATCACATGAAAAAAATCCAATTCATTCTTGTCCTTATTGCAGCACTTTGTTTTGCCGCTTGTGGCAACAACCCCAAGGTTAGCGAAACTGAAAGCAACAAATCAGAAGCAGACCATGATCACGAAGGTCATGATCATGGAACCGGGGAACATGCCGGCCACGAACACGAAACGTATTACACCTGCGAGCATCATCCTGAAGTGCATGAGCACAGCCCCAGAAAATGCCCGAAATGCCAAATGGACCTAATGAAAAAGGAAGGTGAAGATCATGGTCATGATAATCATGCGCATGAAGCCTATTACTCTTGTCCTGACCATCCGGGTGTGCATGAGCATGAAGCGGGAAAATGTCCAACTTGTCAGAAAGACCTTATTAAGAAGGAGGGGGAAGGCCATTAGTCAAAATATTACTAATTATGCCAAACTCATTACGTGTGCTAACTTTTTTCATCTCCGTATAATGACCTAGACACCTTATTTGAATGAGTTAGGATTTATGTGATATAGCTGCTGCTATAATTTAAGGGAGATGATTTGTTTTATTAAAACTAATGTGAGCTTGGATACTTCACAATTATGAAAGTATCACCGAAATGATGCTTATAGAGAAAAACATAAATGAAAATTCCGATAAGAGATAGAAAATTCCGTTGGCTGCTCATTAGCGTTGCCCTATCCACAGCGCTTGAAATTCTTTCCTTGACGGGTATTCATCTCCCCTTGCCCTATGCACCTTTCCTATATGCCGTCCTCATTCTGGGGATAGGCTATGAAGTGCTCTGGAATGGTGCCAAAGCCCTCTTGAAACTCAAATTCAGCAGCATTAATTTGCTAATGCTAATTGCGGTTATTGGTGCTTTCTATTTACAGGAATATCCGGAGGCCGCAGTTGTGATTGTCCTTTACACACTAGGGGAAAGGCTGGAAGAAATTGGAATTGCCCGAAGTAAATCGGCATTGAACAACTTAGTTGAGCGAGCTCCGAAAACAGCCATGGTAAAGGATCAGGGCGAAATACCAATTGAGAATATTGAAGTCGGAACAATTGTCCAGATCAAACCCCATGACATGATACCTCTCGATGGTCAAATCGAATTTGGTGAAAGTGCGGTTGATGAAGCTTCTATTACGGGTGAACCAATCCCAAAGGACAAGCATAAAGGTGATTCCGTATTTGCAGGCACGATGAACATGAACGGTTTCATCGAAATACGGACGACCAAACGCGCTGCCGATTCGACCTTTGCCCGAATTGTGCAACTCACATTTCAGGCTACCGCGAATAAATCAGAAACACAAAAATTCATTCAGAAGTTTTCCAGGGTTTATACTCCGGCCATTATTCTATTGGCAGTAATTGTTTTAAGCGTCCCAGTTTTTTTTATGGGTGGAGAAGTCAATCACTGGCTTAACCAAGCGATTACATTATTGGTAATAGCGTGCCCTTGCGCCTTGGTTATTTCCACTCCTGTGGCTATCTATTCTGCAATTGGTAACGCATCTTCAAAAGGTGCTTTAGTAAAGGGCGGTAAGTTTATCGAAGCGATGGCTCTGATAAAAGCGGTAGCCTTGGACAAGACGCGCACCATCACTTTTGGAAATCCAATTGTTTCCGATGTTCTGCCGTTAGATGGAGAAACGCGCGCGGAACTTCTTGCCTGCACCGCCGGGGCGGAAATATTTTCCGAGCATCCTATTGCTCATGCAATTGTTGCTGCAAGTATTAATGAAAAATATACTCCACATCGCACTGAAGCATTCCAAAGTATTATAGGAAAAGGTGCAATTGCAAAATGCCTTGTTTGCGAGGATGAAACAATTTATCTCGGAAAGCTGTCCTTTATTAAGGAACACCAGCATGTAACTCTGGAAGCGGAAAAAATTGTGGAGGATCTCGCTAATCAGGGAAAAACAAGTGTTGTTGTCAGCTTCGGCGATGGCGTTGCAGGCATTATCGGACTGACCGATGAGATTAAACCCGATAGTGAAAAGGCACTTGCGGAGCTAAAAAATTTGGGCATTCACGCTATCATGCTTACTGGAGACAGCGAAAAAGCTGCAAAATACGTTGCTGACCAAGTGGGTATCACTAAAATTTACGGAAATTTATTACCAGAAGGAAAGGCCCAAAAAATTATGGAATTGCTTAGTGAACATGGCCATGTTGCTATGGTGGGAGATGGTATAAATGACGCACCCGCTCTTGCGCAAAGTTCGGTTGGTATTGCAATGGGAGCAGCTGGAAGCGATGCCGCCATTGAAACGGCGGATATTGCATTGATGAATGATCATTTGTCTCTGATTCCCTATTTGATCCGCCTTGGCAAGAAAACAGTGAAAACTATTCGTGCCAATACCATCGTTGCAATTACAGTGAAAATTGCCTTTATCGTTTTGGCCTTCTTAGGCTATAGCAACCTTGTTTTAGCTATTGCTGCGGATGTTGGTGTAACTATCCTTGTTATTTTCCTGAGCTTGCGATTATCCGGATTTGAAAAAAATGATGCAGTGCATGATTGAGATACTAAGTGATTGCAGACATCAATAAAGGAATCTTTTGTACCCCATTTGTACCCCACTTTCCAGAAACCTATATTTCATTGGCCTGAGTACTTTTTGTATCGGGAAGTAAGTCAAACGCCCGAAATGCCCGCAAATCAAACTTTGCTCTCTATTTCCAAATCGCACCGGCGATTCTTTCTCCGCTCATCTGAATAATTCTTTTGTTCACTTCTGATTTCATTTCAGTGTATAGCTGGAATTCGGATGAAGTAAAATGTCCGAGTACTATGCCGATGATCTGATTTTTTATGTCATGCTGCTGCTTCAAGGAATGAATGAATGCTGACTTGAACTCTTCCTGTGTTTTGGATTGCGCGCGAAGCGTGTTCATATGGGGCATGTCGGAAAAAAGATGTACCAGCAGATCGTGCTGATATTTCAGAATCGGTCGGAGGGTTTTATTTTGAAATTGTTCAGCCGGTGTGGAGTCTTCCGAAACTATTCCGGGAATCTCCGGACGCAGTGTTAGCAGCGTGCTATCGTCTCTCATGTCTTTAGAACATTGTTCGTGCGGAATAGTTCTGATTCCTTATGAAATTCCAGAATCAAAGCACAAGATCCTTCATACTATGCGCTTTTTTCTTTTGGCATAGAGATAAAACAACTCCACTTTGTTCCG
>Ga0075163_10009437_pt1 | contig 12804 bp, 11 predicted proteins | sample JI1023141ADNA_FD_71478 | JGI IMG/M metagenome (GOLD analysis project Ga0075163, IMG submission 71478) | Wastewater effluent complex algal communities from Wisconsin, to seasonally profile nutrient transformation and Carbon sequestration -... | ecosystem: Engineered > WWTP > Effluent > Algae...
TTTCTTGCGGGGCCTTTACGTCCCCGGCGCCCTTACTTCCCGGGCAGCTGGCGCTTCAGATACGCCATGTCGTCCGCGAACTGCACGAGTGCGTTGCGGTCGCTGTCCGAGACCTTCGTGAACTTGGCCGAGATGCGCACGCCGCCGTCCGTGGTTGGTTCGGCGCTGTCGACGACCGCGACGAGCTCGAAGTAGCTCTTCTTGATCATCTTGACCTGGAACTTCAGGTTCACGTCGCTGCCGGCGAAGAACAATTGTTTGGCTTGATCGGCGCTGATGCCGGCCTTCTTGCCATTCCAGACGAACTGGACCTTGTGGCCGTCGACGTTCGACATGGTGCCGAGCAGCGTCTTCTTGCCGCCGATCATCTTGTTCCGGATCTCGTCCGTGAACGTGATGAGGACCTTTTCCTGGTCTACGGGCGCATCCCCCGCGAGTTCCTTCTGGTTCAAGTGCTTGATGATCGCCTTCACGGCGTCCGCCTCGCTGTCGTACATCGTGATCAGCTTGTCGATACCGACTTTGGTGATCACATCGCGAACAAACGGCGAAGGCTGCGCAATCACGAGTTCGCCGCTTTCGGCGCGGCAGCGCTTGTGGGCCTTGATGACGGCACCCAGCGCGGTCGAGTTGATGAACTTGACGAGGCGCATGTCAACCACGAGGTGGTTTACGCCGCGCTCCAGCAGATCTTCGACCTCCTGCATCAGGGCTGGGCAATAGAACGTGTCAAACTCGCCCTTCAGGGTGAGGATGGCGTAATCGTCGTTCAGGGTCTTGTCGATCTTCATGGGATGGAGGGGTCGGCGGACGGGTAGTTGGGTGGGGAGGAGGGCAGTGGACCCGGCGCAGATTCTGGCGTCACGACGCCCTTCGTGCAACGAGAGGCTGGAGTTGGTGCACAGGTGGCTCCGTCTGGCTAGAGTTTCGCCGCCGCATGAAATGGTTCTGGAAGCGCGAAGAAGAGCCCAAGAAGGCTCGCCGATCGGTCCCCGAGGGTAGAGACCTACGTGACGAGTCGACGTTGCTCACCGGCGACGCCGCCGAGGACTCCCGTTCCCTGGAGATCCTGCTCGACACGATCGCCGCGGTGACGGCCAATATCGATCTCGACGGGGTGCTCCGGGATATCGTCGACCGGTCCCTGCAGGTGACCCGGGCCGAGCGGGCGATCCTGCTGCTCGGCGATTCGCCGGACAACCTGTCGGTGCGAGTCACCCAGGACAAGGAAGGTCGTTCGCTCGAGGGTGACCTGCAGTGGAGCCGCAGCCTCGTGCGTCGGTGCCTCGAAGAGGGCGTCGCCGTGCGTTCGGTCGTGCAGTCCGACCAGGAAGCGCTCGAACTCGGCCAGTCGGTCTACGACCTCAAACTGCGCGCCGTGATGTGCGCGCCGATGCGGGCGAGGAGTCGCACCGTCGGCGTCATCTACGTCGACTCGCGCGCCGTGCGCCGCGAGTTCTCGGCGCGCGACCTGGCCCTGTTCGGAGCGATCTCCGCGCAGCTCGCGATCTCCGTCGAGAACGCGCGACTGCATGCCGACTCGCTCGAGAAGGCGCGACTGCAGAAGGACATCGAGATCGCGCGGCGCATCCAACAGCATCTGTTGCCGCAGGTGCCGAGTGGCATGGCGGGCCTGCAGATGGCGTTGTCCTACGTGGCTGCCGACAAAGCCTCGGGGGATACCTACGACTTCGTGCCGCTCAGCGATGGTCGCGTGGCGGTCATGATCGGCGACGTCACTGGCCACGGCGTTGGCGCGGCGCTGCTCACGCACGCCGTGCAGGCGGCGCTGCGCAGTTATCTCGAACTGTTGTCGGATCCCAATGCGATCGTGACGCGGTTGAACCAGCGGCTCGTCGCTGGCGTCGAGACGGGCAACTTCATGTCGCTCGTGCTCATGATCGTGGACCCGCACAAACACACGCTGCAATACGTGAATGCAGGCCATCCGGGCCTCATTCACTGCCACGCAGGTGGCATCACCGTGCTCGAGAAGACCGGCATGGTGCTCGGCGTCGTCGGCGACCAGACCTACTCGGTGAGCCCCGTGGTGCCGTTGGCTGCCGGCGACCTGTTGTTCTTGCATACCGATGGCGTCGATGAAGCGATGTCGCCGCAGCGCGCCGTGTTTGGCACCGAACGCCTGCACCAGATCCTGCAACAGCAGCGCACCGCTTCGGCCGAAGGGGTGTTGCAGGCCGTCGAGGCGCAGCTCCGCCAACATGTCGGCAACGGCACCTTCGAGGACGATTTTACGATGATCGCCGTCAAACTGCTGTGAGACCTCCCGCCGTGAAGAAGCGTTCCTCCCCCTGGCTGTCGCCGGCAGTGCTGGTGCCGATCGCGCTCGTGGTCCTTGCCGCGGGGTACTTCGCGTTCCAGATGGTGCAAGGCCGGTTGGCGCGCGATGCCGAGCGCACGCAGTGGCTCGTGGATGTCGAAACCGAAACGAAACGACGGCCGCTGAACAGCGACGCGCTGTCGGATCTCGTCGCCCGTCTGCAGAAGCTGGACGATCACGCGACGGCGCGGGATCTGGTCGCGGGCCTGGCCAGCATCGAACTCGCCCGCGGGCGGGTGCCGCGGGCTGCGGAGCTGTTCTTGCCGATCGCGAACCAACCCGGTGCTTCGCCGGCCGAACAGCGGCTCGGGGCGCGCATCCTGCTCAATCAGTACGAGCAGGGCACTGCCGATCGATCGACCTCGCAGGGCATGTTGCAGCAGGTGATGGCGTTCTCGGCGAACGCCTACAGCGACGGCCAGGATGTCGTGGACTTGACGCGCGAATGGCTCGCCGCGAGCCGCCTGCCCGATGCCGCACGGGCGCGGCAGGTGGCGGGGCAGTTGCAGCAGAATCACGCGTCGTCGCCAGGCGCGCAGCTCGCCAAGATGACGGCGGACTTCCGTCTCGACCTGCCCGAAGCCGATCTCGAAATGCTGCGCCGCGATTTCGACGCGGCACCGTGGGATGGTGTGCCCGTCGAGATCGAGGCGATGCTCGCGCTCGTGGTGCTGCAAGCGGGGGACATGCCGAAGGCGGTCCGGATCATCGAACCGGCCCTGCAGCGGGTGTCTGGGGTCATGGCGATTCGCTGGGCTGGCGCGCTGGTGTTCCACGCCTGCGCCCTCGGTTCGCCCGTGGATTCGGCGGCGCGCCAGGGCTGGGTCGTGCGCCGCGATGCGCAGTTGGACTGGCTGTCAGCGCAGGCGCCCGTCGACGACGAACGGCGCCCGCAGTGGGCGACGATGCGCGAAGCCCGCTGAGCGCGGACTGCGGGTCAGCGGGCTAGCCAGCCGATCAGCACCGCGAGGCCCGCGAACACCGGCGCCACGGCGACCTTCGGCAGCCCGCAGTTCTGGGCGATGTGCGTCAGGTGGCGGCGATCGCCGACCCAAGGCGGCAAGCCGAGCACGATGCGCGCGGTCACGACCTGGACGAAGTCGGCGAGCTGGATGGCAACCGTGAACAGGGCCGTCGGGTGGCTGGCCGCACTGCGCCCGACCATTGCCGCCAGGACGATGCCGAGCAGGTAGGCACCGGCGTCGCCGAGAAACAGATGCGGGCGAGGCCAGTTCCACGGCAAGAAGCCCAACGCGGCAAACCCGACGACGGCGGCCGCGGCCAGACCTTGCGAGCCCTGACCCTGCGAGCCCAGCCCCAGGGACAGGCATAGCAGGCTCGCTGCACTGAGGCTCGCGCAGACGCCGTCGGTGTTGTCGAGGAAGTTGGTGGCGTTGCAGAGCACGAACGCGAGTGCGGTGATGCCAAGGAACGCGAACGGCTGCTGCCACGGATCGGTAGCGGCGGCCGCAGCGGCCAACGACGCGAGGCCGAGCGCGAGCGCCTTCCAGCGCCAGTCGAGATCGCGGCCGTGTTCTTTGCCGCGATCGTCCAGATAGCCGACGCTGGCGGCGATCGTGGTCGCGAGGCCGAGCCACCATTCGCCGAGCCAGAGCAGCCATGGCAGCACCACGGGCAGCAGCACGATGCCAGCGAGCGGGATCGGCCGCGCATGCTGTTTGCGGCCCGCGCGCGGTGGATCGTCAGGCAGCCACCCGACAACCGACCGGTTCACGTAGACCGCGGCGCCGAGGGCGGCTCCCGCGATCACGGTGGCGATGGCAGTGGTGGGGATCACGAACGATAGATGGGGTGTTCGAGCAGGTAGCGAACCACCGCCGCGGGCAGTTCGGGCAAGTCGCGTTCGCCGCGTCGCCACCGTTCGCGCAGCGTGCTGGCGGCGGTGTCGTCCGCGGGCAGATCGAGCACCTGTGACAGCAGCTGGGAACGTTCCGCCGGCGTGAGGTCGAGCCCGGCCAGCAATGCCGGGTCGATCGGGTAGCCGCGCCTTGGATAGGTGACGACCGTCGCGAGTTGCAGGATCGCGTGGTGGTTGTGCCAGGTGGGCAGCAACGGCAGGTTGTCGCTGCCGATGAGGAAGAAGAGACGGCGCCCGGGGTGTTCGGCCGCGAGTTCCGCGAGCGTGTCCTTGGTGAACGAAGGCCCGGCTCGCCGCAATTCGCGATCGTCGACGACCACACCCGCCATGCCGGCAAAACACGCCCGGCACATCGCCAGGCGGTCGCTGGCCGGTGCCATATCGTGCTGCTGTTTGTGGGGGTGATCGCCGGCCGGGATGATCCGGACTTCGTCGACCGGCAGGCATTCGAGGGCCTTCCTGGCCAGCCGCACGTGGGTGGTGTGGGGCGGATTGAACGATCCGCCGAGCACGGCAATGCCCCCCTGGGGGGCCGACTTCGTGCTAGCTTGGCCGTGGACGGTCATTTGCGCCTGGGCAGACTAGCGGTGCGGAACTCGCGACGGGAGCGGGGAACTTGCTGGAAATCGGGTTGCGCCTGCTTTTCCGCGTCGGTAGCGTTGTCCGGGTTCGCGCTCTCTCCCCCAACCCCGCGCGCTAACCCCGACAGACCCTTCTTCGCACCAACATGCGCAAGCTAGCACTCGTCCTCACTCTGTTGCCCCTCGCTGCGTGCTCGTCCTTCAGCGGTGACAACCTCACGGCGGAACAGCAACGTCGCGGCATCAAGAGCGTCTCGTCGCTCAGCAGCCAGTACGACAGCGAGATGTTCTACGCTCGCCTGCGTCAGCGCAGCGACGGCAGGAACAACGCCTGGGGCCGCGATTTTGCTGCGATCGGCAGCTTCATCGACCGCCACATCTGGAACTACGACGCGAACGACCCCTACATCAACTACCCGTCGGACACGACCAAGCTCGACCACCTGGGTCACTTCGGTCTCGATGCCCTGACGAGCGTTCCGGGCGTCGACGAGATCACGACGAGACTGTGATATGACGAGATGTGATGTGAGGCGCCGAAGGCGCCTCCACATCACTGTCTCGTGTGGTTGTTTTTGCGGCTGGCAGCCGACAACACGGGCGTAGAGCGCATCCGTGGCCAGCCGCCGCGCTGCTAAGGCAGCGCGAGGGGCGCGCAAGGCGCGCCCGGGGCGAATCCGCCTGACGCCACGGTGACGCATCTGCGAAGCGGGGCGGCCGGGCGAGCTGCGCATTCGCAGCTGTGGGCTCCCTCGTCGAGCGCTCTGCGCTCGACGTTTGGTGGGCGCTCCTGCCTGCCTGCCTTTTTCCCTTCCTTCCAGCCTCGGCTCTGAGCTTCTTACTCTGGGGCCGGCGGCTTCTGGGGCTGGGTCACTGGCGCTTCTTCCAGCAGCCTAGGACGCGGCGGCGCGCGGCGGGTTCGGGCAGGTCGTAGGAGATCAGGTTCTCGCGGCGGAAGGAGCCGAGTCGTTCGGGGGCGTTGGCGTTGTCCTCGAGCCAGAGCACGAGGTGGCCGCCGGGGCGGACCAGCGGGTCGGCGAGTTCGGCGAGCACTTCGGGTTTGGCGACGGCGCGGGCCGCGACGACATCGAACGCGTGGCGCAGGTCGACGCGCAGGGCCGGGGCCTGGGCCGCGTCCATGTGCACGGTTTCGACGGCGTCGAACTTGGCGGTCATCAGGCAGGTGCCGATGGCGCGCACCTTCTTGCCGGTCTTGTCCATGAGCACCACGGAGGCCCCCGGGTGCATCGCGGCGATGCAGACGCCTGGGAAACCATTGCCCGAACCGAGGTCGAGCACGTGGCGCGGATGCAGGCCGGATTGAGCAAACGCGAGGCCGTCGAGCGCGTGCAGGACGACGGCTGCTTCACGATCGCGCACGGCCGTCAGGTTGATCTGCTCATTCAACGCGAGCATCGCGTCGAGGTAGTGCAGCAGCTTCTCGGCCCGTTCGACGGCCAGGGTGGCGCCGAGGGCCTTTGCCTTCTGCACGAGACTCGCGGCGCTGGTCGGATTCGCCGGGTTGCTGCTGCAGGCCGGATGCCCCGGGTTGGTCGGGTCGGTGGGGTTGCTCACGCGCCGGATCTTGGCGTTCGCGGGCCAGGTGTCAAATCAAGACGTCGGCGACCTCGGATTCGAGCGTGGGGGGCGCGATGGGCGCATCCTTGCGCCGGCGGATCAGGCGCAGCAGAAGGTACGCGATCATCGGGCCCGCGGTCGCGCCGGCGCAGAGCACGCGCCACCAGCCGTCCGGTGCGAAGGCGATTTGCAGGATGGTGAGCGCCGTGGCGAGGCCAAAACCGAGAGCGAGGCCGTCGCGAGCGGCGAGGCCGAGGTCGCGCATGCGCAAGCCGAGGATCGGCAGCGCGTGGGCGAGCGAGAAGAACAGTGCGACGCCGATGGCCGCGCAGGCCGCGCCCGCGAACTCAGCCGGGCCGCCCCAGATCGCCGCCGGGATACCGAGGCCATAGATCGTGAGGCAGCGGAAGAACTGCGCCTTGCGGTCCCACTGCGGTTGGCCGACGGCCCAGAACAGCGGGCCGATGACTGCCGTGAGCCCCGCAAACCAGCCGTGTAGCGCCAGCAGCGCGAAGAGGCCGCCGATCGCGCCGTATTCGCTGCCGAAGACGACGGCAGGCAGGGCGTTCCCGCACCACGCGAGTGCCAGGCTCATCGGGGTGCCGACGAGCAGGAAGGTGCGCACGGCTCCGAGCCACGCCCGGGCGAGGCGCGGCTGGTCATCCTTGAGCTGCGCGTAGGCGGGAATGGCCACCGGCGCCAACACGCGCAGGAAGATGTCTTCGGGCAGTTTCGCGAGGCGCCCGGCGAAGTCGAACACGGCGACGGCACCCTTGCCCGCGATCTTGCCGAGCACGAACGCAGGGGCCGTGAAGATCATCAGCAGCAGGAACGGGGCGCCGGCGGCGCCGCGGCCGTAGGTGAACAGTTCTTTGGCGACGCTGCGGTCCAGGTGCAGGCTCGGGCGGTACGGGGCGATGATGTAGCTGATCGCCGTGCGCAGCGCGGTGGTGCCGAGGTGGCCCCACAACATCGCCCAGACATCGCGTTGCCAAAGCGCGAGCGAGATCGTCAGCGTCGTGCCGAGCAGCACCGCGCAGAAATCGCCCAGGGCAACCCGGCGGAACGCGAGTCCCTTCAGCTTGAGGGCGCGCGCGGGGCTGCTGAGGCCATCGACGAGGCCGTTGCAGGCGAGGGCGAGGAAGAGGCCCGGCAACCAGTAGCGGCTGTCGGTTTCGGGGTCGGCGAAGAACGCGGCGAGCAGCGGCGCCAGGGCGCACAGCACCAGAGTGATGCAGAGGCCGCGCAGCAAGTGCACCGTGAAGACCGTGTCGAGGTAGCGCTTCTCGGCGCCGCGGTTGGACCAGATGGTGGTCTCCTCGCCCATGAACTTGGTCAGCGCCTCGACGGCGCCGATCCCGGCCAGCACGACGCCAAACAGGCCGATGTCCTGCTTGTCGAGCAGGCGCGACAGCACGATCGGGCTCGCGAGCTGCACGATGCGCTGCCCGCCCACACCCAGGAACTGCCAGAACAGGCTGTGGATCGTCTTCTGCCGCAGATCGCCGGTGGAGGGGCTCAAGCGCGTGCGGTTGCGGCCATCGGACCGGTCGAGGTGTGGGTGGCGCCGCGCACGAAGACGCGATGCCAGGATTGCAGGACCAGCAGGGAGTGCACGGTGAGCGCGTTCTGCTGCAGCGACGCCGGGGTGCCGAGCACGCCGTGCAGCCATTGGCGCGGGAAGAAGTCGGCGGCAAAACCCTTCGGGTCGAGCAGTTGTTCGCGCACACGCGGCAGCTGGTCCGGCGCGAGCCACTGTGGCACGGAGTTGGGGAAACCGTGCTTCTTGCGCGTGGCGATGGCGGGCGGCAGGTGGCGCGCGGCGAGTTTGCGCAGCAGGATCTTGTTCTCCAGGCTGCCGCCGAACTTGTGGCGGCCGTGCACGCTCATGGCAAACTCGGCAACGCGGTGGTCGAGGAACGGCACGCGGCCCTCGACGGAAGCGCCCATCGTCGTGCGATCGAGCAGGCTCAGCAGCTGGTGCGGCAGGTAGGTCTGCGAGTCGACGCAGAGTTGTTGGTTGCGCGGGTCGTGGCCGGCGGCTTCCTGGAACATCGCCGCGATTTCCTCGATTGCATCGCGCGACGTCACCGGCCGCAGCGCGAAGCGATCCGCGGTCGTGAGGTGCGTCATCGCGCGCGCGTGCCACGGCAGCCGGTCCCGCGCGAACGTGCGGATCGCGCTGCGTTCGTCCGCTGGCCGCTTCATGCCGACGGCCTTGCTGGCCAGCGCGTCGCCGAGTACGTGACTGAGCAGGCGGTAGGCGGTGGCGCGCGACGATTGGCGGTAGTGGCCGTAGCCCGCAAACAGTTCGTCCGCGCCGCTGCCGGCAAGCAGTACCTTCACATGCTTCGCCGCTGCGCGCGAGACGAGCAGCGCCGGAAAGAATGCGGGGTCGGCGACGGGCTCGTCGTTGAAGAACGTGGTGCGGTCGAGCTCGGCGAGGAAGTCGCCACTGTCGGCCGTGATCTCGACCTGCTCGATGCCGAGTTGCTTGCTGACCTGGCGCGCGCATTCGAGTTCGCCGGGATCCGTGCTCGGGAAGCCGATCGTGAACGCGCGCACGTGCGCATCGCCCTTGTGCGCGTAGTAGGCGATCAGGCTCGAATCGAGGCCGCCCGACAGGCTGATGCCGATCGGCACGTCGGCCATGAGCTGCAGGCGCGTGGCGTCCTCGAGCAGCGCGTCGAGTTCGTCGAGTGCATCGTCGGGGCGCACGGCGCGCGGTGCCGACAGACGCCACCAGCGTTCGCGGCGCGGCGGTTTGCCCTTCTGCAGCACGAGCCGTTCGCCGGGCATCAGCTTTTCGATGCCCTTGGCGAGGGTCGGCTGGCCCGGCACGTAGAACAGTTCGAGGAACGGCACCACCTGGGCCGGATCGATCTCGGCCTTGACGAGCCCACTGGCGAACAGTGGCTTCAGCTCACTGCCGAAGACGACGGCTTCGTTCGTGACCGAGAAGTAGATCGGCTTGATGCCGAGGCGATCGCGGAAGAGGTGGCAACTGCCGTCGCGGCTGTCGAACACGCAGATCGCGAACATGCCGTTGCAGAGGTCGACGAAGTCGGGCCCGTAGTACTCGTAGAGATACGGCAGCACGACGGCGTCCGAACCACGATCGAGGTGCACGCCGTGTTCGGTGCGCAGCTTCTCGCGCAGTTCCTTGTGGTTGTAGATCTCGCCGTTGAAGAACACCGAGATGCTGCCATCGCCGTTCTTGACCGGCTGGTCGCCGGTGACGAGGTCGACGATCGCGAGGCGTCGAAACGCGGCGCCCGCGAAGGGGAGTACGAGCACGTTCTGCGCGTCCGGCCCACGATGCGCAATCGTGCTCGCCATGGTGGCAAGACGTGCGGCAAGTTCGTCGGGGGAAGCGAACGGCGCGAGAAGGTAGATGCCAGCGAAACCACACATGGGTCGCGAGACATCCTATCGGTGGGGCCGCTCGGATACTGGAGTCTGCAGGATGGATTGCAGGCGATCCACGCCAGCCTCGGGCGGCATCCAGACGACTTCGCGCAGGCGGCGCAGCCACGTACTCTGCCGGCGGATCAGCTGGTGCGTGTTGCGGCGGATGCGGTTGCGCAGTTCGGTGCGGTCCTTGTAGCGGCCGCGTAGAAAATCACGGCACTCGGCGTAGCCGATCGCGGCACCGGCAGTGAGGGAAAACCCACCACTGCGCTCGATGGCCTCGGTTTCGTCAAGCAACCCGCGGTCGAGCATCTGCTCCGTGCGCGCCTTCACGCGCTCGTGAAGGGTCTCGCGGTCGCGCTGCATGGCGACGATGCGGCACGGGCGTTGCCATTCGTCGCGGTCGAAGTGGTTCTGCTGCGCACTGATCATCTCGCCGGTCAGGCGCAGCACTTCGTGGGCGCGCACGAGCCGACGCAGGTCGTGGCGGTGGATGCGCGACGCCGCGTCCGGATCGACCTTCTGCAGCTCGGCGTGCAGGCGGCCTGGTTCCTGGGCCTCCTTGGCTTCGAGTTCGGCCCGCAGGGCAGGATCGGCGGCCGGGCCCTGCATGAGTCCCTTGAAGAACGCCATGAGGTAGAGCGGGGTGCCGCCGACGAACAGGGCGCCGCGCCCCTGCGCCTGCAGTTCGGTCAAGGCCTGTGCCGCCGCTTCGCACCAGCGGGCGGTATCGAAGGTCTCGCTCGGTTGCACCAGATCGATGAGGTGGTGCTTCACGCGCGCCTGCTCCTCGGGGGACGGTTTGGCGGTGCCGACATCCATCTGTCGGTAGACCGCCATCGAGTCCATCGACAGGATCTCAAGGCCCAGCCGTTCGGCGAGTTCGAGCGCCAGGGCGGTCTTGCCCGAAGCGGTGGGGCCGGTGACGACCCAGAGCGGGGGAGTGGTGGGGGCTTGGTTGGTCACGGGGTCGCGGAACGCAGGAAGTTACCGTGTCTGGCTTTGCACGTCGCCTGTTTGCCCCGTAGCCTGTTGCGCCCTCCAAAACCGCATGATCGCGTTCCTCTCCGATATCCACAGCAACGTCGAGGCGTTGACCGCCTGTCTGGCGGAAGTAGACCGCCTGCAGGTTCGTCGCCTCATCTGTCTCGGAGACATCATCGGCTATGGTCCGCAACCGCGCGAGACCTTGAAGACGATCATGGAGCGCGCCGAGTTCTCGCTGCTCGGCAACCACGAGCATGGCGCCATGTTCTACGCGTCGGACTTCAATCCGCGCGCCCGGGCGGCCATCGACTGGACGCGCGACCAGCTCAGCCGCCGCGATTGCCCGCGCGAAGAGAACATGAAGTTCTGGAACTACCTCGATGGCATGAAGCAGGAGCACCGCGAGGGCAAGATGCTGTTCGTGCACGGCTCGCCGCGCGATCCGGTGCGCGAGTATCTCGTGCCGCGCGACGCGACCGACCGCCAGAAGATGGACGAGTGCTTCGCCAAGATGGGGGACGCCCGACTGTGCTTCGTGGGCCACAGCCACGTGCCGGGTGTCTACCTGAAGTCGGGGGCGTTCCTGATGCCGAGCGAAATCGGCATGGAGTGGAAGGTCAGCGAGCCCGCAATGATCAATATCGGCTCGGTCGGCCAGCCGCGCGACGGCGACCCGCGGTCGTCGTTTGTGACCTACGAAGGTGGTGACGGAGCGACCGGCACGGTGCGCTTCCACCGCGTCGCCTACGACGTGCAGACGACGATGCAGAAGATTCGCGCCGTGCCCGAATTGCCCGACTATCTGGCCGACCGGCTTGCCCAGGGGAAATGAGCGCGCGATCGGGCCGTAACTCGCCTTGGTTCGCGCCCTCGCCGTTCTTCCAGAGGTCGGCGCTTCCCGAAGTTTTGCCGCAGATCGCCACCGGCGGTCCGCTGGCGCATGAGATTCCGTGATGCAGAGAACGTACCTACTGTTGTTCTGGCTGTTGTGCTGTCTGTGCGCGCCGTTCGCCGTCCAGGCGCAGAATGATCCTGCGACGGGTACCGGCGAGATCGCGTTCACGCGCGAGTTTGGGACGCCCGGCCAGACCGGCAGCTTCCGCGCCCGCTTCTCGAAGAAGGGTGGCGGCCTCGTGTTCCTGCAGATGATGGACCACTTCGTGACGCTCGAGGCGGCGCGCCACAAGGAGCACACGAAGGACGACTATCTGCTGCTCGCTTCGCTGGGCAATGACCATGCGCTGCGCCTCTGGGGGCAGACCGCAGAGACGCGATTTGCGTCGGACCTGGCGACCGCGGATTGGACCTACACCGAGATCGAGAACGGCGTGCAGTTCTCGCTGGCGTCCGGCAACGGCCTCGTGCTCACGAAGACGCTGCGCCACGACCCGACGCAGCGTGGGTTCGTGCTCGAGATCGAACTGCGCAACGAGACCGCCGATGCGGGCGGGAGCGTCACGTTCCAGTTGCTCGGCCCGGCGCTCGTCAATCCGGCCGAAAGCGGCTTGCTAGGCAATGCTTCGACGGCGATCGCGGCTCCGGTCGCGGGCGATCCCAAGCACGTGGCTCCTTCCGCGGGCAAGGTGCAGGTGCTCGAGGTCGATCCGAAGACGATCGCGTTCGCGGGCAATACCAACCGCTTCTTCGCGTCCTTCCTCTATCCGCGGGATACGGCGGCGTCGGCGGCTTTGACGGGCTTCTTCGTCGACACGGTCCCTTACGTCGAAGACAAGGACACGCTGACCCAGGCCAACTCCGTGACGCGCGTGCGTTATGGCATGTCGCTCACGGTGCCGGCGAAGGGTGAGGCGACCAAGGTCACCTACGGCCTCTTCCTCGGCCCGAAGGCCTACAGCGTGTTCGCGACGTTGGCCAATCCGGAGCTGTTTGCGCCGATCCTCGATGTGGACCTGAGCCCGCCGTGCTGCATCGACGTGCCCGGCGGCCGCATGATGGCGAAGTTGCTGCTGCGCCTGCTCGGCTGGTTCCACGGGGTCGTGCACAACTGGGGTTTTGCGATCATCATG
>Ga0075163_10009438_pt1 | contig 12804 bp, 12 predicted proteins | sample JI1023141ADNA_FD_71478 | JGI IMG/M metagenome (GOLD analysis project Ga0075163, IMG submission 71478) | Wastewater effluent complex algal communities from Wisconsin, to seasonally profile nutrient transformation and Carbon sequestration -... | ecosystem: Engineered > WWTP > Effluent > Algae...
CAGGTGACGATCCGCGATCTCTCTATCCGTCGCCCCTGCGAAGGGGCGACGGTTGGGGAAGTCACCCTGACTGCCCAAGTTTCAAAGGGCACCTATATCCGGAGTCTCGCCCGGGATATTGCCCACGCGCTCGGCACAGTGGGCCATGTCAGCATGCTCCGACGGACCAAGGCGGGTCCGTTCCGGCTCGATCAGGCGATTTCGCTGGACATTCTCATGGAAAAGGCTAAGGCCCGCGCCCTTGAAGACGTGACCTTGCCGATAAGGACGGCGCTGGACGACATCCCGGCACTCGCCCTTACCCCGGAACAGGCAAGGCTGCTCCATAACGGGCAGGTCTTGACCGGGATTGCCGCGCAAGGCGGCCTCCATCTTGCCCTGAACGGTGAAACGCCGCTCGCGCTTGTGGAGGTTCTGGACGGAAACGTCCGCACCGTGCGGCGATTCAACCTTTGAAAAGATGTCGAAGGAAAAACGATGACAATTACTGCAGAGCGCAAACAGGCGCTCATCAAGGAACATGCCCGCCATGAAGGCGATACCGGTTCCCCCGAAGTTCAGGTTTCGATCCTGACTGAACGGATCACCAACCTTACCGAGCATTTCAAGACGCATGCGAAGGACAATCATTCGCGTCGCGGCTTGCTGATGCTCGTCAACAACCGCCGTTCGCTGCTCGATTATCTCAAGAGAATCGATCACGACCGTTATGCGGCACTCATCGCGAAGCTTGGTCTTCGTAAATAACACCAGACGGCCTCCGATCGACGGGGGCCGTTTTGTTATCCGGCAATCACAATTCGGTGTTTGACCGGCGCGGCGGACGAACCGTCCGCACACAGAAGGAAGCCAGCGCGCATAGGGCCGCTGGTTCGAAGGAAATCAAATGTTCAACACGAAAACTGTATCACTCGAGTGGGGCGGACAAACCCTGACACTCGAAACGGGCAAGGTTGCCCGCCAGGCTGACGGCGCGGTCATCGCGACGCTCGGCGAAACGGTCGTTCTTTGCGCGGTCACCGCGGCGAAGTCGGTCAAGGAAGGCCAGGATTTCTTCCCGCTGACCGTCAACTACCAGGAAAAATATTTCTCGTCCGGCCGCATTCCCGGCGGCTTTTTCAAGCGCGAACGCGGGGCCACCGAAAAGGAAACACTCGTTTCCCGCCTGATCGACCGGCCGCTGCGGCCACTGTTCCCCGAAGGCTTTTACAACGAGATCAACTGCATCTGCCAGGTTCTCTCCTATGATGGCGAGAATGAGCCCGATATCCTTGCAATGGTCGCGGCTTCGGCGGCGATGACGCTTTCGGGCGTGCCCTTCATGGGGCCGATCGGTGCTGCGCGCGTCGGCTATGTCGACGGCGAATATATCCTCAACCCGAGCGACGAACAGGTCGAAGCCGGCAAGCTCGATCTTGTCGTTGCCGCGACCTATGACGCGGTGATGATGGTCGAATCCGAAGCCAAGGAGCTTTCGGAAGAAGTCATGCTCGGTGCCGTCCAGTTCGCCCACAAGGCGTGCAAGGATGTCATCAAGCAGATCGTCAAGCTTGCCGAACAGGCAGCAAAGGATCCTTGGCCAATGGCCGAACAGGCCGACCTCTCGGCGGCCAAGGACAAACTCAAGAAGCTCATCGGCAAGGATATTGCTGCTGCCTACAAGATCACGGACAAGTCGGCGCGCTCGAATGCGTTGAATGAAGCCCGTGCCAAGGCCAAGGAAGCCTTCTCTGATGCTGCCCCGCAGGACCAGATGGCCGCCAACAAGCTGATGAAGAAGCTCGAGGCCGAAATCGTCCGCGGTGCGATCCTGAAGGACGGCACCCGCATTGATGGCCGCACGACCACGCAGATCCGCCCGATCGTGGCGGAAACGCACTTCCTTCCCCGCGCACATGGTTCCGCCCTGTTCACCCGCGGCGAAACCCAGACGATTGCGACCTGCACCTTGGGCACCAAGGATTCGGAACAGATGATCGATGGGCTGACCGGCCTGCGCTACGAGCATTTCATGCTCCACTACAACTTCCCGCCCTATTCGGTTGGCGAAGTCGGTCGCTTCGGTGCTCCGGGCCGTCGCGAAGTCGGCCACGGCAAGCTCGCCTGGCGCGCGCTGCACGGTGTGCTGCCCACCAAGGAAGATTTCCCCTACACGATCCGTCTGACCTCTGACATTACCGAATCCAACGGCTCGTCTTCGATGGCGTCGGTCTGTGGTGGCTCGCTGGCGATGATGGATGCCGGTGTGCCGATCACGCGTGCCGTTTCCGGCATCGCGATGGGCCTCATCCTCGAAGGCAAGGACTTTGCCGTCCTTTCGGATATCCTTGGTGACGAGGATCATCTCGGCGATATGGATTTCAAGGTTGCCGGCACGTCCGAAGGCATCACCACGATGCAGATGGACATCAAGATCGCGGGCATCACCGAAGAGATCATGCGTGTCGCGCTGACCCAGGCCAAGGAAGGCCGGGCGCACATTCTTGGCGAAATGGCCAAGGCGCTTGATCACACCCGTGAAGAGCTCTCGGCGCATGCTCCGCGCATTGAGACAATGCAGATCGACAAGTCGAAGATCCGTGACATTATCGGGACCGGCGGCAAGGTGATCCGCGAAATCGTTGCAACCACAGGCGCCAAGGTCGACATCGATGATGAAGGCCTGATCAAGATCAGCTCGTCCGACCTCAGTCAGATCGAGGCCGCACGCAAGTGGATCTCTGGCATTGTCGAGGAACCCGAAGTTGGCAAGATCTATGACGGCAAGGTCGTCAACCTGGTCGATTTCGGCGCGTTCGTGAATTTCATGGGCGGCAAGGACGGTCTCGTTCACGTCTCCGAAATTCGCAACGAGCGGACGGAAAAGGTTTCCGACGTGCTTTCCGAAGGCCAGGAAGTGAAGGTCAAGGTCCTCGAAATCGATCAGCGCGGCAAGGTTCGCCTGTCGATGCGGGTCGTTGATCAGGAAACCGGTGCCGAACTCGAAGATACCCGCCCGCCGCGCGAACCGCGCGAAGATCGCGGACCGCGTGGTGATCGCGGCCCGCGTCGGGATGGCGATCGTGATCGTGGTCCTCGTCGTGATGGCGGCGGTCGCGGTGATCGTGGTCCGCGCCGCGATGGAGATCGCGGTCCGCGTCGTGAGCGCTCGGAAGGCAGCGAAGGCGGCGATCCGAACTTCGTGCCGGCGTTCCTCAAGGACGATTGATCGTCGTCTTCACGCTGAAATGAAAAAGGGGTCGCTGCGGCGGCCCCTTTTTTGATCATCTGTCTGGTGGATTTTTCCTGGTTTCGCCCGTCGGGGTGCATGGGCTGGGGGAGGGACTTCCCCCGACGGGCGAATGGCCTTGGACCTATGCAATGGCCGCAATGCTGCTCAAGGGAACGGCAGCGAGTGCGAGGCCAGCATAGGTCGCCAGGATGGCGGCAAGGAAAAGGGCGGGGCGGAACTGGGTCATTTCAAATCTCCTCATATTCAATTCTTCAATGGGGGCGATGGGGCGATCCCGTCGTCTGAATTCCGATTACACCTGATGATCCAGGGAGCGTGAACACCAAGGTTGCAAACACCCTATGCAAAAATGCATAACGCGGTTCTGGGCTTCTGGAGTCGATCATGTTCGACTGGAACGATCTGCGCTATTTCCTCGCCGTCGCGCGAAGCGGCAGTACGCTCTCCGCGTCCCGAAACATGAAGGTCAGTCAGGCGACAATCTCGCGTCGTGTAACCATCCTTGAGGAAGCAATCGGTGTCCAGCTCTTCATCCGGACGCCCGCCGGGTACCGACTCACGCCGCGTGGTGAGGCTGTTTTGGGCGCAGCAGAGGCCGTCGAAGATTCCGTTTGCGCATTTTCTGCGAACATTGCCATGGAATCGCGCCGTTTGGCCGGCACGGTTCGGCTGACAACTGTTGAATCGGCTGCAAATGCCTGGGTCATCCCGGCTCTCGGACTGCTCAGGACACGCCATCCGGACATCAAGGTTGAAGTCATCACCACGGACGAGAATCTGGATCTGCTCCGCGGAGACGCCGATCTCGCGTTGCGTTTCGGCAATCGTCCCACCCAGGACGCGCTGATCGTGCGCCACCTGATGGACATGGAGGAAGCCTTTTACGCCAGCCAGGAAATGGCAGAACGCTGCGGCTTGCCCGCCACTATTGCGGAATTGTGCCGTTATCCGCTTGTGCTGAATGTCGATCGCAACGGGTTTGTGAACAACTGGGTGGCCGAAAATCTGCCAGAGGCGCACATAGTCCATCGTGCGAATACGCTCTCCGGGCTGATCGCGAGCGTGCGCTCCGGGATTGGCGCCTCCGTCCTGCCTTGCCTTATGGGCGATGACCTCCGCGGTGTTGTAAGGCTGCTGCCGCCGATTGCCGAATTGAAGACCCCAGGTTGGATGGTCACCACGGACGAGGCCCGCCGTCAGCCGCATATCCGCGCCGTCATTGATTTTGTGGTGGATCAGATCCAGTTTTGGCTGACACGAAGGACGTCACACATGCAGGCCGTCCAGGCAGCTTAGGAATGGGCATGCTCATGAAACGAATAATTGGTCTCTTGGCCTTGTGTGGCTGCCTTGCGATGCCAGCCGCCGCACTGGCGGCCCCGGTTCGAAAGGCGCCGACTCAGGCCATTGTGGAACCCCTGGGCCTTGTCCGGGTGGCTTTGACGACGTCCTTGGGCACGATCGTGCTTGAGCTTGACGGCAAGCGGGCACCGATCACTACGGCCAATTTTTTGCGCTATGTTGATCAACGACGCCTCGATGGCACGGTGTTCTACCGCACGATGCGGCTCGACTTCGGAGGGCCGGGGCCGCAGGGCCTGATCCAGGGCGGCACCCAATACGATCCGAAGCGCATCCTGAAGCCGATCGCGCACGAACCGACCAATGTGACGGGAATCCTCCACAAGGCGGGAACGATTTCAATGGCGCGCTGGGCCCCGGGGACGGCAACCTGCGATTTCTCGATCTTGCTTTCCGACATGCCGGCTCTGGATGCCGATCCGGGCGCGAGTGGAGACAATGCGGGCTATGCGGCGTTCGGCCATGTGGTCGAAGGGATGGATGTGGTGCAGAAGATCCACGCCGCTCCGGTTTCTGCGACCAAGGGCGAAGGCGTGATGCGTGGCCAGATGATCGAAGCGCCTGTCAGGATATTGACTGCGCGACGGGCCAAGATGCCACTGCCAGCGGCTCCAGCCCCATCGGCACGGGTGACGGTGGTGGGTTAGAGGTTCAGTGCGACGTCCGGGAGTGTCCAGCTTTCACCGGGCTCCAACGTGCGGAAGCGCGCCGGATCGATCCCTTCGCGCGCCAGCGCCGCCATCAGTCGCTCCTTCGGTTCATTGATGGGCTCGTCGGTCAGCTGGAAGACACCCCAGTGGAACCCCAGCGTCATGGGCCCATTCATCGTCTTGTAGACCTCGACCGCTTCGTCGGGGTCCATATGGGCATCCTTCATGAACCAGCGCGGCTCATAGGCACCGATGGGGCAGAGCGAGACATCGATCGTGCCATGCTTCTGCATCAGCCGGTCGACCCACCAGCCCCCTGCATATCCTGAGTCGCCATTGAAGAAGATGCGTCGAGCCGGCGCATGGATTGTCATGCCCGCCCAAAGTGCTTCGTTCCGGTCGGTCGACCAGCGCGCCGACCAGTGATTGACGGGCTCTGCTTCTATCGTGAGTGGACCGTGAGCCGTTGTGTCATCCCAGTCGATTTCGACGATTCGGGCATTGGGCGTGGCCTGTCGGATAATCGTACCATTGCCAAGCGGCGTCACGATTTCCGGATCGAAACGGTGGACAAGCCGGTCAAGCGTCGTCGTGTCCAGATGGTCATAATGATTGTGGCTGACCAGAATGAGATCAATGGGAGGCAGGGCATCGAGGGCAATGCCCGGCGCGCGCACGCGCTTTGGTCCAGCCACCTGGAACGGGCTTGCGCGGTCAGACCAGACCGGGTCGGTCAGGATATTCACGCCGGCTGTCTGGATGAGGACGCTGACATGGCCAATCATCGTGAGCTGAATGCCGTTGCCTTCGACTCGTTCCGGCGGCGGTGGCTGTGACGCATTGTCGATCCAGCGCGGCCATTTCGCCCGCTTGCTCCCCAACTGCCATTTGAGCAATGGGCCCAGGCCTTTGCCGCCACTGCGTTGCGGCCCGAAGAAGCGCTCTCCGTCGAAATGATCGCTCGGCGGACCGGAATAGTAACGCGACATGGCTACTGCTAAGCTCGTTGTGTCAACGAGTGACTCCGCGAAGCACACTGATTGTCGTGCCGGCGCTGATCCGTTCGACGTCGGTCTTGAGATGGAGCAGCCGCAAGCCCTTGTGTTCGAGGGCGCGGCTCAGCGCCGGCGCGAAATCGGCAGTCGCCTCGACGGTTTCCGCCCACCCGCCATAGGCGCGAGCCAGCGCCGCAAAATCAGGATTGTGGAGCGTGGTCCCGCTGACTCGCGTCGGATACTCGCGTTCCTGATGCATGCGGATTGTCCCGTAAGCGCCATTGTCGATCACAAGCACCAGCATGTCACAGCCGTATTGAACAGCTGTCGCCAGTTCCTGCCCGTTCATCATGAAATCGCCATCACCGGCCAGCGCAACCACACTGCGTTCGGGATGACGCAGCGCTGCGGCGACGGCCGCCGGTGGACCATAACCCATGGCCCCTGCAGTCGGCGCCAGTTGCGTACCATGTTTCGGGTGCGACCAATAGCGGTGCCACCAGCCCGAGAAATTCCCTGCGCCGTTGCAGATGATGGTGTCGGCAGGAAGGGCCTCCCGCATGGCCGCAACGCACATGCCAAGATCGACGCGCGTGTCGAAAGGTGCTGCTGTGTTCCAGGCCTTCCATTCGGCATGGGCCTCAGAGCCTGCAGGCTTTGGCTCTTGCGGTTTAGGCATAGCCGCCGCCGCTCGGGCGAATTCAGGCATCCCGGCGCAAATTGCGAGATCCGCGCGATAGACGTGGCCCAATTCGTTCGGGTCCGGGTGAACATGGATGAGGGTCTTTCCCGGGTGATCCGGCGTGACCAAGGTGTAGCTGTCCGTCGTCGCTTCGCCGAGGCGTGCGCCGACGGCAAGGATCAGGTCGGCAGACTTGATCCTGTCAGTCAATTTGGGATTGGGGCCATAGCCCAGATTGCCCGCCCAGACGGGGCAGTCGTTCGCAATGGCATCTTGCCGGCGAAACCCGGCAGCAACGGGGATGCCGTGCGCCGCCGCAAATTCTGCAAAGTCTCGCGCGGCATCATCGTTCCATCCTGCACCACCAACGATCGCGACGGGAGATTGGGCAGACGATATGAGCGATGCGAACGTCTCCATTGCTCCAGTGTCGGGCGCCTGTGCAGGGCGGTCGACACGCGGCCGGTCAACTGCCTCCGCCACTTCGATCAGCATGTCCTCCGGAAGTGCGATCACAACCGGTCCCGGCCTGCCGGACATCGCGACGGAATATGCGCGGGCAACATATTCCGGGATTCTGGAAGGATCGTCGATCCGCGTTGCCCATTTGGCAAGTGGCGTGAACATCGCCGTGAAATCGACTTCCTGAAATCCTTCCCGGTCCCGCATGCCACGATCCACATCCCCAATGAACAGGATCATCGGCTGCGAATCCTGCATCGCCACATGAACGCCGATGCTGGCATTGGTGGCTCCTGGCCCGCGGGTCACAAAGGCAATGCCAGGCCGCCCGGTCAGGGTGCCGTCGGCGCAGGCCATATAGGTGACGCCGCCCTCCTGCCTGCAGATGACGGCCTGGATTTCGGGCGTATCGTGCAGCGCGTCGAGCACGGCAAGAAAGCTCTCGCCCGGAACGGTGAAGATGCGGTCGCAGCCCTGGATGACAAGCTGGTCAACAAGAATACGTCCGCCGGTGCGCGTGTTGCTCATGCCTGGTGAATCGCCTTTGTCACGAAATAACTTTCCATTCCCTCAGGCCCGCCTTCACTGCCGAAGCCTGATTCCTTGACTCCGCCAAAGGGCGAATCCGGTGTGCTGATTGCAAAGGTATTGATGCCGACCATGCCGCTCTCAATGGCATCGCCCAGTAAATTGGCCCGGCGCCCGTTCTCGGTAAAGGCAAAGGCAGCAAGTCCATAGGGGAGGCGGTTGGCCTGTTCGATCGCTTCGTCGAAACTCTCGAACGGGCGGCAGACAGCAACGGGGCCGAACGGCTCGTTCGACATGATGTCGGCCTCCTGCGGCACGTCTGCAAGTACGGTCGGCTGAAAGAAATAGCCGTGATCGCCACGATCTCCGCCTGCAAGAACGCGCGCGCCTTTGGCCCGTGCGTCGTCGACCAAGGCACCGATGGCCGCCGGGCGCCGGGCATTGGCCAGCGGGCCCATCTTCGTTTCAGCGTCAAGACCGCTGCCGATCGTCACATGGGTAGTCCGCGCGGCAAAACCCTTCACAAAGGCATCATAAATATTCTGCTGGACATAAAAGCGGGTGGGCGAAACGCAGACCTGACCGGCATTCCGGAATTTTTGCGGTACAACCATGTCGAGCGTCTTCTCGAGATCGCAATCGTCAAAAATCAGAACCGGAGCATGTCCGCCCAATTCCATTGTGACGCGTTTGGCGCCATCGGCTGCGAGTTTCATCAGATGCTTGCCGACCGGAACCGAGCCCGTGAAGCTGATCTTGCGGATAATGCGTGAACCGATGAGGTGGCGGCTCACCATATCAGGGACCCCGAAAACCAGCTGGATGACATTGGCTGGAACCCCCGCGTCAATCAGGCATTGCATCAAGGCAGAGGTGCAGCCGGGTGTCTCCTCTGGCGGCTTGGCGATCACGGAACAGCCCGCAGCGAGCGCGGAAGCCAGTTTCTTGGCCATCAGGTAAACCGGAAAATTCCATGGCGTGAAACTGGCGACCGGACCCACTGGCTGCTTGACAACGATCGAGCGCTGCCCGGTGGGGCGGATAAGGACCCGGCCATAGGCGCGCTTGGCTTCTTCCGCGCAATAGTCAAACAGGGCCGCGCTGCTTGAGACTTCTCCACGCGCTTCGGCAAGGGGCTTGCCCTGTTCGAGCGTGAGCAGTGTCGCAATAGCCTCTGTCCTGTCCCGCAGGAGTGTCGCGGCCTTGCGAAGGATTGCGCCACGAGCCTCGACGTCCATTGCGCGCCAGGTCTGGAAGCCCTTGTCGGCAGACGCGAGCGCTTCATCCAGGTCGGCAGCGGTTGCCAGCGGCAGTTCGGCTATCGTCTCACCCGTGGCCGGATTGATAACGCCAGACGCGTCACGGCCTTCTCCGATCCGCCAGCTGCCGTTGATGAACAGGCGAAGATCGGCATCATAATGTGTTGGCATGAAATTCCTCGGCAGGGTCAATCTGATGCCGCTGCTCTAGGGCATTTTCCTCTTCGACGATAGCCGCTGAAACTTTGAGATTGCACTATCGACAAACCGCCCCGCGCGAAGGCACACATGATCGACATACGCTCGCACGTGCGAGTCGAAGGCACCGATCGGGAGAGAGATATGGCTGATTTTGAGATTGTTGCGGAAGGCCTGCGCTTTCCCGAAGGCCCGGTAGCCATGCCTGACGGGAGCGTTATCCTGACCGAAATCGCCAACGGGCGGATCACGCGCGTCTATCCCGACGGACGCAAGGAGACTGTTGCTGAAACTGGTGGCGGGCCGAACGGTCTCGCAATGGGGCCTGACGGGAAGCTCTACTGCTGCAACAATGGTGGTTTCGAATATCTGGAGTCGAACGGATACCTCGCGCCGCACGGCATTGCCAACGACTATTCGGGCGGACGGATCGAGCGGATCGACATTGCGACAGGGAAGGTCGAAATTCTCTACAAGTCGGGCGATTTCGGCTGCGTCCTGCGCGGGCCCAACGACATCATGTTCGATGCGCATGGCGGTTTCTGGTTTACCGATCATGGCAAGGTCGATTATGCCAAACGCTGCCACGACATTGTCGGCATCTTCTATGCCAAGGCGGACGGCAGCTTTCTCGAGGAAGTGGTCTTCCCGTCGAACAATCCCAATGGCGTTGGCTTGTCGCCCGATGGCAAGCGGCTCTACGCGGCAGAAACCTACACGTGCCGGTTGATGGCCTTCAACGTGATTGCTCCTGGCAAGGTCGATGATTCTGCCGGGCCGGGTGGACCTGGCATCCCGCTTTATCGGCCGGCCGGATACAAGTTTTTCGACAGCCTCGCTATGGAAGCCAATGGCAATATATGCGTGGCCACCATTGGAGAATGCGGAATATCGGTCGTTTCGCCAGCGGGGGAGCTGGTCGAATTTGTTGCGACTGATGATATCTTCACAACCAATATCTGCTTTGGCGGCGCAGACATGATGGATGCGTGGATTACTCTGTCGGGTTCAGGTCGGCTGGCGAAGACCCGCTGGAAACGACCTGGGCTCAAACTTCGATATTGAGTGCTCCAACACAAGGCGACAATTATGGCGAGACTGCACAGGGAAGCCCATCTGATTGACCGCATCGGGTGGCTACGTGCATCGGTGTTGGGGGCCAATGACGGGATTGTCTCGACAGCCAGCCTGATCATGGGCGTGGCAAGCGCGGGTGCCACTCAATCGAGCATCCTGCTCACGGGTGCTGCCGGGCTGGTCGCCGGCGCCATGTCGATGGCCGCCGGGGAGTATGTCTCCGTCAGCTCGCAGGCGGATTCCGAACAAGCCGACATGGCGCGCGAACGTCAGGAACTTGCAACGGATTCCGCAGCTGAACGGGAGGAGCTGATCGGGATATATCAGAAGCGCGGGTTGGAACGCGCACTTGCCGAACAGGTTGCAGATCAGTTGACGGCACATGATGCTTTCGGAACCCATTTGCGTGACGAGCTTGGGATTGCGGAGCATGCGATCGCACGACCGATCCAGGCAGCACTTGCCTCGGCGGCGAGCTTTTCGGTTGGCGCTGCGTTGCCCCTGCTCATGGTTGTCCTCTTCTCGGGCGCCGCTCTCTCGATTGCTGTGACTCTGTCAGCGATTGCCTTTCTTGCGCTGCTTGGGGGGGTCGGCGCAAAACTGGGCGGCGCCAGCGTCGTCAGAGCCATCATCAGAGTCACATTCTGGGGCGCTTTCGCAATGGCTGCGACGGCGGGTATCGGATCCTTGTTTGGGACGGCTGTGAGTTGATCAAAATGCAATTATGGACACTGTGATTGCATTTGGCAAAACTGGCACGACTCGCTAACCGCGCCCGACTCCGGGAGGGACTGGACTTATGAAAAAACTCTATCCTGACGCCAAGGCCGCGCTTGATGGGCTTCTCAAGGATGGCATGCTGATCGCGTCAGGCGGATTCGGGTTGTGCGGCATCCCCGAGCGCCTGATCGATGCCATAGTCGAAAGCGGTGTCCAGGGCCTGACAATTGCTTCCAACAACGCTGGCATTGACGGCGAAGGTCTGGGCAAGCTTTTGCGCACCCGCCAGATCCGCAAGATGATTTCGTCCTATGTCGGCGAGAACAAGGAATTCGAACGGCAATTCCTCGCTGGCGAGCTTGAAGTGGAATTCTGCCCGCAGGGAACTTTGGCAGAACGCATGCGTGCAGGCGGCGCCGGCATCCCCGGCTTCTATACCAAGACAGGCGTCGGAACGCAGGTTGCCGAAGGCAAGGACGTGAAGACATTCGACGGTCAGGATTATATCCTTGAACGTGGCATCTTCGCCGATCTTGCAATTGTGAAGGCATGGAAAGCGGACGCGACGGGAAACCTTGTCTTTCGCAAGACCGCGCGCAACTTCAATCAGCCCGCCGCCACCTGCGGCAAGGTCTGCGTTGTTGAAGTGGAAGAAATTGTTCCGGTTGGCAGTCTCGATCCGGACTGCATCCACCTTCCCGGCGTGTATGTGCAGCGCATCATTGTTGGCGCTCCCTATGACAAGAAGATCGAATTCCGAACCGTGCGCGAAAGGGAGGCGGCATGATGCAGAGCGGACCGCAAGAAATCGGGCTCGAAAATGGGGATGTTCTGACGGCGGATTCATCGGAAGTTGCGCGAATCTGGATAACTGATGGCGCTGGCAGCAGTGTATGGATTCAACCTGGCGTCTTGGAAAACCCCCTGCACTTCGGCTATCTCATTGCCGATACGGTACGCCACGCTGCAATCGCTTACTCGCAACGCTGGGGAATTGAGGAACAATTCGCATTGCAGGCAATGTGTGACGGGTTCGCGGCCGAATTGCGCGAGCAAGTCCGCGATGTTGAGACCATTCAAGCTGCAGGGAAGCTAAACTAATGCCTTGGACTCGTGACGAAATGGCTGCGCGCGCCGCCAAGGAACTGCGTGACGGCTATTATGTGAACCTTGGCATCGGTATCCCGACGCTCGTCGCCAATCACATCCCCCAAGGCGTCGAAGTGACGCTGCAGTCTGAAAACGGGATGTTGGGTATCGGCCCGTTTCCCTATGCGGGCGAGGAGGATCCCGACCTCATCAATGCGGGCAAGCAGACGATCAGCGAGCTTCCCCAATCGGCCTATTTCGACAGCGCAGCATCCTTTGCGATGATCCGCGGCGGACATATCGACCTGACGGTCCTTGGCGCGATGGAAGTCGCTGAGAACGGGGACATCGCGAACTGGATGATTCCCGGCAAGATGATCAAGGGCATGGGCGGCGCGATGGACCTTGTCGCCGGGGTCAAGAAGATCATCGTCGTGATGGAGCACAATGCCAAGGACGGCAGCCCCAAGTTCATCCCCGCTTGCACTCTTCCGCTCACGGGCAAGAATGTCGTGGACATGATCATCTCGGACCTTGCGGTGTTCCAGCG
>Ga0075163_10009440_pt1 | contig 12803 bp, 13 predicted proteins | sample JI1023141ADNA_FD_71478 | JGI IMG/M metagenome (GOLD analysis project Ga0075163, IMG submission 71478) | Wastewater effluent complex algal communities from Wisconsin, to seasonally profile nutrient transformation and Carbon sequestration -... | ecosystem: Engineered > WWTP > Effluent > Algae...
AGGCGAACAGCGCCATCAGGTACACGATGGAATAATTGAACACGCGCATCGCGAAGAATTCATCCGGCGGCGCGCTGGTGCTGGGTGCGGTCTTCCTCTGGTACGCGTGGAAGCTGCTGGATCCGCCGGATGAATTCTTCGCGATGCGCGTGTTCAATTATTCCATCGTGTACCTGATGGCGCTGTTCGCCTTCCTGCTGGTCGACCACTGGCTGCTGACCTTCCTGCAGCCCACGCCGGTGATGGAGTTCGTGCCGCAGCCCTGAGCCTGTCGCATTTCCGTGGCGCAGTTGACGGCCTAAGTCGGCAGGCGGACTATTCGCTCGATCCGGGCCGACGCCTGGTAGAGGGGAACATCATGCAAACAGCATCCAGGAAGGCACCGTGGCACCTGTGGGTCGTGGGCGTCATCGCCGTGCTCTTCAATTCCATCGGCGTCTTTGATTTCACCATGAGCAAGATCCAGGGTCCCGCCTACATGGCCAGCGCCGGGATGACGCCCGATCAGATTGCCCATTACCAGCAGATGCCCGCATGGATGATGTTCGTGTGGGCACTGGGTGTGTTCACCGCCTTCGGCGCATCGATCCTGCTCTTGCTGCGAAGGAAATCGGCGGCTCCGATCTTCGCGTTGTCGCTGGCCGCTTTCCTGCTCAGCCTGTTCTACACCTATGTAATAACCAATGGCGGTGCCGTCATGGGCCAGCAAATGGCGACCGTAAGTGTCGTCATTGCAGTCCTGTTGCTGCTGTTTGCGATGTATGCCTATTGGGCGAAGAAGCGCCTGATCCTGCGTTAAGTGCGCACGTAAACGAGCAATAGCCCACGCGGAACGTAGGGTGAGCCTTGGCCCACCCTCGTCGCGTGCAGGAATATGGCGCGCCGAACAGAAAGCGGTGGGCTTAAGCCCACCCTACGAGCCGCCTTCAATAACGCTCGAAAATGCGCCGAAGCTCCGTGTCGTCGCGGGTCTTGCTCAAGGCCAGCATCAGCAGGATCCGCGCTTTCTGCGGGGTCAGGTGGGTGGCGAGGATCGTCGGAATCCATCGGCCTGCCCAAGCCGCCTTGTCCACGGGCTGGCAAGGTTCCATTTCTTCTGCGGGAACGCTGTCTTCGGGCAGCCACCGGCGTCCGACGTTTTCGCCGCTGGGGAACGCGGACACAATAGTCGTGCCGGCGCGGGCCAGCTGCAGGTAGGCAAGAGATTCCTCGCAGGTGAAACCGGTGTTGGCGACCACGACGCCCGCGGGTGGTGCTCCAAAGCGCGGACCTTTCCCGCCCGGGTAGGAAAACAGCAGGTCAACATCAGGAAGTGCGTCCACACCGGCCAGGTCGAATTCGCTGCGGCTGCCGTGTGGCCGCGTGGGTGCGAAAAAGAACTCTGCTCCCGCATGGCCCATCACACCCAGCATGCCCATGTCGCCGGTGGTGAATCCACCCACGCGCTGATAGCTCTTGCGCGCCTCGCGCGCCGACAGGATGCGTCCATCCATCACCACCATCACGCCCTTGCCGACTGCTTCCGGTGCCACGGCGGTACGCACCGCGTCGAGCAGGTTTTGCGGTCCGTCCGCACTGAGTCCGGTAGCAGGCCGCTGCGCGCCAACCAGTAGCACGGGCTTGTCGGATCGAACGGTGAGATAGAGAAAAAACGCGGTCTCCTCCAGTCGGTCGGTGCCGTGGGTGACGACCACGCCGGCGACGTCTGCGCGTTCCTTCAGCACCGCCTCGATTTTCCGCGACAATTCCATCCACATGGCCGGCGTGATCAGCGCGCTGGGTACGTTGGAGAACTGCAGCGTCTCGATGCGCGCATAGTCCTTCAGCTTTGGAACCGACTTGACCACCTGTTCGGCGCTCAGGCTGCCGGCCCGATAGCGGTCCGGATCACCCTTGACGTTCTGCACGCCGGCAATCGTGCCGCCCGTAGCGACTACCAATACGACGGGAAGGGATCTCGCATCGCCATCCCCATTCCCCTCCGCCGCCAGCAACGGCGCGGCGGCCAGCATTCCGGCCAACAACACGATCAGGTTTCGCCAGCTCACGGACTGCGCCTCGTGTACGGATTGGACTCGCAGCGTATCGCTACTCGGCAACGAAGTGGAGTTATCCCAGCGCAGCCTTCTTCCCGCGCCAGGCTGATGCAGTTCGTGCGGCAGCCCCGGGTCCGCCACGCTCGCATTGCCTATACTCGGCACATCGACAACAGGGGATGGCAAAGATGATCAAGCGTGGCGTGGTGGCATCGGGTGGCGTGTTGTTGGCAATTGGCATGGCGTTGTCCACGAGTAGCGTGGGCGCGCAGGACGCGACGACCAAGCCAGCGTTGTGGATCACTGCGGACCGCATGCTGGATGTGCGCAGCGGCCGCCTGGTGGAACGCCCGCACCTGCTGGTGCGCGAGGGCCGCATCGTCGAAGTTGGCAGTGGTGATGCAACGCTGCCGGCCGGCGCCACCCACGTGGATCTCAAGGGCATGACCTTGCTGCCTGGCCTGATCGACATGCACGTACACCTGGACAGCGATCCCACTTATGGCGGTTACACCGGCTTGCAGTTCACCGATCGCTTCTGGTCGGTGCTGGCGGTGGGACATGCACAGAAAACCTTGATGGCCGGCTTCACCACGGTGCGCAACGTCGGTGCCGAGGGTTGGAATGACGTGGGCCTGCGCCAGGCCATCGAAGCTGGCAAGTTGACTGGCCCACGCATCGTCACCGGTGGCCCGTCCTTCGGCGCGACCGGCGGGCATTGCGATTCCACGTTCTTCCCGCCGTCGATGGAACAGAAGAGTCCTTACAACGCAGACAGCCCCGAGGAAGGCCGCAAGCGTGTGCGCGAGTTGCGCAAGTACGGCGCGCAGGTGATCAAGATCTGCGCGACCGGCGGCGTGTTCTCGCGCAACACCGAGCCGGGCCAGCAGCAGTTGAGCCTGGCGGAAATGCAGGCCATCGTGCAGGAAGCGCACCAGTGGGGCCTGAAGGTCGCGGCGCATGCGCACGGCACCGCCGGCATCAAGGACGCCATCCGCGCCGGCGTGGACACCATCGAGCACGCCAGCCTGATCGACGACGAAGGCATTCGCCTGGCGAAGGAGCGCGGTGCGTGGTTGTCGATGGATATCTACAACACCGACTACACGCAGGCGGAAGGCAAGAACAACGGCGTGCTGGAAGACAACCTGCGCAAGGACCGCGAGATCGCCGACATCCAGCGTGAAGGCTTTCGTCGTGCGCACGCGGCCGGCGCGAAGATGGTGTACGGCACCGACGCGGGCATCTATCCGCACGGCATGAATGCCGGCCAGTTCAAGGTGATGGTGCGTTATGGCATGACGCCGGTGGAGGCGATCCGCAGTGCGACGATCAATGCCGCCGAGGCACTGGACCGCAAGGACGTAGGCGTGATCGAAGCCGGCCGCTGGGCTGACCTGGTCGCGGTACCCGGCGATCCCACGCAGAACGTCGCGCTGTTGGAGTCGGTGCCGTTCGTGATGAAGGGCGGGGACGTGGTGAAGGATGCGCGTTGAGCGACCCGCAATCGGTGCCACGGTAGGTTCATCGTGATGGCGAGATCCTTCTCTCGGTACGCTGAATCTTTCCGACAGCCAATCGTAATGACGCAACTACCTGACACGGTTCCCCACATCATTGATCACCACTTCCCCATCCTCTTTTGAGAAAGGGGCTGTTACATCTGGGAGTACATCCAAAACAACTTCCGATGGTCTGCACAAACGCGTACCAAGAGACGTCTCGACGAAAGGCCTGTTGATGAGGATGGGGTTGGCGAGCATCGCGTCCAGTAGCTGCTGGTCGGTCAGGCTCGTATCGCCCAAGCCCAGGTCATCGTAGGGCGTGCCTTTTTGTCGGATGGCATCCCGAACGCTGAGGCCGGCAGCCGCTATCAGTTCCACGAGGCGGTCGCGTGTCGGCGGTGAAGTCAGATACTCGATGACCTCGGGTTCAATGCCTGCGAGCCGAATGAGCGAAAGGGTGTTGCGCGATGTGCCGCAAGAGGGGTTGTGATAGATCGTGGCCTTCATACGGTCGCCTCCGTCTCTTGCGTGGTGGTAGCTGCCCCTGAAGCCAATGCCAGCGCGGCAGCCTCCTGATCACCTTTGCGCTCGCTGTAGCGAGAGGTCAGATAATCGCTGCGATCGCGAACCAGCAGCGTGAACTTGACCAGTTCCTCTATGACATCGACAACGCGGTCATAGTAGGGGGAAGGCTTCATGCGCCCGTCCTCATCAAACTCCTGCCAAGCCTTTGGCACTGACGACTGGTTCGGGATCGTGACCATCCGCATCCACCGGCCCAGTACTCGCAAGGCATTCACGACATTGAAGGATTGAGAGCCTCCACAGACCTGCATCACCGCCAAGGTGCGTCCCTGAGTGGGCCGTACGCCTGCCCGCTCCAACGGAAGCCAGTCGATCTGGTTCTTGAAGACGGCAGTGAAGGTTCCGTGCCTTTCAGGACTAACCCAGACCTGACCCTCCGACCACAAGGCTGCCTCCATGAGCTCCACTACCTTGGGGTGATCCGCTGGCACGGAGTCGAGCATGGGGAGGTCGTGAGGATCGAACAGGCGTGTCTCGGCGCCGAATTGTTCAAGCAGGCGTTGTGCTTCGAGCGCCAGCTTGCGGCTGAAGGATTGAGGCCTGAGAGAGCCATACAGGATCAAGATGCGGGGGCGGTGGGTTGAACCTCGCTGACCCAGCTTGTCGTGATCCGGTACGTCCAGCGCTTCAAGGACTAGGTTCGGTATGGCTTCCATGGTTGTCTCTGTCTAATATTTCGACTATTCTAGTTTAATGGAAATAATAACTGCAACCCAAGCCTTGGGCGCTCTCGGGCATACGACGAGACTGCTGATATATCGCCTGCTTGTTCAAGCCGGGCACGACGGCATGCTGGCGGGTGACATTGGAGCGGATCTGGCGATTCCTGGCGGGACGCTTACCTTCCACCTCAAGGAGCTCGTGCGTACAGGGCTGATCTCTGCGGAGGCCAAGGGACGCACGATGAGATACCGCGCCGACTATGAAGCCATGTCGAGGCTGCTGAGCTATCTGACCGAGAACTGCTGCGCAGGGGAGAAAGGATGCGCCACAGGAGCGCCCACAGAGAGCGTGGATAGCCCAAGACCGCGGGCAGGATAGTTACCTGTTGCTTCACCGACACGCCGCATCTACATCGACAACGGATAACCCATGACCAACCCGACGCCGGCAAAACTCTCGTTTCTGGATAGATATCTGACCCTGTGGATCTTCGCTGCCATGGTGTTGGGGGTGTTGCTCAGCTATGCAGTCGAAGATCTTCCCGACATCTTGAATGCCATGTCATTCGGGACCACGAATGTTCCGATAGCGATTGGCCTGATCCTGATGATGTACCCCCCCCTCGCGAAGGTCCGCTACGAAGAGCTGCCGACCGTGTTCAGAGACAAGCGCGTGCTGGTCTTGTCGCTCTTCCAGAACTGGATCGTTGGCCCGGTGCTCATGTTTGCGCTGGCTGTTCTGTTTCTTCGTGACTATCCCGAGTACATGACCGGCCTGATCCTGATCGGGCTTGCGAGATGTATTGCCATGGTGTTGGTGTGGAACCAGCTGGCGCGCGGCGATAATCAATACGTTGCTGGATTGGTGGCGTTCAACTCCATCTTCCAGATTGTCTTCTTCAGTGCTTACGCCTGGTTCTTCTTGTCGTTCCTGCCGCCCCTCTTCGGGCTTGAGGGAAGCGTCATCGAAGTGAGCTTCTGGACTATTGCCCAAGCCGTGCTGATCTACTTGGGCATCCCATTTGCCGCAGGCTATATCACCCGTGCGTGGCTGAAGCGGACGAAGGGAGCAGAGTGGTATGAGAACGCTTTTCTTCCCGCCATCAGTCCAATCACCCTAGTGGCCTTGTTGTTCACGATAGTCGCGATGTTCAGCCTCAAGGGCGGCGATGTGCTGCGAATACCGATGGATGTCGTGCGCATTGCGATCCCGCTGACCATCTACTTCCTAGTCCAGTTCTCAATCAGTTTCTTCATGGGTCGGATGATCGCCAAGGACTACCCGCGAACCACTGCGATAGCGTTCACGGCAGCCGGCAACAACTTTGAACTGGCCATTGCCGTGGCCATCGCCGCATTCGGCCTGTCGTCACCCGTGGCGTTTGCTGCCGTCATCGGCCCACTGGTCGAGGTCCCTGTGCTCATCGTCTTGGTACACGTGGCGCTACGATGGGGGAATCGCTATTTCATAGCTCCGCAGCAACCATCGCTCGGCAAGAACTGATCGTCGTCCAGTAACTTGCGCCCGCCACTACACCCAGAACGGAGAACAGCGATGAGTGAAGTGGTGGTGGTCGGTGGTGGGCAGGCGGGATTGGCTACCGCTTACTTTCTTCGTCGAGCCAACTTGCCTTACATCGTTTTGGATGCCGAGGACGGCGCGGGTGGCGCTTGGCGTCATGCGTGGGATTCCTTGCGGCTCTTTTCGCCAGCTGCATGGAGCTCGATACCCGGCAGGCCCATGACGCAGACGAGTGAGCTCTACCCGGCTAGGGACGATGTCATTGCCTACCTGTCCGAATATGAGCGGCGCTATGAGATCCCCGTAGAGCGCCCAGTGCTTGTCGAACGCGTGGAGCGGGCTGAACGAGGATTCAAAGTTTGTGCCTCGGATGGAAGGCAGTGGGACGCACGGGTTGTTGTAAGCGCGACGGGGACTTGGCGAAAGCCCTTCATCCCGGACTATCCCGGTCTTGACGCCTACGAAGGCGTGCAACTGCACTCGGCACACTATCGTTCTGCGATGCCATTTGCCGGTAAGCGGGTAGGCGTCATTGGCGGTGGTAATTCAGCGGCCCAGATATTCGCCGAACTGGATCTGGTAGCTGAGGCCACGTGGATGACGCTGACACCACCAAGCTTCTTGCCCGACGATGTGGATGGGCGGGTTCTTTTCGAGCGCGCGACTGAGCGATGGCGTGCGGAGCAGGAAGGCAGGAAGGCGGACATCCCTGTCGGGGGATTCGGCGACATCGTCATGGTTCCGCCTGTGAAAGCGGCCCGGGAACGAGGAGCGTTGATCGCACTGCCGACGCCAGCAAGCTTCACCAGCAGCGGTGTTACTTGGGACGATGGCTCCAGCAGGGACTTCGATGTTGTTGTCTGGTGCACGGGCTTCAAGCCCGCTCTCGACCATTTGCAGGCGCTGCAGATAGTGAATCCAGACGGTCGTGTCGAAGTGGATGAGACACGCTATCGAAGTTCTGCGGTTCCGGGTCTCTGGTTACTTGGGTATGGGGACTGGACTGGAGCTGCTTCGGCGACGCTGATTGGTGTTACCCGCAGTGCACGCGAAGTTGTAAGACAAATTCGCGATTTCATAGCTTGAACAATGGATGCCCGAGTAAACATCGGTTTGAAACGAATATCTACTCTGATCCCTTTGTTTGGAGATGAGCTACCGGGAAGGCGGAACCGAGATGCCGGCGTCCGTCTGCACTACAGGCTTCATGCTTCCGTCCGGGTTGTACTGCAGATGCTCGACCGTGACCGCGCGCCTGCCGATCGAACCATTCTGGTCGCCAATGGTGAGCGCGGCGTTGTGCAGGAACAGATACCAGTTGTCCTTGAACTCGACAATGCCGGGATGGATGGTGAAGCTGTACTTGCCCGAGCCGGTCAGTTCGCCGCGGTAGGTCCACGGCCCCTGGATCGATGGCGCCGTGGCGTAAGACACTTTCTCGTCACGGTGCGTGGCGCGGTCGAGCGAGGCGTAGGTCAGGTAGTACAGATCTCCGCGCTTGTGCAGCCAGGGACCTTCCTCGAAGTGCGGTGGGGTGATCTCGGTGATCGGGCCGTCGATCTCGATCATGTTGGGCTTGAGCTTGGCGATGTAAGCCTGACGATTGCCCCAGGCGATCCAGGTGGTGCCATCGTCATCAGTGAACACGGTCGGATCGATGTCCTCCCAACTGTGCGTGCCTTTGGGCGTCATCGCGTTGGTGATGAGGGCCGAGCCTTTCGCATCGACGAACGGGCCGGTGGGAGTGTCCGATACCGCGACTGCGATGGCTTTGCCGGGATGGGTCGCATCGTGCTCAACGGCGGCATAGAACCAGAACTTTCCGTTCTTCTCGATCGCCTGCGCCGCCCAGGCGTCCGCCTTCGCCCATTTGAAATCGGCCACCTTCATGATCGCGCCGTGGTCGACCCAGGTCGCCATGTCGGACGTCGAATAAACGCGCCAATCGCGCATGTTGAACATCTCGTCGCGCTGGGCTTCGTCGTGTCCGACATAGAGGTAGAGCCGCTCGCCTACGACGAGCGGGGCGGGATCAGCAGTGAACCTGTCATGGAAAAGCGGATTTGCCCGGGGCGCGGCGGTCGATTGCGCCTGCCCGGCCGCCGGCAGGGCCAGCGATGGCAGGACTGCCAACAAGAGCAACGCGAACCCTCTGTAGCGGTCAACCATGAGTGCACTCCGTGGGGACGGACCTAGTCTAGGTCGGGGAGTCAAACAAAGGAAACAAAGGGGCCAGAGAAAATGCCGGTTTGAAACGAATATTTATCCTGACCCCTTTGTCTCGCCATGTGCATGCGAAGAAGATTTTACTCACGCCTGCTTGGGCTTGTGACTATTTGCCGCCGCGTAAGCAACGCGCCCCTGGTATTCCAGTGGGCGCTGCTCGGCATGGGGCGTGGTGAACGAAAGCGCCGCGTTACGGTGCCTTCGGCGTGAGTACGCCGGTCCACGCCTTGCTGATGATCATCCATTTACCTTCGTTCTTGAGCAGCACCACGTAGTCCACGCCACGCCAGCCGGGATAGTCCAGGTTCACCCTGACGGCGGCGAAGTTCTCAGCCATGTCCACGATTTCATAGCTGCGTTTGCGCTTGGCCTCATCGGCGGCTGGTTTGCCATTGAACCCTTCCGCGAACTGCTCTCCCGTTCGCATTAGCAGGTCGCTGCCCCTGGCCGCCGAGTAGCCGATCATCACGCCGTCCTTGCGGAATACTTCCTTCGCCTTGGCGTTGTCGGCGGTGGTGTACGCGCTCATGAATTTCTTCATGACTTGGTCCACCGCTTCATGGTCGCTGCTTTGCGCCATGACCGAGGCGGGAAGGAGCAGGAAAACACTTGCGAGAGCAAGGGATTTGATCGAAATTTTCATGGGTGTCCTCGAGTTTTGTTGGATGAATGGATGTTCGGAAATCGGTAATGGCCACGCTGCTCAGCCTTTCTTCGTGCCCTGCCCAGGTGCTTGTGCGGCAAGCTTGCGAAGCACTTCGACCACGGCTTCCGCCACGGGCTTTGCGGAGGCGTAGTTCTGGCCCGTGACCACGCGGCCATCGACTGCGATGTACGGGTCGTCACTGTTGATGGCAGAGAACAGACCGCCGCGGGACTCGACCGTCTTGCGGATCAGGAAAGGAAATTCCTTGAAGTAGGCGGCGTCCTGTTCTTCGTCTTCTTCGGGATAGCCGCTGATGCGCTTGCCCGAGACCAGGGGTTGGCCATTGGCGAGCGTGAGGTTCACGATGCCTCCCGTGCCATGGCAGACGGCCGAGACCACCCCACCATTGCGCTCGTACACCTGCATGGCGATGTCCTGCAGCACCGGGTGTTCCGCCACGCCGTACATGGCATTGCTACCGCCGACGTAGTACACGGCACGGTATCGGCTGGCGTCGACCTGCGCGGGGGTGAGGGTGTTGCGCAGCCCGCCCATGATGCGGTCGTCCTGCAGGCGCGCCTCCACGTCGTCGCTGACGTAGGCGTCGAGGATCGGCAGGTCGCCGCCATCGGGCGAGACGAAGTCCATCGCGTAGCCGGCTGCGTGGAAGATGTCCCACGCATTCACGACTTCGCCAAAGCTGATGCTGGCCGGGATGGTCGAGTTGCCGTGGACCTTGCTGCTGGCAAGGATGAAGAGGATTCGCCCTTGGCTATCACCCGCTGGCTGCTGCAGGTCAGCCTTGGCGATGGAGTGCGGCGTGCCCGCCTGCGCTGCAACGACGTGGGTCAGTGGACGCTCGGCGACGAGGCGTCCGGCCGTATCAATGGCTGCGTGGGCGCTGGAAAAGCAGCCCAGCCAAACGTACAGCAGCAGGGCCAGTACGTATTTGATGAAGCAGAGTGTGTGCATGGGTGCCGGCTCGTTGGAGGGAGCGGGCACACTAGGGGATCTATTTCAAATCAATATCTTGCAGTGTGTTTTCGGAGTGCTGGAATCTATTTCAGGAGTCGCTTTTGCCGCTGCGGAACGCCGCAGGGGTGATGCCTTCCCGTTTTTTGAAGGCGCTGTGGAAGGTCGACATGGATTGGAAGCCGGCTTCTTCGGCCACGATTTCCAAGGACTTGGCCGGCGACTGGCGCAACAGTACCTTCGCCTCCACCACGCGCAGTTGGGTCAGGTACTGCTTGAACGAGGTCTGGTTGTTGTCGTTGAGCAACTGCGACAGCCGGGTCTGCGGCATGCCCAGCCGCCGTGCGAGCCGGGGCAAGGTCAATCCGGGGTCCAGGTGCAGGCGCTCACGCGCCATCAATTCGGCCAGCGCCTGCAACTGCGCGGTGGCCTCCGGCTCCGGAATTCGGCGATCCTGGTAGGGCTCGATCGCGGCCTGGCCAGAACGCAGGCGCAGATAGACCAGCACGCTCGACGCCATGATGAAGGTGAAGGACAGCGCGCCGACGATGTAGGAGGTATAGCCGGCTGTGTAGTACGCGATCCAGATGATCCAGATGCCTACCAGCGCCCCAAGCAGCAACGGGCCGGAAGAGGCTCCCCGGATCCGCATGCGATGCAGGTACAACTGGGCGGTGGCAAGCAACAGGTACGCCAGCCATGCGTAGTTAATGCCCGGCGTAATGACACTGCGCCACAGGTCGATATTGTCGACATACGGAAGGAACACGTTCACCGCGACGGCCACGGACAGCAACGCGGCGATATGCCAGCGGTCTGCCCGCCCCAGGCCGGGCGAATCGCCCTGGCTGGAGCGCACCAGGAAGAACAGGCAGGGCCCGATCATGAAACAGGCGGTCAGGCCCACCTGCAGGACGATCCTGGGAATGTCCGGCCAGAAATAGAAGGCCACCGATTTTCCGGTTCGCACACCCACGGCCAAAATCAGAAGCGCCAGCCAACGCTGCGTCGGCTTGCCCTTGGCCTGCCACCACAGCAACGAGGCCACGCTGATGCCACTGAAGGCGCCGAGCATGGCGAAGAAGAACAGGAAATGTTGGCTCAGCATGGTCGATGCATCGGGGAAGTCGGCTTCTCGTGAAGTTGCGACCGCATGGTCCAGTAGGATGCGGTAAGCCGCAAGCACGCCGCTTGATTCGTGTGGCGGATTCGCGATTGATGCGATTCGCTGTGCTCACCGCATCCTACGGGCATTCTTGTGTTCCCCGAGTTTCCTGGGTTGCGTTGATAAGGTATTCGGTCGCAGCTTACGCAGCTCCCGCCAAAGCAAGCGCGGCGGCAAGCTGGGTTGGCTCCACCAACCCAGCTTGTGGGCTATTTTTCCCCACCACCCAGCAGATGCTCCTCCCAGAAGCGCATGCTCGCGGCGCCGAAGTAATCGCTGTTGGTCTTCTTGCGGAAGCCATGGCCTTCGTCGTTGAACATCAGGAACCACACCGGCTGGCCGTTGCCGCGTACCGCCTTCACGATCTGCTCGGCTTCCGTGTACGGCACGCGTGGATCGTTGCGGCCCTGTGCCACGAACAGCGGCGAGGTGATACGCCCGGCATGGTTCAGCGGTGAAATGCGTTCGAACACCGCCTGCATCGCCGGATCACGCTCATCGCCGTACTCTACGCGACGCAGGTCGCGACGGTAATTTTCCGTGTTGGTCAGGAACGTGCCGAAGTGCGAGATACCCACCACGTCCACGCCTGCACGGATACGGTCGCTGTAATGCATCAGCGAGGCCAGCACCATGTAGCCACCGTAACTGCCGCCGGTCACGCCAACACGACTCGCATCCAGTCCGGGCTGCGTGGCGATCCAGTCCAGCAGCGCACCGATGTCCTTCACCGAATCCTCGCGCTTCTCCGCGTTGTCCAGGGTCAGGAACGTCTTGCCGTAACCCGACGATCCGCGCACATTCGGCAGCAGTACGGCCACACCCAATTCCTTGACCATGAACTGGATGCTGGGATTGAAGCCGGGTTGCGACTGTCCTTCCGGACCGCCATGGATGCTGATGATCACCGGCACCTTGCCGCTCGCAGGTTTCTTCGCAGGCATGTACAGGAAGGCGGGAATGGTGCGCGGCTTGCCGTCCACCTGGTCGAAGGTGGGGAAGCGCACCAGCGTCGGCGTCACGAATGCGCTGGTATCCAGGCCGCCGACTTCGCTTTGCGTCCAGCGCGTGAGCGTGCTGCTGGCCAGGTCCACCACGAAGGCATCGCTGGGCGAGGTCGCGCCATTCAAGGCGAACGCCAGGCGTTTTCCATCGGGTGAAAAATCAATGCCGCTGATCAGGCCAATCGGCAACGTGGGCAACGTCACCGGCGTGTGCGCGGGCAGGGCCAGCACGTGCAACTTGTCGATGCCGTCCTCGTTGGTGACGTACGCGAGGTGCTTGCCGTCATCCGACAGCGTGAAGCTGTCGACGTCCCACGGACGCTCGCCACTCAGTTGCAGCAGCACGTTGCGCGCCGGATCGTGGAAACGCAGCGTCTTGAATTCGCTGGGCACGCCCTTGAACGGTTCGTCGGACACGAAGTACACCGACTTGCCGTCCGCCGCATAGCGGAAGCCGCCGAACGACGCCTTGCCGCCATC
>Ga0075163_10009441_pt1 | contig 12802 bp, 10 predicted proteins | sample JI1023141ADNA_FD_71478 | JGI IMG/M metagenome (GOLD analysis project Ga0075163, IMG submission 71478) | Wastewater effluent complex algal communities from Wisconsin, to seasonally profile nutrient transformation and Carbon sequestration -... | ecosystem: Engineered > WWTP > Effluent > Algae...
GGTGTGAGCCAGATGGCGCGCGGGGCTTACATCCATTCCAAGGCTTCTCTGGCCCAGGCTCTTATCCGATGGGCGTGGGTCAAAGCATCAACGAAAGGAGGCTCACCGAAGCCGTGGCCATGGGCGGACACCACGCCCGTGGCCCGGCTGGGCGCGCCCATGCATCGCGTGGATTTGATCGTTCTCGAGGGCGGCAACGGGAGCACACTCGCCTTTGGGCCGGGACACGTCGCCGGCACGCCGCGTCCTGGGGAACGTGGGAACGTGGTGATCGGCGGCCATCGCGATACCCATTTCCGCTTTCTCAAGGACCTCAGGCGCGGTGATCAGCTCCTCCTCGAATCGCCGGGGGGTGAGCTGGTCGACTACTTCGTTACCGCAACGGCGGTGGTGGACTACTCTCACACCGAGGTGATGCGCGACTTCGGCGACGACCGTCTCACCCTGATCACCTGCTACCCGTTCGATGCGATCCGTCCTGGCGGTCCGGAGCGCTATGTGGTCACCGCGATTCGAGCCCGTGAAAGCGCCTATCTTCCCTCGGTGACGCCGGCGAGTTGAGCGATGGCGGCGAGCGTGGTCTGGGCCGCGTTCAAGCCGAGCCGGAAGTCTTTGTCGGAATACGTGGCGTACACATCGCTCGGCTGATGCCAGTGGGGATTCCAGCCCGCTCCGATATGCATCCCGCGCTCGTTCTCCCGCAGGCTGATGGCGGGGATGAGATCCATGAAAGGCGTGGAGTCGGTGTTGGTCATGTGGAATCCAACCGCGGCCGGATAGTCGGTGGCGTACTTGTCGTTCGCGGCGCGGAAGAACCAGGCGAGTCTCGCCGCGGCATCCGCCTCCTTGGCCGTCGACTGGAACTCGATGTTGACGTCGGCCTCGAGCCGCTGTTCTTTCGGCGAGACGAAAATCGCCCGCCCGTTCCCGTCGACTTCCGGCCGGCCCGCCGCGTCCACCTTGGGAACCGGCATGCCGTGGTCCCACAACATCATGTCGTGCTGGATCATGCCCAGCCACTTCGGTTCGGGATAGCGGCCCGAGCCCTTGGGACTCTCAATGCCCTGCAGGTCCTTGCGCTGGGCGACGTAGGCGTTCGCACCGTTGAGGCCCGACTCTTCGTTGTTGAACAGGATGAAGCGGATCGAGCGCTCGCTGCTGAGCCCAGGCTGGTGAAGGATGCGCGCCAGTTCCATGACGATGGCGGTCCCGGAGCCGTCGTCGTTCGCGGCCTCCCCCCAGCCGATGCCATCCATGTGGGCGCCGACGATGTACATCTCGTTCGGGAACTTCGCGCCGACCTTCGTGCAGTAGACCTGATCGCGTGGCGTGGTCCCTGGAGGAGTCGGCTCCGAGTTGAGAGCGCGCAGGGCCTCGTCGGCCTGCAACAGCGGATCGTTGTTCACGCCGGTGCGCGCGCGATGGCCGAACAGGGTACTGCCACCCTGGCCGCGCGCTCCGCCCAGGCCACCGCCGCTCATCGCGGCCGCAGGCCGAGCCGGCGGTGCGGCGCCCGGCCCGGGAGTGGGTCGCGGTGTGGGCTGGGTGAACTCGTAGGTCATGCGCTCGGTGTTCGTGCAGCCGTAGCTCCTGAGCTGAGCCTCGATCCAATCGAGTGCTTTGCGATTGCGTTCGGTGCCCTGTCGCCGATCGCCGAACCGGGTGAGCTCCTTGATCGTGGCCTTGTAGCGATCGAGATCGAGTTGACGGACGAGCTTGGCCACGGGATCGTCGGGGGCAACGGGCGGTGGCGCCTGCGGGGGCTGGGCCGAGAGCAGTCGCGCGCCGAGCAGAGTGGCGGCCGCCACGGTCATGGCGCGGCGGGCCGTGAGTTCGTTGAGAAAGCGCATAGAGACTCCTTCTTGTGCCAACTCGCCCCGGCCGGGGAAGTGTAGCCCCTCGCAGGCACCCAAAGATGGCGCGACGGATCGGCTCCGCGCCTCCAATAAGATCGCCGCGTGATGCTGAATCGTGGCGCCCTTCTTCTTTCCCTGACCTTCATCGTTGGAACCGCGACCATGGCTTCGCAGACCGCCGTCGCTGCCTCCGAGCCGTCGTTCATCATCGTGGGCGCGCGCGTTGCCGACGGAACCGGCGCACCGCTGCGCGAGATCAGCGTACGGGTCGCGAAGGGCCGCATTCTCGAGATCGGAGCGCTCACGCCGCGTGTTTCCGAGACGGTGGTTGCGGGCTCAGGTTTTGTCCTCGCTCCCGGCTTCATCGACATCCACAATCACTCCACCAGTCGGGTGCTGGACGAGCCCGCCGCCACCTCGCAGGTCTCGCAGGGCATCACCACCATCGTGGTGGGCCAGGACGGTAGTTCCCTGCTGCCGGTGTCTTCCTATTTCAAATCGCTCCGGAAGACGCGCGCCGCGGTGAACGTGGCCACCTGCGTGGGTCACGCCACCGTGCGTCGGAGCGTCATGGGGGAGGGCTACAAGCGCATCGCTCGTCCCGATGAGGTGGCCCGGATGGCGGCGATCGTCGATCGCGCCTTCAAGGAAGGTGCGATCTGTCTCTCGAGCGGTCTCGAGTACGAAGTCGGCGGCTACGCCTCCACCGACGAGATCGTGGCGCTTGCGCGCGTGGCCGGCCGCCACGGCGCGTTCTACATCTCCCATATCCGCGATGAAGCGGACAAGTCCATCGAGGCCATGACTGAGCTGGTGGAGATCGGCGAACGCGGCAAGGTTGCCGTGCAGAACACCCACATCAAGGTGGGCACGGCCTCAGTGTGGGGCAAGGCAGCCGAAGTGTTGCGGATGTTCGATGCGGCAAGGCAGCGCGGCGTCGACGTGACCGCCGACTGTTATCCGTGGGAGGCGTGGAGTTCCACCATGCTGGTCCTCGTTCCGAACAAGCGGTACGACGACGCGGAGAGCGTGGCCCGAGGGCTGGCCGATGTGGGCGGCGCGCACAACGTCCTGGTGACGTCCTACGACAAGGACACCTCGTTTGAGTTCCGGACCCTTGCCGAAATCGCGGCCACACGCGGACTCACGCCGGTGGCTCTATTCAGCGAGATGGCGCGAAACGGAGGAGCCTCCGTGGTGGTGAAGTCGATGATGGATGAAGACATCCGTGCCTTCTACGCCTGGCCCTGGACAATGGTTTCGAGCGACGGCGGCATCGAGTATCGCCACCCCCGCGGCGCCGGGACCTTCCCGCGCGTTCTCGGGCGCTTCGTTCGTGAACGGGGCTGGCTCAGCCTCGAAGAGGCCATCCGCAAGATGACGTCCCTGCCGGCGTGGCGACTCGGCCTCAAAGACCGTGGGAGGGTCGCCGCGGGCTACGTGGCCGATCTCGTTCTCTTCGATCCCGCGACCGTGATCGACAACGCCACCTTCACCGAGCCGTTCCGCCTGTCCACGGGCATCGTCGGAGTCTGGGTGTCGGGCGAACGGGTTTGGGAAGCGGGACAGTCCACGGTGGCGCGTCCGGGGCGTGTGCTGAGCGCCACCAGGAAGTGATCGTCGCGGTCATCGAACGGAGTTTTCACGCTAGGCCCCCGGTCTCCGCACGCCAAACGAAGTAGCTTCGCCGGGGGTGACGAGAGGTCCAATTGGCTTGGCGGTGACTGCGACCGCGGATGGATCTCGCGGGGGGTGTCCTTATAATTCACGGCATGACTGAACGATCCATGAACGCCGTCGTGCGCGCCACCGCGGGCGTGCTTGTCCTGGCTCTCGCCATTCCGGCCGCCGCGCAGACCGTGGCGCCGAAGCCCGACGCGAAGAAAGCTCCTGCAAAGACCGCGGCACCTGCGGCCGCCGCCGCCGCCGACCCCGATGTGGCCCTGGCGAAGAAGGCGGCCCTCGATTGGCTCGCCCTCGCCGACGCCGGTAAGTACGAGGCGACCTGGGACGAGGCCGCGACCTCGTTTCAGAAGGCGCAGAGCAAGGCGGATTGGGCGAAGGGCCTGGGCGCGGCGCGGCAGACCATGGGCAAGCTCACCGCTCGCACTTTCCTGAACCACGAGGTCCGCGTCAACCTCCCGAACTACCCCCCGGGCAAGTACATCACCGTTCGCTTCTCCTCGGTGTTCGAGAAGCACAAAGACGGAGCGGAGTCGATCACCTTCATCAAGGACGGAACCCGCGGGCTCCGCATGATGAGCTACTTCCTCAAATAGCCTACTTGCGGCAGCGGTAGACAAAGGCGGGCGGCATGTTCCGCCACACCACCTTTGAGGTTTCCACGTGCTGGAAGCGCGACCTCAGTAACTCGCGGAACTTCCGCCCCGTCGGCAACCAGGCGGCGTGGGAGTACCCGAAGGTGGCGAAACGTCCCCCCGGCCGAAGCGCGTCCACCGCGGCGTCGAGCAGGATCCGCTGACGATCGGGAGAGAAGGCTGCCCAGGGCAGGCCGCTGATGGTGGTATCCACCTCGTGCCTCCCCGCGGCCTTGAGGTGGTGGGCGAGATTCTCGACCGAGTCGTTCACCACCTGAACGCCCGGGAAGCGGGCGGACAGGGTTTTCGCGAGATCAGGGTTGATCTCGAACGACAGGAAGCGGGCGCCGGGCTTGAGCTGATCCTGGATCACCTTGGTGAAGACGCCGGTCCCCGGTCCCAGTTCAACCACGGTGTTGGCCTCGGCGATGCCCATCTGGTCCACGATCACCCTGGCGAGATGGGTGGAACTCGGGGTGATGGCGCCGGTATCGAACGGCCGCCGGACAAAAGCAGCCAGGAATCTCGCGTGGTCGTGCATGGGGGGCGAGGATTCTCGCACGGCAGCCGCTGTGGCCCTCGGACTTGGGTTCATCGCGGCCGTGGTCGCAAACCCTCGAAATGCCTGCGCCACGCGTCGGATCGGTGGCGGATCACCTTGTGCAGCGACAAGTCCACCCGCCCCGAGTCGGCCAAAGGCCCGGCGTCGTAGAGGTCGAAGCCATCAGGCTGAAATGACAGGGTGAGGAACTGTCCGAAGCGGACGGCATTTTGCATGTCCTCGAAGCTCGGTCCATCGCTTTCCACCCATTCCCCGCCCATCTCTTTTGGGGCGTGAGTGTGCCATCCGCCCACGTAGCGGCCGTTCCAGTCCCGGCCGGTGACCAGAGCCAGATGCTCCTCCGGTCCGAGCGAGTACGTAGGGGCGGTGTTCTTCGCCACCGTGGCCGCCGCGCGTCGCACTTCATCGCCCGAGCCTGGGGCGCCCAGTCGGTAGCGCGCCACCGCCACTTTGAGCAAGGCGTGATTGTCGACCTGCGCCATCTCCGCCGGACGGCTCTCGAAGAGCGCCGCCAGCGACCGGGCATCGTTCGAGACTCCTGCCAGTTCCTGAATCGTGCGCCAGCGCGGGTCTAAGACCTCGGCAAGACGTAGTTCCGTGTCGATGGTGGCCTCGCCCCCGGTTTCGGGAGTGAGCCATTGGCCGCCGATCCGCACGCCCCGCCCGATGGCCTCTTCGAAGAGGGTCTGGATTCTGAGAATCGACGCGGGAGCGAGCGTGGCGGCGCGGAGCTGGTCGTGGCTGATCGGGTTGTCCTCGGTGGCGGCGAGCCCGTGCCACTCATTCAGCCGCCGCAGGGTTCGCGCCATCACCGGCGAGAGCACCAACGAGGGGTGGGGCCCCACACCCCTGCCCTCGGTTGAGAGATGGGTTGCGTCAAGGATCAGAGGTCCGCGGTTGTTCCGTATCCAGGCGACCAACGTTCCAGCCTCCGCACCGAGACCGAGGTGGTTGGTGGCGATGAGAAGGGGCAGCCCCTCGCTCTGCACGGCCTGATCGAGCCGCCTTGTGTCTTTCGGCTCCACTTTGGCCTGCCCGAAGGCCAGTGCCCCGATCAGGGCGAGGGCGGCGAACAGGGCGCCCTGGCCTGCCCGTGGCGCCGGACTGCCCCTATGCGGGGCGGCTGTGCACCCCGGGGGGGCGGCGGACCGGGTTGGGCCTGCGGGCATAAGTGACATGCGGGAAACAGGTTACCGGACGAACACGCCTGTTCCGAGTCGCGGCACGAACCTTGAAGAAGAGTGCACCGACATGCGAACACATCTCCAATCTCGAGGAACCGATCATGAGACCGCTTGACTTCATCGCGGGCGTCACCGCCCTTCTGGTTCTGGGTCTGCCCCTTGCCCTGCTGTGTGCTCTGGGTCTGCGGTTTGACGGGCACAGGACGCTCATGGTGGGTCGTGGGGCAGGACTCTTCTGGCGCCATCGTTTGACCTTCCGGCCCGGTCGCTTCACGGACCTGGCCGGCCGCCTGGGCCTGGAGCGCTTCCCGGACGCCCTCTCCCTCGTGCGTGGCGAGATCGCCCTCGTCGGCCCTCGGCCGCTCGCGCCTCTCGAACCACACGCCGTGGCCTCGTACCGCATCGCGGTGCGGCCCGGTCTCGCCTCGCCCTACTTGTTCAATCACTGGGACGAGTTTGGATTCGATTCCGAAGATGCCGTCGACTACGAGTACGCCCTGAATCGATCCTGGAGGGGCGACCTCGCCATCCTCCGCCACTTCCTGTCGGCCTGGCTCCACCAGACTCGGCAGCCTCATCACGCCATGGGAGGCTCCAAGTGAGCACATTCATCTTCACCGATTCGGCCACGCTGCTCCATCACAACCCGACCTCTCCTTGCGCCACCGGCGACATCGACTGCGCGCGGCTGCGCGAGCGGATTGGTGGTCGGCTCACGTTGTCCGGGGGCGCTCACGTCGAGAGGGTCCTGCACGATCTCGTCCGGAAAGCGGCGAAGGTGGTGCTGGCTTCGGTACCGGCCGCCAATCTGAAGACGCTGGTCCTCGCCGGAAGTTGCGGCCGCGGCGAAGGCGGGATCCGAGTCGAGCATGTGGTTGAGCACGCCTCGAGCAGCCTCGACTTCGTGCTCTTCACCACCGGGCTCAAGAGCCCGGCAAGGAGTCACCTCGCTTCGAAGATCAACGCGGACCTTGAGCGCCTGAGGCGGCGGTCCGGCCTGGTCATCGGCGTGAGAGTGGCCGATGCCCGGAGGGTCGAGCGTGATCGCGTGCGCCTGCTTTGGTACGAAGTCAGGGACGGACACAAGGTGCTGGCCGGGGACCCCGCTTTCCTCTCCGGCCTCACAAGGTTCACGGTCGAGAATGTGGACGCGCGGGACCTCGCGGACCTCGTGGTCAATCGCGGCGCCCTTCTGGTCATGAACGATCTCATCACCGCTCAGGGGCCGCTCACACCGGAGCGCCGCGAGGCCGTGGTGGCCAACAGCGTGAAGGCGGTGATCGGCTACGGCGACGCCTTCCTGTTCAGTCGCGGCCGGTACCACGCGAGTTACGTGGAGCGGCGTCGGCGCATGGCCGACCGATCCAATCCCGCCACTCCGGAGTTCAAGGCCCTCTACGAAGCGGCGATGCATCATCGCTTCACCGGTGATCCTAAGGATGCGGCGCGCATTCTCGCCGCGGTGGAGACCGGCCGCCTTCGCCAGGTTCTGCGCGACCTGCACCTCGAAATCGAGCGCCGACGTCTGGGCGCGCGTCGCCTGACCTTCGACGACTACATCCGCCCCGCTCTCGAGCATGAACTGGATGGCCTGAAGTCTTCCTTGCGCAAGCTGGCCAAGGGCGCCCTGATTCTGATCCGCGGCGGCTTCGGCCGCGGTGGAGGATCCCCCTATTCCCTGCAGGTGGCACTGCACGCGAGCGGCGAGAAGGGGGCGCCCCGTGCCCTTTTCCCTCTCATCGCCTACGGGACCGACGAGATCGAATCCGGCGACGCCCTCGTGGCGCGCCGGCTGCTGGGGGTCCGCCGTCTCCGTTCCGCCGCGGCCAAGCTGTTGTGGCTCGAGATGTGGAGCAAGGCCTTCCGCACGCACTACGTGGCTTCGTTCAAGTCTCTGGGCATCGGCGTCGATCCCCTTGCCCGGGCCGCTGCCTGATTCCGGGTCACCGCCTTCCCCGGTCGGACCGGGATCTAGAATGGCGGCCCCATGGAAGCCATCCTCATCGTCGACGATGACGAGTCCGTCTGCGCGATGCTCAAGGAGACCCTGGCCAAACCGGGGCGCCTCGTGCAATCGACGAACAGTGACGAGGAGGCTCTGGCCCTCGCCGAACATTCGCGTTTCGATGTCGTCGTGTCGGACCTCAATCTTGGGTCGAGTCGCGACGGAATTGACGTTCTCAAAGCGTTCCGCGCGCGCGCTCCGCTCACTCAGGTCATCCTGATGACGGGTTACGGAACGGTGGAAAGCGCGGTCGAGGGTGTGCGCGCGGGCGCCTTCGACTACATCAGCAAGCCCTTCGACGTCGGCGATGTGATGACCACGGTCGAGCGCGCTCTGGCGAGCGCCTCTGAGGGCTCGCCCTCGGCCGCTCCCATCCGGGCGGCCATGCCCGTGGGCCTCGTCGGCCGCTCGGCGTCGATGCTCTCCGTGTACAAACAGGTGGCGCTGGCCGCGGATGCGATGACTCCGGTGTTGATCGTCGGGGAGACGGGCACGGGCAAGGAACTGGTGGCGCGCGCCATCCACTCGTTCGGCAAGGTCAAGGCCCGGCCTTTCGAGGCCCTCAACTGCGCGGTGGTCCCGGAAACCCTCCTTGCTTCGGAGTTGTTCGGACATGTGAAGGGCGCCTTCACCGGCGCGGTCACCGACAAGAAGGGCCTCTTCGAGGCGGCGAGCGGCGGCACCATTTTCCTGGATGAGATCGGAGAAACCACGCCCGCACTGCAGGTGAGCCTCCTGCGGGTTTTGCAGGAAGGTGAGGTGCGCCCGGTCGGTGGAACCCGCACCCTCAAGGTGAACGCCCGGGTCCTCGCCGCCACCAATCGGAACCTCGACCTGGAGGTCGCGGAGAAGCGGTTTCGCCAGGATCTGTTCTACCGATTGAGCGCCTTCATCATCCGCGTGCCGCCGCTGCGCGAACGGCGCGACGACATTCCCCTTCTGGCGAGCGCCTTCCTGCGGAACGCCTGCGCGCGGGCCGGCCGACAGGTTGAGCTGACGCCCGGCGCCATGGCCGTGCTCTCCGCCCACAGCTTTCCGGGCAACGTCCGGGAACTCGAGAACACCATCGAACGTCTGGTCCTGACCACACGGAGCGCCCGGGTCCGGGAAGAGGAAGTCGCTGAGCATCTCCACCAGGCCGGCCCCGTGGTCGTGGAGGCTTTCGCGGACCTGCCCTCGCTCGATGAATTGGAACGGCGCTACCTCATCCATGTTCTCGAAGCGGCCAGGGGCAATCGAACCCGGGCGGCCGAGATTCTGAAAATCGACCGACGGACCCTCTACCGGATGGCCGCGCGGTACGGGATCGACCTCGCCTCGGAAGGCGAAGAGACCCCGAAAGGTGGGAGTTAGACATGAGCATTTTCGGCAAGATCATCGCGGGGGAGATTCCCTGTCACCGTGTGTATGAGGACGGCCACGTCCTGGCTTTCCTCGACGTGAGCCCGCTGTCTCCCGGCCACACCCTGGTGATCCCCAAGGAGGCGGTGGCCACGCTCGATCAGCTCTCCGACGACTCGGCGGCGGCGATTGGCCGGGTGCTGCCGCGCATCGCGCGCGCCGTCCTTGCCGCGACAGGCGCCACCGATTTCAACGTGCTTCAGAACAACGGCGCTTCCGCCCACCAGGCGGTGTTCCACGTGCACTTCCACATCATTCCCAAGGTCGCGGGTCAGGGTCTTGGGATCGACTGGCAGCCCATCAAGACCGAGGGCCCGGATCTCAAGGCTCTGAGCGAGCGGATCGTCGCCACGATGGCGAGTCCGACCCGCTGAGGAAATCAGGGCTTGGTGGTCGGTCGGTCTGGCGAGGCATCGGTCGCGCCTGCGGCAACCGGAAGCTCGGAGGCTGACGGCCGAATGACTTCGGGCTGAACGGTGGTCTGCCCCTTCCGTTCCTTCGTGGTTCGCCCCGTGTAGTACTTTTCGTAGGTCGCGTAGTAACGGCCGTAGCGATCCGAGATATCTCCGAAGTCGATCTGATTCAAGACGATGCCCAGCACGCGGATCGACTGGCCCTGAAGTTGCTCGACCGTCGCGATCACCGCCCCGCGATGGGTTCGGCCCGCTGCGACCACGATGAGGGTTCCGTCGGCTTCGCGGCCAATGGTCAGGGCATCGGCGAGGGCCAGCGCGGGCGGGGTGTCGATGACCACAAACCGATACTCGGCCCGGGCTGCCTTCAGGAGCTTGGCGAGGCCGGCCCGGGCGAGGCGGGAGGCCGCGGCGGGATCGGCCTTGCCGGCGGGGAGGAAGTCGATGCCCCCGATCGAAACCACGTAGCCATCGAGAGTGCCGTCGCGAAGTGCGTCACCGAAGCCACGTTCGGCCTGCACTCCAAGCACCCCGTCGAGCGATGGCCGGCGCAGGTCCCCGTCGATCAGCAGGACCCTTTCGCCGGTTTCGGCGAGGAGCAGGGCGAGGGCCGCCGACGAGGTGGACTTGCCGTCGCCCGGTCGAGCGCTGGTGACCGCGAACACCGAAACGTCAACGGGCAGATTCGCGCGGATCACCCGGTAGGCCTCGGCGATGGGAATCGAGTGACCCAGCAGGCCGGTCAGCCCTTCCGACTCGACCCGCTTGTCGATGGGGACGACGCCGAGCAGGGGGAGCCCGAGGCCCAACTGCCGAACGCTGTCGATGGTGCGCAAGGTTTCATCGACCCCGGCCCGCACGCGCGACAGGATGAACCCGATGATGAGTCCGACGATGAGGGCCCGCTGGTAGTTGAGCGCGGAGCGAGGGAAGGCGGGATCGGGATTGCGGGCCGCTCGCTGCACCGTGCGCGGCTCGAAGAGAGGGGCGTCCGTCCCCCGCTGGGAACGTTCGATCGCCTCGGTCAGGGCCCGTTCCCCCGCATCGGCTTCCCGCATCAAGACTGCGGCATCGAAAGAAGAGACCGCCACATCCGATGCCTTGTTGATGCCGCGATCAAGGGCGATGCGAAGCGCGTTCTGTTGTCGGATCAGGGATTCGAGCTCGATCTCGAGACGGGCCCGCTGGGCCAGCATCTCGCCCTCAAGACTCTGCTCGGCCGACTTGATCTGGGACAGGAGGGACACCACCTCAGGATGACGTTCGCCGAGGACCTCCTGCTTGGCTGAAAGTTCGGCCTGGAGGCCATCGAGTTTGACGCGCAGGGACTGGGCGCGCGCGCTTTCGGTTCCCACCACGGAGCGCCCGCTCGACGATGGCGCGAGCTGCGCCTCGAGGGTCAGCCGGCGCGACAGGATGCCGGCGAGCTGGTCCTGAAGCGCCCCAAGCTCCCTCTGGATCATGGGTCGGCGATAGGCGGGATTGCCTCCTTCAGTCTTCTGCGACTGTTCGCTCAGGGCGCCGAGAATCCCGCCCACGGCCTCCTTCTGGGTCTCGAGCGTCTGAGTCAGGATTTCCCGATCAGCGTCCAGGCTTTCCTCGTTGAATCGCTTCGAATCCTCCAGATAGCGGTCGAGGAGGCGGTTCAAGGCTGCGACGCCGGCTTCGGCGTCGTACGACGAGAACTGGACCGTGATCCACGGCGATGGCGGTGTGCGCACCACCCGAAGGCGTGAACGGAACGCGATGATGGACGCCTGCTTGTCGCCTCCGGGGCCGGTCCCCATCAGATCCTGATAGATGCCGGTGACCACGTCCATCCCCGTGCGAATGGGGCCGGTGGACAATTCGGCCGGCACACCCTCGCCATTGAGGCTGTCCACCGCGCCTTCGATGAGGTTCAGCGATTCGATGAGCGTGGCGTGCCTCGCCATCGCCGCCTCGACGGTCGGGGCATCGACGACCGGCCTCAAGCCCGGACGGCGGCTCACGGTTTCGATGGAGACCACCGCCTGGGTCATGTACACCGGGCGCGCGACCTGGTTGTACAACGCGGTCAGGGCAAGGCAGACAGCCAGGGGCGTCGCCATCCAGCGCCAGTGGCGATAGAAGAGCACGGCCTCTTCGTGGAACGATGATCGGTGGGACGAGTCCTCGTTCATGCAGCACTCGATTCTATGGGCACGAGGCATCCTTGGTTGAGGGGACCACGGGGCCTTCGGTTTCGTCCGCTCTGCCCAGGCCGGGAAAGAATTCGCGCAGGCGCTCGCGCACCGCGGAGTTGGCTCCGGACAGGGCCAGGGCCTCGAGCCCATCGAGCCACTCGGAGGCGAGCGGGGGGACACTCACCGTCGAGCGTGCCGACCAGATGCGCGGGTGACGGGTCTGCTCGGCGGTCTCGCTCTCCAGGAAAAGGCTCTCCCGGATCTTCTCGCCGGGCCGAAGGCCGGTGAAGGTGATCTCGATGTCGAGCCCGGGCTCACGGCCCGAGAGGCGTATCAGGTCCTGGGCCAGGCTCAGGACCTTCACCGGCGCACCCATGTCGAGCACGAAAGTCTCGCCACCCTCGCCCAGGGCCGCGGCCGAGACCACCAGGCTCGAAGCCTCCTGGAGGGTCATGAAGTAACGCTCCACCTCCTTGTGCCGCACCGTCACCGGTCCACCGGCCGCGATCTGCTCCCGGAAAAGGGGTACCACGCTCCCGCTGCTCGCGAGGACATTGCCGAACCGCACCGCCACTACGCAGCCTTGTTTGCGCCGAGCAGCCTCTACGGCAAGCAACTCGGCCACACGTTTGCAGGCGCCCATGATTCCGGCCGGATGAACCGCTTTGTCGGTAGAGATGAGGACGAAGCGCTGCACCGAAGCCGCGGCGGCCGCTTCCAGCAGGTTGCGGGTGCCGAAGATGATGTTCAGGACCGCCTCGTCCTCGTTCACCTCGGTGAGCGGGATGTGCTTGTACGCGGCCGCATGGAACACGACCTTCGGGGCCAGCCCCTTGAGCACCCGGTGCATCTTCGCGCGATCGCGGATGTTTCCGATCAGAGGCACGATCTCCGGAGA
>Ga0075163_10009442_pt1 | contig 12801 bp, 12 predicted proteins | sample JI1023141ADNA_FD_71478 | JGI IMG/M metagenome (GOLD analysis project Ga0075163, IMG submission 71478) | Wastewater effluent complex algal communities from Wisconsin, to seasonally profile nutrient transformation and Carbon sequestration -... | ecosystem: Engineered > WWTP > Effluent > Algae...
GCCGCGGCCCTAAGCCGGAATTCGACGGAAATCGTCTTCTACGAAAATCTCTTCCGCCACCTGTCGCGCCGCATGCGCCGATACCTGCTGGTACGAGCCGCCATCAACATGGCATTCGGACTGGCCGTAGGGCTGGTACTTGCAGCGATGGGAGTGGAATATGCCGCGATTCTTGGCCTGTTCGCCGGGCTCGCGAATTTCGTGCCTTATCTGGGCCAGGCTGTAGCCGGGCTTTTACCGAGCCTTGTCGTTCTGGCACAGACCGGGTCGATCGCCGAAGTGATGCTGGTCGCAGGCATTTTTACGGCGATGTCGCTGGTTGAGGGGTATCTCGTCACGCCGATCGTGATGGGCAGAACCATGGACCTCAACGGTACGACGGTACTTTTGAGCTGCCTGTTCTGGGGCTTTCTCTGGGGCATCGTGGGGCTGTTTCTCGCCACGCCGATCGCGGCCATCGTGCGGCTGACGCTGGAACGATTCCCTGAAGGCCGCAAGTGGGCGTCGCTGATGAGTGTCGTGCCCGAAATGCATGTCGATCTTGTCGAAAAGAACACATTACCGCCCCGCCACGAAATCGCCTCCGAAGTGCCGACGAAAGTGCTGCTCGATTGATTCGCTGCAGATTTCTGAGTCGTGGAATGCCTCTCATTTCGAATCGCATCGGTCAAATCATCACCCGAGAACTCGTTCCGCTCCGGGTCCGCAAAGCTCCAGCTCAGTGATTTCGCATGCATTTGAGCGATGCCGACGAACGAATTCGACTTTACGGCCGATCGCCGTTCCCAAAACAACTTGAGCAACGAAATTCCGAAGAGAAATAACGACTTGCGTGCCGCACCGGCGTCGCAAGTCGTCATTTCCGTTCGGATTGAAGGCGGATCGTCCGGACTTATGCCTTCACGGCTCCTGGCTTGCCTTCCTCGACGACGAAAGAAGCCTTCGTGTCGACCGCCGATCCCGGGCTCGTCACTTTCTCGACGATCCGGTAATCGGCCTGCCATTTTTCCGGCGTGACGCTGCATAGTACGTAGCCACGCTGGGCATTGAAATACTTCACACCGGGATTGCGCGAGCGAAGCAGGTCGAGATATGGCGGCTCGGCCGTGCCGTCGCCGCCGCTGGAAATCGATGTGCCGACGAATTCCGTGGCCACGACCGGCTTTTCGAAATCACGTTCCTCCGGCCGAAGGTCATTCACCCAATTCGAATGGATATCGCCCGTCAGAACCACCGGATTCGGCACTCGCCGGGTTTTCATGAATTCCAGCAGGGCATTGCGTTCCGCCAGATATCCGGGCCACTGGTCCATCGAGAATTTCTCGGTTTCATCGCGGGAAACCGTGTTCACGCCCATCATCACCTGTTGTGCGAGCACGTTCCAGATCGATTGCGATCGCAACAGGCTCGACATCAGCCAGCCTCGCTGTTTTTCGCCCAGCATACTGGCTTTTTCGTCACGTGCGGCATCGTTCAACGGGCTCGCCTTGTCGTCGTTCGGCTGATTCGAACGATATTGCCGGGTATCGAGCACCGCGAACTCCGCCAGGCGGCCGAATTTGACGGTTCGATAGAGCTGCATGCCCGGCCCGGCTGGCAGGCTCGATTTCCGCAGCGGCATCATTTCGTAATACGCCTGATACGCATTCGCCCGCCGTTTCAAAAGTTCCACAGGCGAAACGCCCTTCTCTTCGGAAATGGCACCGGCGTAATTGTTGTCGACTTCGTGATCGTCCCAGGTAACCACCCAAGGGCATGCCGCGTGCATACCTTTCAAGGCAGGATCTGAGCGATATTGCGCATGTCGTATGCGATAATCCTCGAGCGTTTTGATTTCCGTCCCCGCATGCTTGCGAACCAGCCCATCACGGCCTGGGCCTTCGTAAATGTAATCGCCCAGATGGAATACCAGGTCAGGCGATTGCTGTCGCATGTCGTCGTATGCCGTGTAGTAGCCGGTTTCGAAATGCTGGCACGAGGCGAAGGCGAACTTGAGCGTTTCGGGCATCGCATCACCGGCCGGCATCGTGCGGGTTCGGCCGACTGGGCTTTCGGCATCGCCGGCGCGGAACTTGAAATAATGAACCTGATCCGGCAGCAGCGAATCGATTTCGACATGCACGCTGTGGCCAAGCTGCGGAGTGGCAAGTGCCTTCCCCTGGCGAACGACTTTCGTGCATGCTTCGTCTTCAGCCAGCACCCATGAAACTTCGACAAGATCCGGCCCCATGCCGCCGAAAGGTTCCAAGGGTTTGGGGGCCAGTCGCGTCCACAGAACGAAGCCGGTCGATGTCGGATCGCCCGAGGCCACTCCCAGCGTGAACGGGTCGGATTCGAACTTCGGCTGAGTGACGACTCGTCCTTCGACCCGGCTGCCCAGTACGGGTATCGCGGCCAATGCCGAGCAATAACCCAGCCAGAACCGGCGAGATATTCCGTTTTCCAGTTTCCAGATTCGATCCAGTTCTTGCAGCGGCAGCATGGCAGTCGTGTCTCCTTGCGGCGGGTCGTATCTCGTGGCGTTTTTCCGAAGCGTCACCGGCATGACCTTATCAAATCAGATCACATCGCACGATTCCACAGCGGGCGGATAACTTCCCCGATTTTTCGCCGAATCCTCATGGCCCAGGCTTCGTTTCGCCCGATTCGGCGGGTGCTGCAATTTTCGTCCCAACCGCCGGCCTGGGCATGACATAGGGCCGCACGATCATCCATGTCCCCACCACAAGCAGAAACGCGGCATAAAGCCGTTGCATATTGGCCTGGGAGATCCCGGCGACCATCCGTGCACCGGCGAGCGTTCCGAACAGCATGCCCACAGCGATGAGAGATCCAGGGACCACCTGAAGTTCTCCTCGTCTGTGATATTCGAGCACGCCCAGAATCCCGACGGGCCACATGATCGCGAAAAGGCTAGTGCCTGTGGCCGTTTTCTGGTCGATGCCGAATGCAAGCACCAGAACCGGCACGACGATCAGACCTCCGCCAATGCCGAAAAGCCCTGCAGCGACCCCTGCGACCAGTCCTAGCATCAACGCCCCAATGATCATTCCCGTCGTCATCGCCACGCTCCCTTTCCGCATTCGTACCAATTGAGTCGCAGAGGATTTGCCGTACCGAATCGCATGCCGATCCAGAAACCCGATCGAAACCACGAAATCGAAGCCATCATGCTTTCGATTCCGGAGACGCCGCAAAGCACTGCCGCACATTCGCCGCCATCGCGACGGCAGCGGTTTCGATCCGCAGGATATACGGCCCCAGGCCTGTCGAAAACCAGCCCAGCCGTTTCGCCATGGCCCTTTCCCGGTCGGTCCAGCCCCCTTCCGGCCCAATGCATGTCATCACGCATGCTACAGTCGGATTATGCATAGCCAGACCTGGCAAAATCGCCGGTCCCCGGTCGGCGAAGAGGCCGATCGCATCACTCGCGAGCTCGACCAGAAAAGCTTCAAGACTCGCAGGTTCCGCGATTTCCATCAAACGGTCACGGCCGCTCTGCTTGCAGGCTTCGATGACCGTCCGGCGAAGGCGGTCCAACTTTGTCGATCGCGGCTCGACCACCGATCGCTCACACATCAACGGAACAAGCCGATCCACGCCAAGTTCCGTGGCCTTTTCCACGATCCAGTCGAACCGGTCGCCTTTCGGAACCGCTGTACCCAGAATCAGTTGCGGCCCAGGCATGACAGTGTCTTCCAGCCGCTTTTCGATCACTTCCAGCCAGGCCCCGGTTTTGGTCGATTCGGTCAGCCTGCAAAGCCAGGAATTCCCAAGCCCGTCGAACGCCATGACCTTTTCGCCGATGGCGACGCGTCGAACCCGTGCCAGGTGGTGGGCCTCGTCCCGGTCAAGCGTGATTTTTCCATCCGCCACTCCCCCTGCCGCGTAAACGCGTTCCATTGCCGTTCGCTCCATGCCAAGCCGTCCCGGGCACCGGCCACGTTCGATCGAAGTTCGGCAGACATATTGCCGATATAATCGGAAGAATCCGAACGACTCGAACCATATTGGCGTGTCTGGACCGCTCATGTCGTACAAAGCGCGTCTTCGTCGACTCGGCCAGGAGACCGGTGCCATGCCCGACACATCTTATGAATCGGATGCCTGCGACGCCATGGCCGATTCCGATCGCCATGCTGGCAAACCCTGGGTCGAATTACCATGCCACCGGCAAATCACTGAAGCCGTGGGCGACTGGCTAGGACATCTCGACAGCGACGAGACTTATCGGATCAGCGGGGCGACCGGAACTGGCAAATCCCAATGGCTTCGTAACTTCGCTGCGAGAAGCCTTGCATCAGGGCCATATCGGCGTCAGCGCAAGCGTTGGGTCGTAGCCAGGTTCGGTCGAGGCGAACCGGTGACCTCGCAAGGCCTGACACAGCAGTGGTCAAGATGCCTGGAGCGATGGGTGGAAAGACCTTCGAGATATGCCCAGGCGAGCGAAGCCCGGAAATGGCTTGACCTTGCGATCCAGGCTCAGCAGGCTGAAGGCTACGCGGTGGTGCGGGTGATCGAATCCGACAGGGCACGTTTTTACGACGATCCTTCGGCCCAATCCATGACCAGAGGCGTTCTCTGGCTAGCTCGTGAGCCATTTCGAGGCAGCCGCCAGAACGACCATTCCATCGTGCTGCCCGTCTGGTCACACGACGAGCTGGCTTTGGTGCTATCGCAGCTTTACCCGTCGATCGATTGGCCGGATCCGATCGTGAGCGAGATCTGGTCCAAATCGTCGGGACGTGCCAGGCTGGCTCTCAAACTGGCTTCGGCGTTTGCGCGGCGGGCTTGAGTTTCCCGGCATTCAACACGGTCCCGTAGGCCGTTCGTCGCTGCGGTCGTCAGGCCAGGCCCTTTTTGGTCTGTTCGAAGCGAACGGATTTCTGTTCAATGTTAGAAATGATGCGAGCTTCGCGACCGCCTGAGCGGGCAGCTCGCACGCTACTCTGTTTCGCAGGATACGCGTACCGGACCATGAACGCACCGGCCGACGACAGCTCCGACGAATTGCCTGCCCTTCGAAATCCGGCTCTGGCCGCCTTTCTCACATGGCTCCTGCCTGGACTCGGCCACTGGTATCAGGGCCGAAAGTTCAAGGCGATCCTCTTCGGCGCATGCATCATCGGCATCTATCTGGTGGGCCTCTGGATCGGTCGTGGGCTGGTCGTATATTGGACCTGGATCAATCCGCTCAAGGATTCCGAAAACTTCCGGCTCAGCTTCATTTTCCAGTCGTTCGTGGGCGGGTTCACGCTTCCGGGAATCCTGCAGGGTCTTTTGCTCTGGCTCGAAAAGCCACCGATACTGGATGGCTGGATGGCCGCCCCGCCACAGGATGTCGTCAACGGACTCCATCCGAAAATCGGACGACTCGTCGAGATCGGCACGGTCTACACAGCAGTCGCAGGGTTACTGAACCTGCTGGCCATGATGGACGCCTACGGCGGCCCCGTTCGATACGCACAGCCCGAACCTGAAACGAAACCGGAAGACGAATCGTCCGGGATCGGTGCGGAATCCATCACGAAAAACGAATCCGAGACACGGAGCGGGCAAGTCTGATGGACCCGACCCAATGGAACCAATACGTCTTCCTGGCCGCGCTTGTGCCGGCAATCAGCTCGGTTTATGCCGGCACGCGATATGAGCAGCCCTATTCCATCGTCATCAACGCCCTCCGGCTCAGCTTCAGCATCTTCGGTACGCTGGCATTGATCACGGCCGTTCTGGTCGCGATCAACGCCTGGTAAGCCTGCCGGGAACCGCTTCTCAACCAAGTCGAAATCTAGCCCTGAAGCCGCGCGATCGCCAGCGACTTTTCGGCTCAGTGAAGCATTGCCGATTCGTGAACTTGTTCGTCAGGCGTAAACCTGACCTGATTTGATTTTCGAATCATCGTAAAAATTGCAATTTCATCGATTCATCAATTCCCGCAAGAGGGATTTCGACGATCAGAACTCCTGGAAACGCAACTCGCGTCGTCACGGCTCTCATCGCACCACGCCATCGTTACGGAGTCGCATCATGAAATCCCGCCGAACCTCGACCATCCCCAATCCCGCAAGAAGAACCGCTTCGAGCCCGCGCGCACTCCTTCGGATCCAAAGCGCAAGCGGTGATTTCGCTGGCCGCCGGGCAAACTGCCAATCCAGGTGCGGAGGAGCTTGCAGCAAGCGAATCCGCCGTATCGAACCACTCCGCCGTGCCGCAGACAGGCTCCGGACCCACCTGGAACAATCGCTGGCCGCACCGGACACGGTCGCGGCGGCCGATCTCGCCGCATTCGTTTCGGCCCTGGCACTGACCGAACTGGCAATCTCGCAAGACGAAAACGACAACGAGACGCACGCCGAACCGAACACAATCGCGGCCTCCTCAGAACGAATTCCCCTGGCAGAATCGGTCGTCGACTATCCCGCATACGAAGACACGGTTATCGAACAAGATGACGCGACTGAACGATTCCTTTGGCGCAGAGAGCTGGAAGATCTCTGGCGCAAGCACATCACTAAGGACGAATTCCACCGGCCGGTCGTTCGATCGCTCGGTCTCCCGGTGCTGGTGATCGTCGATCACGTGCGGGCCGGGCGGTCCTGGAAGTCGATCTGCGAAAATTATCCCGGGCTCGTCTGGGACGACATCCGTGCCGCCGTGAGCATGGCGACCGAATGCGGGTGGCTGAACGAAGAATGATCGGATCGATAACCTTTCGATTCGTTCGAGCCCCATTTTCCGCGTGTTCGATAAGCCTGGGGCAGAGTTCGGCGATGTTCGTTCGAAGGGCTTGATTTCGCCGCCCGGATCGTTTCGAATGATGGCCGCCTTCATTGTGGCGGCCATCGCAGCGGAACGGAATCGCCGCGCGATCGATTTCGATCCTGGAGAATGTACATCATGAAACGGCTCACCCAAGTTCTTGTCGCGACCGTAACGCTGCTCGCCCCCTGCGGCGTCACTTATGCCCAGGCCGAGCGCCCCAATATCCTGATCATCCTGACCGACGACACCGGTTACGGCGAATACGGATTTCAGGGCAACAAGCAAATCCCGACGCCCCACATCGATTCGATCGCGGCCGCCGGTGTGAAATTCACTCAAGGGTACGTCTCCGGCCCTTATTGCTCGCCGACCCGGGCCGGGCTTTTGACGGGCCGCTATCAAACCCGCTTCGGCCACGAATTCAATTCCACAGCCCAGCAGAGCGGCCTGAAGCTCGACGAAAAGACCATCGCCGAGTATTTGAAAGCCGAAGGCTATGCCACGTGCGCGATCGGCAAATGGCATCTGGGCAGTCGTGAAGAATTCCGGCCCTACAATCGCGGATTCGACGAATTCTTCGGTACGCTGGCCAATACGCCGTTCTATCATCCGACCAATTTCATCGATACCCGCAAAAGCCACGAAATCCGACCTGTCGAAGATGACAAATTCTACACCACGCTCGAATACGCCAATCGCGCGGCCGACTGGCTCGATAAGAACAAGTCGAATTCGTGGTTCCTGTATCTGCCGTTCAATGCCCAGCATGCCCCCCTGCAGGCTCCCAAAGAGTACCTCGACAAATTCGCCGGTATCGCTGACGAAAAACGCCGCTATTTCGCCGCGATGATGGCCGCCAAGGATGACGCCGTCGGGATCGTTCTGAACAAGATCAAGGAAATGGATCAGGAGAAGAACACCATCGTTTTCTTCCTTGCCGATAACGGCGGCCCGACGGTGCAGACGACTTCCGGCAACGGCCCCCTGCGCGGCTTCAAAGCCACCACGTGGGAAGGCGGCGTTCGCGTGCCATTCTGCGTGAAATGGCCCGCCAAACTGCCTGCGGGCAAGACATACGAAAAGCCGGTCATTCAGCTCGACATTCTTCCGACCATTCTGACAGCGGTCGGTTCGAAATCGAAGCCCGCCAAACCGCTCGACGGAGTCGATCTCGTGCCATTTCTGACCGGTGCGAACGCGGAAAACCCCCATGGAAAGCTGTTCTGGCGTTTTGGCCAGCAATGGGCCGTTCGTTCGGGCGACTGGAAGCTGGTCAATGCCCGGGGCGGCAGTGGCGGGGCCGAGCTCTATGACCTCGCCGCCGACATCGGCGAATCGAAGGATCTGGCGAAGGAAAAGCCGGAGATCGTCGAAAAGCTGAGGGCCGAATACGCCGCATGGAACGCCGAACAGGCCGCGCCGAGCGTGCCGGACCAGCCAGCCGCCAAAAAGAAAAACGCGGCCAACAAAAAGGGGGCTGCGAAGAAAAAAGCGGCGGCAAAAGCGAAGGCAAGTTGAAACGACCGTTCGCATCGATCGTGACGGCCAAACGGATCTCGAGCTTCGAATCGGATTCAGGACGTCGCGATCGTTCGCAACGGCGAGTCTTTTCGAGAGGCATTTTTAATGCAACTGGCTGATTGTTCCCCACCGGCGAATCCGACCGTCGAGGAACAGCGGGACGCATTGACGAAAGGTCTCGGCCGGGCGTTCCAGTGGGCGAGGGCTGGCACTCTTGACCAACAGATCCTGCTCGAAGCCTGTCTGAACAACCTGGTCTTCGATTTTCAGGTCGACGAATCGCGAGGCGGTTGGCTCTGGCAGCTGATTAATGCGAGAGGAGCGTTCGAAGCCTTTCGCAATCCTCTTCTGCAAGCGCTCAATTCTCTTTCGGATTTTCGCGACGCCAGCCAATTGTGCGAAATCGCGGTTGAGTATGCGCTAACGGGAGATACGGACTTTCGAAATGTTCTGAGACGTATTGCGATTCGGCAACCGCTGGGCGAAGAGTCGCTGGAAGATGCCGAAAAGGCCGTCATGGAATTCGATGGCATCGAGGGCTTCCTGAAACTTGCAGCCGAGTACGGCAAACGCATGAAACATCGCGACTGGGAATGGCAAGCGAGCAGGTTGATGGATCGCGCCGAGGAACGATTCGGCAAGGAGGTCGTCAAGGCCGCGATTTCTCGTTCCCGGCACAGTGACATCGTGCGGCTTCGCAGGAAATGGTATCGCCAATATCGGGCTTCATCGAAATCGCAAGTGCGACGGAACCGAACGGATGAACAGGCCGGTGCCGACGATCTGATCGCCCAGTTGAAGACGAACGGCAGAGGCAGGATTTCCCAGTGGCGATGGGCCAGAGAAGCCAGCGAAGAAGAACTTCGAAAGGTTGCCCAAGCGACACTGGCCGAAAAGGATCGGAAAGTTCTGGCGCGCTTGCTGCAAGTTTTCGTCAACCGGGATTGGCCGGAAGATGTCGATCGCCTCGTCGAGTTTTGCAGACATGAGAACGAGTATGTCAGCAATGCTGCCTGGCTGGCAGCGAACCGACTTTCGCACCCTGCCGTGCGAGCCCTGGCGATCGAAGGCGCGAAGGCCGGATTTCCGGATCCGAAAGCGATCGGGGCGTTCGCCGCGAATTACGTCGAGGGTGACGAGGAGACCATTCTTGACGCGATCGTTCTTTCCGAATTCGAAACCATCAATCACGTGTTATTTTTGGAGGCGCTGGATGTCCTGAAACTCAATGCGACGTCTGACCTCTTTCGACTCGCCCTGGCAGCCTATCGGTACACACCATGCAGCCTTTGCCGATCGGACGCGGTCGATGGGCTCGTCGTATGCAATCTCGCACCAGAGTGGCTTCTGGAAGAATGCCGCGACGATGCGAACGGGATCTGCCGTAGGGCCGTCGAGCCCGAATCGGACGGTGATTCGCCGGATCCGGCCTCGGAATCGCCGACATAAACACCAACGTTCGAATTTGAGAGAAATGCCATTCAGGGCGATTTCGACCAGTCATTGACAGGGTCGACGAAGCGAAGCCATACGACACGGAAACTGATGGATGATCGATTTTCGTTCGATGCTCTTTCACTGCGATGCGTTACAATAAATTTGGAGCCAATCATCTTCGATCCGCCATTTTCAGGAATCGACCATGGCGACCGTCACTCAGCCTGAACCGCAAGCCCGGGCCGACATTCCTCGTGTCGTACCCTTCGAAATGACGGTTGACCTTTTCGAGCGAATCGTCGAAGCCGGCCTTTTGCCGCAGGATCGCCCGATTTTCTTATGGGACGGAAGGCTTTGCGAAAAGATGGCGAAGACGCGAGCGCATGTTTCGATCGGTGGCTCGGTCACGATGGTCTTGGCACGAGCCCTTCCTGAGGGATGGACTCTCGTTCCAGAAGGAACGGTCGTGCTGGGTGAAAGAAGCGCGCCCCTTCCGGATTTTTCGGTCATTCGTACGGATGAACTGGTCGGCCTGCGCGAACCGCCCCGCTACCCCGGACCGATGGATGTCGGCATCGTCATCGAAATCGCCGTGACGAGCCTTAAAACCGATCTGTCCGACTCCCTCGAAGCCTATGCCCGGGCAGGGATTCCGGTTTACTGGGTCGTGGATGTCCTGGGCAAGCGCGTGCTCGTGCACAGCGAGCCGACGACGATCGAAAATCGAGGTCAGTACGGCAAAGTCGAAATCATCGGACCGGGCGGCCAGATTCCTCTCGTTCTCGATGGCTCGAAAGTCGCCGAAATTCCCTTCGATGCGATCATGAAGTGATGGGGATCGCAGCGTAATCGGCAGGGTGGGCTTAAGCCCACCCTGCGTGGTCGATCACCCTCGGCGCAACACCTTGCCCGAATTCTCGCCCGTCAGTTCGCCATTTTTCAGCACGCACGAGCCGTTGACCCAAACGTGAGGCACACCCGTGGCCAGTGCCATCGGGTTTTCGTAGGTCGCGTGGTCAGTCACGGTGTTGGGGTCGAACACGACGACGTCGGCCGCGAAACCGGTTCGCAGCAGGCCCCGGTCGGTCAGGCGATAACGCCGGGCGGCGTGGGCCGAAAGGTGCGTGATCGCTGCGGCCCAGTCATAATCGCCCAGAGTACGCGTGTGATGGCCCAGGTAGCGGGCGAAGGCGCCCCAGCCGCGCGGGTGGGGGTGCTGGCCGCGATAGATGCCGTCCGAGCCGGCCATGTGGGCCGGGTGACGCAGAATGGCACGCATGTCAGCCTCCGTCCGGTCACCAGCGCGATAGCCCACGATTCCTACGGCCATGCGATTGGCAACGAGAATCTCGCACGTCAGCCGCCCCGGCGTGGTGCCCACCTTCTTCGCGGCTTCGGTCACGGTCATCCCTGCGGCCCATTCCCAGTCGGGGTTTTCGACCATGGCGATCGTGGTCGTTTCCAGCGGGTAAGGCGTGCCCGTGTTGAACCACTCGTTTTCGAGCTTTTCGACGATCGCCTTGTCCGACAGACGCTCCATCGTTGCATCGACACCGCCAAGCTGCACCCAGCCGGGCAAGGCGACCATGGCCAGAATCGTCGAGCCCTGAAGATACGGATAGGTATCGTAAGTCAGGTCCAGGCCCATGGCCCGGCCTTCGTCGATCAGCCGCAAAAGCAGCTCGGCAGGGCCGTTATAGTGTGACACGTGCCCGGGGCAATCGGCCAGTCGGCAGACTTCGAACAGCTCCCGCATGCCAATCTCGGCCCGAGGCCCGTAACCCCGCATGTGCGTGACGTAAACCCCGCCGCCGTCTCGAATTTCCTTGCAAAGCTCGGCCATTTCGACGGCGTCGGCATAAAGGCTCGGAATGTAATCCAGGCCCGAAGACAGCCCCACGGCCCCGGCATCCATCCCCTCACGCACCCATCGCCGCATGGCCTGAACTTCTTCCGTCGTCGGCTTGCGGTCAGTCAGGCCCATGACCTCCATTCGCACGTTGCCGTTCGGGATCAGGTAGGCCATGTTCAGCGGAGTCGTTCTATGGAAGCGGCGGAAGTAATCTTCGTAACCGCTCCAGTCATAGGCCAGGTTCGGCGGATTGCCGTTGAACCCGACCGTGTAGCGCCGCATGTGGTCCATCACGGCCGGCGAAGCCGGGGCGAAGGCCGAGCCGTCCTGACCATTGATGAGCGTCGTTACACCCTGACGCAGGCAGGCTTCGGACACTCGCTTCGTGTCGGCCAGCATCATCAGGTCGCCATGCACGTGGGCGTCGATGAACCCCGGCACGATGTAGTGGCCGGTCACGTCCACCTCATTGATGCCCCGGGCTCCGTCCAGACGGCCGATGTCGCCGATCAAGTTGTCCGTGATCGCCAAGTCGGCACGATACGGCAGAGCACCTGAGCCATCGATCACCCAGCCGCCACGCAAGATCCAGTCGAATACCATCGCGCTATTCCGTCCTGTCCAGTGTCGAGAGTTCAGACCGCCATTCTTCGACGCAAATGCAACGCCATTTTCACGGCCGGCCCGGTTCCCGAGCCCGCACGATCTCCACTTTGCGTATCTTCATTTCGGGGAGGCCTGCCCCGCCGCTCCGAATCGTCAGTTTCAGCTGCTGCCTGCCTGTTTCCAAATCGATGGGGTCAAACAGGACCTGCGGCAAAAAGCGATCGCCCGCGCCCGTCGCATGAATCGGCCCGAGCCGGGTCTGGTCACCCACCTGGGCCTCCCAGACACCCACCCCTTTGAGCGGATCGACCGCAAGTGCATAGTGGACGATCACTTGATACCATCCGGCTCGGTCGACCTGAAAGTCCCATTCGACCGAATCCGCAGGCCTCATCAGCCCCTGAATGGCTCCCGCAGGCTTGTCGAATTCCATGCGCTCGGCACGGATCTTCGCCGATGAACCACTGAGCACGACACGCCCCGGATCGCCCTTGGTAACATCCGCATCTTCGCCGCCCCGCACATTGGCGAAAACAGCGAATATCAGACATAACCGGATGACCCGCAACGCAATACGGATCGATGTGTTCGACATGAGTGCGATGTCAGTCTTTCAGCCGGAA
>Ga0075163_10009443_pt1 | contig 12801 bp, 13 predicted proteins | sample JI1023141ADNA_FD_71478 | JGI IMG/M metagenome (GOLD analysis project Ga0075163, IMG submission 71478) | Wastewater effluent complex algal communities from Wisconsin, to seasonally profile nutrient transformation and Carbon sequestration -... | ecosystem: Engineered > WWTP > Effluent > Algae...
ATCATTCAGAAAAAAGGATTTGCGGGGGAAGTCGATATTATGCGCGCTCTTGCCGAGCTTCATAATCTTGACTTCATTGAAAAAATTGACTTCTCCGGCTACGAAGAAATCTATCATACAATTCCCTATAAATTAATTCAAAAAAGTAAAATCGTTCCCTTTCACTATGAAAATAAAACTGTAACTATAGCAGTATGTAATCCTTCTGATCTTCATCCAATGGATGAGATTAAATTTTTCCTGAAAGGTCATAGCGTTAAATTTGTATTAGCTCCTGAGCCGGAAATACTTAGAATTATCCACGCTCATTTTGATAAGACCGCCTCCGATGCGAAAGACATGATGGAGGAAATGGTTGATGGAGAACTAAGTGAATTTAGTGATCTAGAATCCGATGCCTTGGATTTAACAAACGAAGCACCGATTATCAAAATGGTAAACGTTATTTTGTCGCAGGCTGTGACGGAGAGAGCATCTGATATTCATATTGAGTCTTATGAGAAAACTGTAACAGTTCGTTATCGTGTGGATGGTATTTTACACAAAGTATTGTCTCCTCCAAAGTCTTACCAGGCGGGGATTATTTCTCGTATCAAGATCATGTCTAACCTAAACATCGCGGAGAATCGTCTCCCGCAAGATGGTCGTATTAAATTAAAACTCACCGGTAAAGATATCGATATTCGTGTATCTACAATTCCCTGTCAATATGGGGAAAGAGTTGTGATGCGACTTTTGAATAAAACAGATCAGAAATATTCTATTAATACGATGGGATTCTCCGGTGAGCTTTTAGAAAAATATAAAAAGCTAATCTATCATCCACATGGAATTATACTTGTCACAGGACCAACTGGTTCCGGAAAATCGACTACACTGTATTCATCTCTTTCGGAATTAAACACTCCAGAGCGAAATATTATTACCTGCGAAGACCCGGTCGAGTATCAGTTTGATGGGATTTCACAAATGCAAATGCAAGAAAAGATTGGTCTTACATTTGCAACGGGGCTAAGAGCAATACTCCGTCAGGATCCGGACGTGGTGATGGTGGGGGAGGTGCGTGATGAGGAGACAGCTCGTATCGCTATACAGGCTTCTCTTACGGGTCACTTGGTGTTTTCTACACTTCACACAAACGATGCTGCGAGTGCTGTAACCAGGCTTTCTGATATGGGAATTGAATCTTATTTAATCACGTCCACTGTGCTCGGATTCGTAGCTCAGCGGCTAGTGCGTGTTAACTGCAAAACTTGCACTAAACCCTATACTCCTTCTGATAAAGAACTTGATTCTGTTGGTGTTTCTCGGGAAAGACTTATTAATGGGCAGTTGAAACGGGGAGAAGGTTGTCCTGCTTGCATGGGAACAGGGTATAAAGGTCGTATGGGTATTTATGAACTCCTTGTTATGAACAATGAAATCAAGGCTGTAATTTTAAAAGGAGGAGATGCAACTGCAATCAATGATGTTGCACTTAGAACCGGAATGGTTCCTCTTCGTGATTACGGGATTCAAAAAGTAATTGAAGGTTTTACAACTCTAGATGAAATTCTAAGAGTTTGCTAGGAGAAGTCTATGGCTCTTTTTACTTACGTAGCATTTAACAAAACCGGAAAAGAAGTTAAAGACATTATAGAAGCAAATAACCTGCAAGCAGCGCGTAATAAGCTGAAGGCGAAAGGTCTTTATGTGCGTGTTATCAAAGAAGACGCCGAAAAAAAAGAGCGTGAGCTTTTTCCTTTCCTCGCAAAATTCTTATATCGAATTCCAAGAAAAGAAGTTGGTTTATTTGTTCGTCAATTGGGAACACTACTCGGTGCAGGAATTCCACTTGATAGATCACTCAATAATATCAGCGAGCAAATAGAAAATAGAAATTTTAAAAAAGTAATCATGGACATTCGGGCTGGTATTACTGAGGGTCAATCGCTTTCACAGGCTATGGCTCGTTATCCGGATGTTTTCCCCGATCAGTATTCTTCTTTAATTTCCGTCGGAGAAAAGACTGGCGAATATGAAAATACTCTAATTCGTTTGGCTGATTTGGAAGAAGCGGCTAATGACTTGAAGTCGCGTGTGCAGGTAGCGATGATTTACCCTTTGATCATGGGAATGGTTTCCTTATTTGTTGCTGTCTTTCTTCTTGTAGTTGTGATTCCACAAATCCAGGAATTATTTTCTCAGTTTGAGGCAGAGCTACCTTTAATTACCCGTATCGTCATTGGTATATCGAGTGCAATTATTAATTTCTGGTGGTTAATGATTGGAAGTGTAGTAGCAGGCTATTATGCATTTAACAGGTTCAAAACATCGGAAGAAGGAAAAAAGAAATGGGATAAGTTCTTTTTAAAAATTCCAGTGTTTGGGACACTCACTAAAAAAGTTTTAATCAGCACATTCGCTCGAAATCTTTCCGTGCTTCTAATCAACAGGGTTCCTTTAATTGTATCTCTTTCTATTGTCGCAAAAATTGTAGGTAATTATATATTTCAGGTTGAAATTCAAACGGCAATTGATAAAATTAAGGAAGGTGGAAAGCTTTCTGATTCCTTACAGGGTTCTGTAATTTTAACTCCTATGGTGCTCGGGATGATTTCTGCCGGAGAAGCATCAGATACTGTTCCCAAGATGATGGATAAGTTATCTGATATTTTTGATAAAGAGGTGGATAATGCCATTAAGTCGATGACACAAAGCTTGGAGCCAATTATGATTATTGTAATGGGTGCTCTCATATTTACAATCATGGCGGCGATTATGACACCAATGTATAAACTAACACAAGAAATTCAAAATTTATAAAGAGAGGATAGTATGAAACTAAATCGATTTTCAAAACTGAACAAAAAACTAAAGCGCGGGATGACTCTCGTTGAGCTTTCCGTTGTGGTATTAATTCTAGGTGCAATCATAGCACTCGTTGCTTTTAGCATTGACCCTGGAAAAATGAAAGATGATACCGCAGCTTTAAAACTCAAGAAAGATTCTCAAGAATTACAAATTGCTCTTGAGCAATACGCTGATCGTTACGGAAAAATGCCAAGTGAAGAGCAAGGTGTAATGGCACTTGTTGAAAAACCAACGAGCGGTGATGTTCCTGAAAACTACAAACCAATTCTAAATAAAAAAAGTGCAGTGCTTGATCCATGGCAAACACCTTACCAACTCAAAGTTGATAACGGCGGGGATTACGGTATTTATACTCTCGGCAAAGATAAAAAAGAAGGCGGCGAAGGAAAAAACGCTGACTTTAATATCATGAAAGAGGATGAATATCCAAAGGAATTCCAAAAAGGAAATAAATAGATTTTTCTCAATAGTCTGCATAGTCCTTGCAGGCTATGCAGGTAGATATTTCGCCCCGCCTAAGGCTATAGCTCTTTAGCCCCAAGCGGGGCGATATACTAATTCCGGCATGGGTGTCTGTTCAGCCCATGCTGCAAATAATCAAGGATTTGTTGTTGGTGCAGGAACTGGCGACAATACTCCAGGGTTTGGAGCAGGTTGTGGTTGGACTCCTGGCATATTTAGCTTTGGATCGCCGAGGGTTCCTTGAATAGGAATACAGCCATCGGGCATATCTTTAGTAAGAAGCTGTAGGCTAGAAGCAATGTCTTCTCTTTCCGCACTGTATTTTTCTGTGAGCTTCGGACAGAGTTTTAAATCTAATTTGGATGCTTTCATTACAGGGGATAATTCAATATAGCCACTAATTGTAATCTTAGCAATCGAAAGAGTGAATACACCTTTTTCTATTGTTAGTCGGTTACTGTTTAAAGTCTTTTTTAAGCTCAGTAAAATACTTTTTATAGTTACTCCCTGCAATGTATCAAGCATAGGAATAACAGGAGAGCGAAGAATTTTACCATCGAAGATTTGTAAGTTGATAGTTCCGTTTATATTAGCTAGATCGCGATCAAATCCAATTAGACTTGAGTCTTCGATATTTACAGTCCCTGCTTTAATCGCATAGTCTGTTAATTCTAAATTAAAAGAAGAAATCTTAATATTGCCTTTAAAGTTGCGCTTCATTAAATCAAAGATACTTGTATCAATATCAATGGATTCTGCGCGAATTTCCATATTGTCTTTATTTTGATAAATCAAATGGTCGATTGTTTTGGTCGAGAAAAAAGAAAGGTTTAGTCTTCTAAAATCTAATACAAAGTTATTTTCTGTCGCATACTTTGAGATGTAAGTTCTGGCTAATTCTTCGTAGGGGAAAAGTAAAACGATACAAAATAAAAAGGCAATGATTCCGGAGTTAATCAGTATTAGCTTCTGTTTCCAGCTTAGCTCCCCTGTGGAATCTTCATCATCTTCAAAACCAATTTCTTCTTCTAGACTTTCCTCTGAATCCTCTTCAGAAACTATATTTTTTTCTTCAATCTCTTCAGCCATTATTTCTTCACCTTTGTAAACGAGGAAAACCGAATGTTTACGTCATACTCTTCCTTGCCGGGTAGAGGTTTTATAAAGTTCATATAATCTACTTTGCTATTAATTTGTTTCATTACTTCAATATCATAAATCATTTTAAATACATCTGCTAGTTTAACCGAGCGAAGGCTAATATCAATCGTGATCTTGATATACTCTTTTTTGATTGGAGTAGAAGAGTCTTTTTGTGTGAGGACGCGGTCTTTTAAGCCATAACGAATTAAGATTTGATCTAGTTTTGCGTAGATGCTTGTTAAATCGATTTCGTCGCCTGATTTTAGAGAGCGGTAGTAATTATAATCTTGAATGGTCTTATCAAGTCGCGCAAAATTACCTCTTGCCTCTGAAAGACTTTCCGTGAGCATCGTTCGTCTTTCCATAATTTTAGAAATAAATAATCCAAAGATTACAATTATAAAAATTATAATTCCACCAATAACAAATAGTTTTTCGCGATCGTCTAGTTTATTCAGCATTGTCTTCTTCTTTGCGAGTATTTTTCTCAGGGTTTGCTTGTATTTCTAATTCAATTTTAAAACGAACTTTATACTTTGTAACACCGCTGATTAAATTTTTATTCACTATCTTTACATTCTTAAACTTTTGAGATTTTTCAAGGGAAGATTGAACAGCACCGATGTCTTGAAATTCATTTACCCTTCCGTAAATGGAAACAACATTTCCATCTAATGTAAATTGATCTAAGATAAAATCAAAATCCTTAGAAGGAAAGTTTTGATTTAAATCCAGAAGTAATTCTAGAATATTTTCTTTGTTTAAAAATAGTCTTACAATTTCTGATTTTTTATTTTCTTCTTTTACTTTACTTTGTGCTAAAGACATTACATCTTCATCTTCTGGAACTTCCACACCAAAGCCCTGTTTAAATTTTTCTCTAAGCTCTGCTTCGTATGCATTCAACTTACGAGTATCTACAAACATTTGCACAAAGAATACAGTGAGCAAAATAAAAAGAGAAATTCCAGCGATGATTAAATGCGGCTTGAATGCATCAAGACGGATTGTATTTTTCATTAGCTTGGAAAATTCAGGAGTTAGAAAGTCTACTTTTTCTGATTTCTTTAATCTATTGTGATGACCGGTTCCGAGTGCCGTGGTAAAAGAAGGATCATCTAGTTCTAAAAAAGTATAGGGAGTTACAGTGGTTCCAATCTTAGAAGTTAAATATTTAGCAGCGTCTTTAAAAGAGGAGCCCCCACCGGAAAGATAGATGATAGAAGGACGGTTTATTGGGGCTAATGCGTATATACTCTTAACGATTTCTTCTGCGATTTGATCAAAAGAGTCCTGGATGATTTGGATGATAGAATCATACTGCTCGGCGGTTATATGATTGGTTTTTAAAAACTCTAATCTAAATTCTTCTTCCACTAGTTCAAAAGAGAAATTAAAAGCCAATTTTAATTCTTCTGCTTTATTAAAATCTATTTTAAGTAATTGGGCAATTTTTTCAGTGATTAGAAAACCGCCACCACTAAAGAAACGGGAATGACTGAGTAGACCTTCACTGTTTACATTGAAAATACAAAGCTTTCCACCAATGTCCAATTGACCGACTACTTTTTCGGTGATTGATTTTGTCTGATGGTATCTGATTGCTGAGCTTAGAGAATATGCGTCAGTCGAAATACAATTCAACTGAATATCGTTTTTCATGAAAGGCTTGAAAGTTTTTTCTACTTCATCATGGTGAACACTAAACGCCACAACGTTAGAAACTTCTTTACCTATCCACCAGATGCAACCCTGCACAACCATTGTCTCAATCGGAAAGGGAACGACGTTTTCTACTTCGAAGGGAAGAATTTCTTTGATTGCTTTTTCTGAATTAAGAGGGATTACTAAGTCGCGGATAAATAAATTATCCATAGCAATGTTAATTAGGAAATTTGATTCTTCGGGAAAAAAGCTCTGAATAAACCGAACTATATTATATTCATATTCGTCGGATTGTTTTTCGGGGAGAGAAACGATTTGCAAAGATTCATGTCGTAATATCGTTACACTTCCAAGAACCTGACGAAATAAGATTCCTTTTATATGCGTCGTTCCGTAGTCGATTGCTAAATACTGATTATAATACATTCTTTAATCTTCGGAATAAAATAAAATCTGATCATTTGTTAAATCAAATATACAACTAACTCTTCTAGTTGCATTGCCTACAGTTCCAACACCAACAACTTTGTAAATCTCACCCTTTGTCTTTACTCTTCCCGTAGAGACAGCAGTTCCCTGTCCGGCAATCTCATCAAACAAAGTCAGCGCCTGTTGGTTTTGACCGGAGTTTGCGGAAGGTGGAGTTGGCTGATTGTTATTAGCCCCGCTTGTATTGCTGGTGCTTGCAGGCGTTCCTCCCATGCTAGTTGTTTTTATTTGAAATTCTGCAAAGTTTTTAAGATCATTAATCTCTTTTATATATCCGCCTTTTTCTAATTTATATTTCAAAATCCTCATAACAGCCTGTCTGGTCATGAACTCGGAAATGGACATGAGAACATGATAAGGAGCCGCATTTATATTTATACGATCGTCCCCGGTATCTTTAAAAGGTAAATAAGCTGTTATGTTATTGGATAATACATAATCGGCATCTGTAACAAGTAATTTTTCTTCTTCTGACAAGAAATCTTTCGAATTGTTTTTTTCTTTCTCGGGATTTTTGAGAGACTCGTAAACTAACTTTCTATTCCAACCTTTTAGAGCGGTCAATTCAGAAAGAGAATACATTTGCGCATTTTTAATTTTTCTTGGTGGTTTTAGATTGCTATAATAGTAAACCTCGGCTCCACCACCCATTTCCTCGGAGTTATCATCTATCCAATCAATGATAGGAAAAATTCTTTCTCGTGGAATGCCTAGCTGCTCAAAAAGCTTGGTAATCATCTCTTGCACTTTGAGATTAGGTAGATTGTCATAGGCTTTGATTAGATCATTGATGTTAAACTTGCCGTCTTCGGCTGAAATGCGATAATAGATAGTCCCGCCGGCCATAGGAATAGGGGGAGGGTTAAAGGCAATCCCGGACTGGTAGAGAACTTCTTCGGGAACTTTTTTTAATGCTCCGAGTCCTCCCTGTAATCCCGCCCTCGCGAGTAGAAACGCTTTGAAGCCATCCGCATTTGCTTTTGCGATTTTAAAATCAATCATGCGGTCGCCGGCATATTGATTGGCTATGACAAAAGAAGAGCCACCAATGGCAGCTACTAAGAAGAGGACCATTCCTCCCCTGCGTTTATTTAAAAAATAAGCCCGGGTACGCGAGAGTTTCATATTTTAGTTCAGTATCTCCAACTAGTGCAATTAATTCAATACGAATTAGTTTTGGAATTTTTTTTAAGTCAGCAGAGCTCCATTCATCCTGCCATTTGTCTCCTCTCTGGGAATATTTCAATTGAAAGCTTCTAACATGGGATAGAATCATATGCTCTGTTCCACCACTACGGGGATCGGCATCTACCATTTCATCTTCTCTTCTCATTAAATAATAGTATTCGCAGTCGTCACACATTTGTCTTAGAAAATAGCTCACTTCCCTGACGGAAGGATTTCCTGTTTCTTCGGAGTTAGTATGATTTGCGGCAAATACAACACTATCCGCTCGACCGCCAGTAGTGGATTCATTCTTTGCTTCAAAGATTAATCGTTTATGCCCCTGGACATAAAAGACCTGTGAAAAAGTAGAGCGAAGATTTTCCAGGGCAAAGAAAATTTCTTTTCTTGTAGTCCCGCCTCTCGGATCAGAATCTCGCGAAATTTTAAGAGCTGCATAATACGCTCCAAAAATTCCACTGAATATAACGCCAAGGATAGCAACCACAATTGAAAGCTCAATTAGCGTCATCCCTTTTCGTAAATGATTTTTCCTTATATACATATAAAATACTAGAACGTGCTCGACTTTAATGTTTCAGCGGTATATACCTTTTCGCCGTAGCCAGAGGGAAAAAAAATGCTTACCTTAATGCGGAATACTTTGATTATCCCCCCGGTCTTAGAGCCCGTTGTCTTTCCCCTTTTTTTAAGTAGATCGTCCATTTTAGAATTTGCATTGGTTCCGAGTAAATCATCTGGATTTGCTTTTTTCTTTTTTTCGCCGCCCTGCTCGGAGAGTTTTAAAAGGTCTAATTCTTCTTCCTTGATTTCAGTTTCATAACGGTAACCTTCATAGCCGGGAATTTCTCCCTTGGCAGAAGTAGTTTCTAGCTTTGGGCTTGCATCAATTTGAGCCATTTTAATTTTTGCTAGAAATACCGCATTCGTGAGAGTAACCGCTTGTCGTTGTAGCGATAAGCCTTTACTGATTAGAGAAAAAGTAAATACGATTGCGCTAGCAGCAACTGCAAGAGCGATAGAAATTTCGATTAATGTAAAACCGCGCCTAATTCTATTTATCTTCATCTGGATCCTTAATCTTAAACGTATTGTCCTGACCTGCACCGGAAGTTCGGTTGACGTCTCCATTTTTTACAACTATTTTACCGTTGTATCTATAAAGTAAAATGGATTTACTAATAGTATTGGCATCTTCTCCAATGTGAATATTATAATCTCCTGAGACACCATCGTGAGTAAATGGAATTATCAAATGCCCTGTTTCATATTTTACGCCGCGGAGATCGGTTATATTAACCACGCGGTTGTTGGAGGGAAGATTCACTTCCAAAACTTTTTTTTCTTTTAGTCCTTCATCGGAACGAACTAATTTAGATGCGGTATATTTATTTTTTTCCATATCAATATCAAAGAGAACTGTTTGATTGGAAATGACTGCGGTTTGATAGGCATAGTATAGGCTTGCTTTAATTTTATCGGCTGTGTCTTTGGAAGAAGGTCTTACGAGTCCTGAAATGCTACTAACCATTAAGGCCATCATGAGTCCAAGAATGGAAACCACTACAATGATTTCGATTAATGTCATTCCCTTTCTAAGTTTATTTTTATTAAGTTTCATTTTTATTCGCTAGTCGATTGCTCTTTTATTACATCGTCTGTTGAAGACTGGCAGGGTGCCTGGTATTTACAAAGACTCCCAATAAAAAGAATCGACTCTAAACTTCCATTGCATTCTGTCCTTGTTTTGTTACCCGTGCAAAATAATACAAAAGAATTTATACAACGATTTGCATTTTCTCTTTGTTTTACACACTCTGTATCTTCTGTTAAATTACAGTTAGTCAGAAAGAATACTAAAAAGATACAAATTAAAACTAGCTTACTTTTTTTTCGAAATTGTTTCATTGGCAATAATCTAAAATTAGTTTTTACGTTTAGATAGGTCAAGAAAAAATCATTTGTTTTTGGTGATAATCCTGAAGTCCTTCATGGAATTCGGTATCAAGAGAACAGAAATGGTTTTTCTAAAAACTCAAAGCCACTGCGAAAAGGAGTGCTTTGTTTTTTTAGGAATTATCACAATATCCAATGAGTTCTATTTTTTTTCTATAAGAAAAAAATTGGGGCTATGGGATTAGGATGGAAGTGGATACTTGTGGTTAGGTGGTGTTTTTTTTACTACAAAAAAGTTCGTTCCCATATTTCAAACCAACCAAAACAATCGTATCTTTTTTCGGTGTTCTCGGTGTTCTCGGTGTTCTCGGTGTTCATCGGTGGTAATCTTTAAAAATTCACCGCCAAATATCTATTAACCAGCGATACACTTCCTTTTACCTTTGTATAAGAAGACTATATACATAAAATAGGGGAGGAGGGGGTTCTCCTATACTGCAAAGATGGGTTTACAGGGCAGGGGGAACCCATCTCTGCCCTATGTTTGAAGCCAACGCTAGGGGCTATTAGATATATAGTCTTCTTATACAAAGCTTATACAAAGCATTAACTCATAATGATTATCTCAAATAAATAGAAACCAACCTTGCAATGGATAAATAGACATAGGTAATTTTGTCCGCTTACGGTAAATATGGGTTAGGCTTGTTTGCTTTTTTATTCTGGGTTTGAGGTGGGTGTGTGTTTTTTTATTTCTTCGTGAAATCGCGAATGGCAAGACCGAGACAGAAAAATGAGGAAACTGCAAAGATATAAAAATTTAGATTAAACTTGAAGTCAGATGGATTAATAAAGTCAACGTGTAAAGAAGTAGGGCTCTGGTAGCCAAATAGAAATAAAATACCCATCACCACTTGTAGGATAACAATGATTACCTTCGAAAAAGATAAATCGAGTAAAAATAAAATGAAATTTGCCAGCGAAAGAAATATAAAAATTAGGTTTACCTTGGAGGATACGGATAACACTTCTGTAACCTCTGTAAATTGAATTTTGTATTCGAACCAGGGTCTTGTTGAAAAGGCAAGTTGTATAAATAAAGCAGCTATAAAAATTTTTGCAACGAGTGAGTTCTTTAGCCAGAGAGAATAAAGATAAGCTATGCATTGAAATAAGACTTTAAACCATCCAATAAACGCGATTGGTAGAAAAAAGAAAAAGTCTCTAATGTATCTAACTAGTATCATTTTACTTCTACTGTAATCTCAAGCTCCACGCACGCATTCAAGGGAAGAGCGTTTACGCCTATCGCAAACCTTGCATGTTTTCCAGCCTCACCAAAAAGCTCCATTAGTAAATCGCTCGCTGCATTTGCCACAAGATGCTGCTCATAAAATTTATCATCCGATGCTACAAATGCCCCGATCTTTACAACCCTGGATATTTTTTCTAAATCTCCCGTGTAACCTTTAATAGCCGCAAGTGCATTTAGGCAGCATTGCTTCATCGCTATTTTAGCATCCTCTAAACTCACCTCGGAGCCTGTTCTTCCAGTGAAGAGTAATTTCCCATCTTTCATTGGAAGTTGACCGGAAGTAAAAATTAAATTCCCCGAACCATTTGCAGGAATATAAGAAGCGATTGCTTTTGGAATAGGAGGAAGCTCTAAGCCAATGGATTTTAGTTTTTCTTCGATAGACATTCTGTCAGAATTTGAAAAAATACTTAGTTTACAATAAAAAATTGTTTAATCTATTTTGCCTTTTAGAGTTGCATTGTTTTTGTGACTACTCTGGACATTCTAGATATTTTTATAAAACTCTTCCTCGCCGCTTTATTTGGTGGAACAATTGGATTTGAGCGCAAAAACCAAAAAAAGCCAGCAGGTCTTAGAACCAATATGTTAATTTGTATCGGCTCCTCTCTAGTCATGATCTTGTCCCAGCATCTTTCTTATACCGTTCCCGAATCGGACATACTAACAGGAAAGATTACCCAGAGAACTGTGGGAGATCCTGCAAGACTTGCCGCACAGGTTATCAGTGGAATTGGATTTTTAGGAGCAGGGGCTATTTTACACAGTCGCTCTACCGGCTCTATCATGGGACTCACGACAGCTGCTACCATTTGGACCAATGCAGCCATAGGTCTTGCTGTGGGTGCCGGTTATTATATTCTAGGCGCAATTAGCACTCTTTTTGTCCTCTTTACCCTTTATGTAGTTCGAATGATTGAAACAAAGACCAATGCCAATCATCCCAAGGCCCGGACTTTGACTATCATCTTCAAAAAGGCTAAAAAAATATCCCAGTTGAAAAAGGAAATTTACAGAAAGGGTATCTTTATTGATTCTGAATCCATTAAAAAAAGAATGGATGAAGTGGAATATCGAGCGGAGATAAATATATCTCCTGTCATGGAAGAGGTTCTACTGGGTCATTTAAGCGAAGACGACAATATACTATCTTTCAATATCACAAACGTACAGTAACGAATGAGTTTATTTAAAATCACATCCCATCCAAAATTTCCAGAATACTACAAATACTGTGAAAATACAGGGACCTGTTTTTACATTCCTGCCAAGTCTAGAAGTTACTCCAACTCTTACTTCATGGAAGAATACAAAGCTCAATACAAAAAAACCTATTACGAAGATGAAGCTTCCCTTCGAACACTGGCAAAAAAACGTTTGGAGATACTCGAAAAATTTAATCGTCCCAAAAAAACAAGTCTACTTGAAATCGGCTCTGCGGCCGGTTTCTTTCTAGATGAGGCACAAAAAATTGGCTACAAGACAAAAGGCATAGAGATATCTGAATCAGAAGTAAATTATTCTAGAGACAAATTAGGATTAGACGCTGAGTCTATTTCTTTTCTTGATTTTAAATCAGATACAAAGTATGACTGCATTGCCGCTTTTTTTGTGTTAGAGCATTTTTCCGATCAAGAAAAAGTTTTATCCAAAATATTTTCCCTTTTAAATGAAGGAGGCTTTGTATTCTTAGCCCTTCCTTCTCTTTACGGACCGACTTTTTCTACAAATCCAGAAGAATGGTTTAAGACTCATCCAGAAGATCATTTCGCAGATTACTCACCATTATCCCT
>Ga0075163_10009444_pt1 | contig 12800 bp, 9 predicted proteins | sample JI1023141ADNA_FD_71478 | JGI IMG/M metagenome (GOLD analysis project Ga0075163, IMG submission 71478) | Wastewater effluent complex algal communities from Wisconsin, to seasonally profile nutrient transformation and Carbon sequestration -... | ecosystem: Engineered > WWTP > Effluent > Algae...
GCGGCTTCGACCATTCTGATTGTTGTGACTGTGATCCTGACTGCCGTTGGTCTGCAAATGCAGAACAATGAGCCCAAGGATAAGAAAGCCTGATCCGATGACAGACGCTCATGTCTCAAACGCCCCGTCCGCAAAGCCGGCGCCGCATGTGAAAGAGAATGCGATCATCTCGTTCAAAGGCGTTACTAAGCGCTTTGGCAAGATGGTCGCCGTCGACAATGTCAACCTCGATGTTCGTGAGGGCGAGTTCTTCGCGCTTCTGGGCCCGTCTGGTTGCGGGAAGACGACGCTGCTGCGGATGTTGGCCGGCTTCGAGACGCCGAGCGAAGGTAAGATCTTGATCGACGGCAAGGACGTCGCCGCGCTGCCGCCGAACAAGCGTCCAGTGAACATGGTGTTTCAGTCTTATGCTGTGTTTCCGCACATGAAGGTGTCGGACAATGTTGCCTACGGGTTGAAGATGGATGACGTCGAGAGCGGCGAGATTAAGAAACGCGTGGAAGAAGCGCTTGAGTTGGTGAAGTTGGACACGCTCGGCGATCGAATGCCGGATCAAATTTCGGGCGGCCAGCGCCAGCGTGTGGCGCTGGCGCGGGCCTTGGTGAAGCGGCCGCGCGTGTTGCTGCTGGATGAGCCGCTGTCGGCGCTTGATGCGAAGCTGCGCGATCAGATGCGCTCGGAGCTGACAAGTTTGCAGGAGAAGGTTGGCATCACCTTCATCATGGTGACGCACGATCAGGATGAAGCCTTGGCGATCGCTACGCGCTGCGCAGTGATGAATCGCGGCGTGCTGACACAAGTGGCGACGCCGTCCGATCTTTATGAGTTTCCGAACTCGCGCTTTGTGGCGGACTTCGTCGGCAGCGTAAACATGTTCGAGGGCACGCTGGCGGAAGACGAGCCGGGGCATGCTCTGGTGCGTGTGCCTGAGCTTGGCGCAGCTGGCGTATATCTGGATCACGGCGTGACGGGTGCGCGTGGTTCTACGGTTTGGGTCGCGTTGCGGCCTGAGAAGATCGAGATGCACAAGCGCGCCGACGGCTCGACGGCGATGAAGATGGAGGATGCGCCACAGGGGACGAACGTCGTTCCCGGCATCATCCGTGACATCGTCTATCTGGGCAGTGAAACCAATTACGAAGTGGAACTCGAAGGTGGACGCCGCATAAAGACGTTCCGGTCGAATTTGACGCGTTACGATCAGGAAGATTTTACCTGGGATGAGCCTGTATGGCTTGCCTGGCATGCCTGTTCGCCGGCGGTACTCCTATCTTAGTGTCATGACCTTCAAAGATCGTCCTGTTCTTGGCGTCATCGCCTGCAACCGCACTGTAGAGACGCAATCAGCGCAAGCTGTGATGACGCGTTATCTGGTGTCGGCGTTGAAGTATTCAGACGCGGCTGCGCTGCTCGTGCCGGCATTGCCCGAGTTGATGCACGCGAAGGAAATCGCGCCGCGGCTCGATGGCATTTTGCTGACGGGCACGCCGTCTAACCTCGATCCGAAGCGCTATGGGCAAATCATCGATGATGCGCCCGGGCCCTTCGATCCCTCGCGCGATGAAATGACGGCGCATCTGATCGATGCGATGCTTGAACTTGGTAAGCCGGTGTTCGGCATTTGCCGTGGCTTTCAGGAGCTCAACGTCGCGTTCGGTGGCACGTTGCGGCGCGACATGGCTGAGAACCCGGATCTCATTCCGCACCATGCGCCTAGCCAAAAGACCTTCGCCGAGTATTTCGAGCACATCCATCCGGTTGAGCTTGTCGAAGGTGGTGTGCTGGAGCGCGCCTACAAGACGGAATCGCTCGATGTTGTGAGCGTGCACTATCAGGGCGTCGATAAGTTGGGCGCCGGGCTCACGGTCGAAGCGACGGCACCGGATGGCGTGATCGAAGCGATCTCGGCGAACATAAACGGCGGCCAGGTGCTCGCGGTGCAGTGGCACCCTGAGTGGCGGGCGAGTGAGAATCCGCAGAGCCAGACCTTTTTCAAACTTTTGGGCCGGGCTCTGCGCCGCGAACCGCTCGCGACCTGAGCGGCGCTACAAGAACATAAGTGAGGAAATGACGATGGCGCGTAATTACGACATCCCCGAATTGCGTCGCCTGGACGTCGCTCACCACCTGCCGGCGCAAGCGGACTACGGTGAGATCCAAGCGCTCGGCGGCAGCCGCATCATCACGCGCGCCGAAGGTTCGACGATCTATGACGGCGATGGCAACGCGTTGCTCGACGGCATGGCGGGCTTGTGGTGCGTCAACGTCGGGTACGGCCGCGACGAATTGGTGCGGACGGCGGCGGAGCAGATGCAGGAGCTGCCGTTCTACAACACGTTCTTCAAGACAGCGACGCCGCCGGCGGTGCTGCTCGCGACGAAGCTCGCGGAGCTGCTAGGCGGCGAACTGCAGCACCTGTTTTTCAATTCATCTGGCTCCGAAGCGAACGATACGGTGATGCGCATGGTGCGTCACTATTGGAACGTGTCGGGTCAACCGAAGCGCACGGTCTTCATCAGCCGTCGCAATGCGTATCACGGTTCGACCATGGCTGGCGCGAGCCTCGGCGGCATGAAGGCGATGCATCCGATCGGTGGATTGCCGATACCCGGCGTCGAGCACGTGGCGCAGCCGTATAAATTTGGCGAAGGCTTCGGTGAGGACGAGGAGACCTTCTACGCACGCTGCGCGCAAGAAATCGAAGATCGTATTATTGCCGTGGGACCAGAGAACGTTGCCGCTTTCATCGGCGAGCCGGTGCAGGGCGCTGGCGGCGTGATCATTCCAACGAAGGCGTATTGGAAGCGCGTCGACGCGATCTGCAAGAAGTACGACATCCTGCTGGTTGTCGATGAGGTGATCTGCGGGTTCGGCCGGCTCGGCGAGTGGTTTGGCTTTCAGCATTTCGGCATGACGCCGGATCTCGTGCCGATGGCGAAGGGTTTGTCGTCGGGCTATCTGCCAATCTCCGCTGTGGGCGTGTCGCATAAGATCGTCGAGGTGCTGCGCCAGAAGGGCGGCGATTTCGTGCACGGCTACACCTATTCCGGCCATCCGGTGGCGGCCGCGGTGGCGTTGAAGAATCTTGAGATCATCGAGCGCGAGGGCCTCGTTCAGCGCGTTAAGAACGACATCGGCCCGTATTTCGCGGAATCTTTGAAGCGGCTTGAAGGCGATCCGCTGGTCGGCGAAGTCCGGTCGCTTGGCCTTATTGGCGCGGTCGAGATCGTGTCCAAGAAGGGCACGAACGAGCGTTTTACCGGCAAAGAAGGCAAGGCCGGGCCGGTCGTGCGCGACGCGTGCATTAAGAACGGCTTGATGGTGCGCGGCATTCGCGATTCGATCGTGATGTGCCCACCGCTGATCATCACGCGCGATGAGATCGATCGCATGGTCGACATCATCGGCCGCTCGCTGCGCGAGGCTGAGCCAACGTTGCGTGCGCTGAAGGCCGACGCTTAGCGCGCGGGATTTACGGCAAGGTCGCTCTTGCCGAGCAGGCCCATCCCATCAGAAATATCGTGAGCGATGGCTTCACGAAGCGCTGTTGCGTCTTGCTTCTCGATGGCCGCGATTGCGGTCTGGTGGCGATCGTTCAGCTCGGCGTTGGGGACGCGCCCGTAAAGGACGCGCATGTACGGACCGAACTGCAGCCACAACGTCTCAATCAATTGCGTCAGCGTCTTTTGCGGTTGCGCGCGATAGAGCGTGAAGTGGAAGTCGTAGTTCGACTGCATGTAAACGCCGGCGTCGCCATTCTTCACTGCGGCATCGAGCGTCGCGTCGATTTCACGAAGACGTTGAACATCCGCCGCCGTCAAAAACGGCAGTGCCAACGCGGCGGCTTCCGGCTCAAGCAATAAGCGGCAACGCAGCAGATCGTCGAAACGCTCGCTTGTCATTTCAGGCACGCGCACGCGCCGCTTCGAGCGAATGGACACGGCGCCTTCGGCCGAAAGACGAGAGAGCGCATCGCGCACCGGCGTTTGGCTCACGCCGAGTTCGCCGGCCAAGCCGCGTGTCGACAATTCATGGTTAGGGGAGATGTGGCCGGTGACGATGCGTTTGCGCAGTTCAGCGTAAACGGTAGCGTTCAGGCCTTCATCGGCGCCCTTGAAGTTCAAGATCATCGCGGGTCCCTAGCTGCAACACGCTGGGCGTGCACGCGAAAACTACATTACAGCGCACTTCGCCGCTTGCTTGAGGCGGCTTGACTTGCCCCCGCGCCAGCCGGGATAGTGGCTCTATCAGGTGACTTATGCGCTCCCGCGACCTTCCCAAGAAGGTAGATGGGCGCGGTTCGCGAGCAGTCCTTCGTGGCTGCAACAATGTGTCAATCGCGCCGTGTCTGTTTGAAAGAACTTCAATTGCGGTTCTAGCGCGCCGTCTCGGCGCAACGCATTGCTGCGTGCGCGATAGCATGTGTGTGTCATGAGCTTTGCAAATTGGATTAAGGAACGTGGGATTGGCGAGATCGAGTGTCTAATTCCGGATTTGAACGGAGTTATTCGCGGGAAGGTCTTTCCGGCGCAGAAGTTTTTACAGAGTGAGCGCGACGGATCACTGCGCATCCCGTCGAGCATCTATCTGCTTACTGTCACCGGCGAGTATGCCGACGAGGCGGACGAAGCGATATCTATGCAAGATCCGGATGTGGTGCTCCGTCCTGACTTCGAGACGATCTGCGTGGCGCCTGGCTACAAGACGCCGACCGCGTTCGTCTTCGCCGACACCTACAATACCACGGGCGAGCCGTACGACATCGCGCCGCGCTACGTGCTGCGCCGCGTCATGAAGCTTTATGATGAGATTGGCCTGCGGCCTGTGGTGGCGCCCGAACTCGAATTTTATCTGACGCAGGTGAACACGGACCCGGATCTGCCGCTGGTGCCGCCGGCGGGGCGCTCTGGACGCTCCGAGACCTCGCCGCAGCCTTATGGCCTGGAGGCGATCACCGAATACGAGGATCTGATCGAGACGATCTATGAGCATGCCGAGGCGGCATCGCTGCATCTCGACACGATGATCCACGAAAGCGGCACGGCCCAGCTTGAGATCAACTTCAATCACGGTGACCCGGTGCATGTGTCTGACCAAGTGTTGGTGTTTAAGCGCATCGTGCGGCAGGTGGCGTTGAAGCACGGCGTCTATGCGACGTTCATGGCCAAGCCCATGGAGAACCAACCTGGTTCGGCCATGCATCTGCACGTCTCGCTCGTTGACGCGAAGAAGGGCAACAATCTCTTCGGCACTGAAGATGGCGACGGCATCACGGACACATTCCGCCATTTCGTCGGCGGGCTTCAAAAATATCTCGGCGAGGTGACGCCGCTTTTCGCGCCGAACGTCAATTCGTTCCGTCGCATGCGTCCTGACTTTTCCGCGCCGATCAATTTGCAATGGGGTTACGATAACCGTTCGTGCGGATTGCGCGTGCCGATCTCGCAAACGTCAAACCGGCGCGTTGAAAATCGTCTGCCCGGCGCCGATGCGAACCCGTATCTCGCGATCGCGGCGGTGTTGGTGTGCGGGTATATCGGCATCCGCGACAAAATCGCGCCGGCAGAGATGGTGCAGGGTAGCGCGTACAAGTGGGCGCGTACGTTGCCGCGCACGCTGCGCGAAGGGCTCGATCGATTCCAGAAGTGCGCGCCAGTGCGCGAATTATTGGGCGAGCACTTCTGCAACGCGTTCCAGCAGATCAAGGATCACGAGCTTGATAATTTCGAGCAGGTGATTTCGTCGTGGGAGCGCGACCACCTTCTGCTCAAGGTCTAAGGTGGGTTTCAATTCCGGCTTAGGGATGGAGCGGTCGTACTACGCTGCGACCGCCAATCCGTTTGCGCCGGCGCCGAAGCTTGAAGGCGAGTTGAAGGCAGATGTCGTCGTCATCGGCGGCGGCTACACCGGCCTTTCGACAGCGCTTCAGCTGTCGCGCGATTTTTCCGTTGTTTTGCTTGAGGCCGGACGCATCGGCTGGGGTGCGTCTGGGCGCAATGGCGGCCAGCTTATTCCGGGATGGCGCAAAGGCGCGACGGACCTGGTGAAGCTTTACGGCGAAGGGCGCGCACGTGAGGTGTTTGATCTTTCGCTGCAGGCGCGCGAGCGTGTGATTCAGTGGATCGCGGACGAGAACATCAGTTGCGATCTCGCTGTGAGCGGCCATGTGTCGACCGCGGCAAAGCCGGGCGATCTTGCTTGGATGCGGGAGGAAGTTGAGACGCTTGAGCGCGTCATGCGCTATCCGCACGCGCGCGTCATCGGCGCCGATGAGACGCGCGCGAAGGTGGCGTCGCCACTGTTTCATGGCGCGTTGTTCGACGGGTTGGGTGGCCATTTTCATCCGCTGAACTACGCGCTTGGATTGGCGGAGGCAGCGCAGCGCAAGGGCGTGACGCTGCTTGAGAATTCACGCGCCGTGTCGATCGATACCTTGAGCGGAATTGTCGTGAAGACCGACAGTGGTACGGTGAGCGCGCGTTACGGGGTGCTTGCGTGCGATGCGTTGCTGGAAGGTTTGGAGCCGCGCATCGCGGGCCGCATCATGCCTGTCGCCAATTATCTTGTGGCGACGGCGCCGCTCGAAAATCCAAGCGCGCTAATCGCTGACAATCTGGCGGTGAGTGACACGCGGTTTGTCGTGAACTATTTCAGATTGAGCGCGGATGGGCGGCTGATATTTGGCGGCGGTGAGCGCTACACTCCGAATGAGCCCGCTGACATCGCCGCGTTCGTGCGGCCCTTTATGTTGAAGGTGTTTCCGCAACTAACGGATATTCCCATCGAGTACGCGTGGGGCGGTCTCGTTTCGATCACGATGACGCGGATGCCGCACGTGGGACGCATCGGCGACCTCTTCTTCGCGCATGGCTATTCAGGGCAGGGCACAATCATTCCCGCAATTGCGGCGCGCGGCATGGCCGAGGCCATGGCTGGTGAGCCGAAACTGTTCGATGTGCTCTCCGGCTTGGCGCCGCCAGAATTTCCGGGTGGAGCAGCGCTACGTGCGCCGCTGCACGTGCTTGGTATGCTTTGGTACGCGCTACGCGACAGGCTTTAGCGCGACAGCGCGTTTTGCGGCCGCTTCGATGCTCGCCCAATCGCCAGCTCTTATGTACTCAGCCGGCGCGATCCACGAACCGCCGACGCAGAGCACGTGTTTCAGCGCCAGATAGGCGGGGACCTTCTCAGGCGTGATCGATCCTGTCGGGCAGAAGCGCGCTGCGGCAAGTGGCGCGCCGATCGCCTTCAGTCCCGCAACGCCGCCAAGTTGTTCAGCTGGGAAAAACTTGAAGCAGGTGTAGCCGAGATCGAGGCCACGCATGATCTCGCTCGAGGTTGCGACGCCGGGCACGAATGGGATCGAGGCTTTGCGTGCGGTTTTCATCAGCTTCGGCGTGCCGCCTGGTGAGAGCGCGTACTTGGCGCCGGCCTCGATGGCGGCGTTGAGGTCTTTCTCACTCAACACAGTGCCTGCGCCGACGATCATCTCGGGCGCATCGCTCGCGACCGCTTTGATGGCGTCGAGTGCGGCAGGGGTGCGCAGGGTGATCTCAATCGTGCGCACGCCGCTGGCCAGTAGCACGCGCGCCAGCGGCACGGCGTCTGCCGCGTCATCAATGGTGACAACCGGGATGACTGGCGAAAGCGTGAGTACTGCGGTGGCGTCTTGGGGCTTGCTCATGATTTCGATCTCAGCCTGCTTGTTGGAACGGCGGAAGGCTAAGCTACGCGCTTGCGGATCGGGCGTGTAACCCAGCTCCTGCATGAGACCACTCACCTTTGATCGCGTCTCCTCGCGTACGAACGGCGACTTGTTCAGGACGCGCGACACCGTCTTTTTGGACACGCCGGCCAAGCGGGCGACGTCGTTGATGGTCGGCCCCCGTTTGCTCTCTTCTCGCGACATGGCGCTCTTTGGTGTTTCTGGTATGCTACCGGTGTCATTTAGGCGCTGCCGTCGGCCTCGACAAGCGAAGCGGCCAAAAGCGCGCAGGGCTTTTGCGTCGGCTCGCGAACACTAGTTTGGTTGGTGCATGGCAGAATTCATTCCCGTCCCGCCGTTCGATCTGGTCGTGTTTGGCGCCACGGGGGATTTGTCGCTCCGCAAGCTGTTCCCGTCGCTGCTGCACCGTTTTTTGGACGGCCAGATTCCAGCCCAGTCGCGCATCATCGGCGTGGCGCGCAGCGAGATGGATACGAGGGCGTTCCGGCAAATGGTGCACGAAGCGCATCTGAAGTTCGCGCCGAAGGATCATATCGACGAAGCCAAATGCGCGGAGTTCTTGAAGCAGGTCGAATATGTGCGCGTTGATGCGACCGCGCCTGCGAGTGAGTGGGGGGCGCTGCAAGAAGCGCTCGCCAACGGCAAAGGCAACGTTCGCATCTTCTATCTCTCGACGGCGCCTTCCCTTTTCGTGACGATCGCGCAGCGTTTGGCGGAGACAGAACTCGCTACGCCGACGTCGCGCATCGTGCTGGAGAAGCCAATCGGACGCGACTTGGCATCATCGCGCGCGATCAATGACGGTGTCGGCGCAGTGTTTGACGAACAGCGCACGTTCCGCATCGACCATTACCTTGGCAAAGAGACGGTGCAAAACCTTCTCGTGCTGCGCTTCGCGAACATGTTGATCGAGCCGATCTGGTCGCGCGCGACCATCGATCACGTGCAGATCACGGTGGCGGAAGAACTCGGCGTCGAAAGCCGCGCTGACTATTACGACAAATCGGGCGCGCTGCGGGACATGGTGCAGAACCACATGCTGCAACTCTTGTGTCTGGTGGCGCTGGAATCGCCGAACTCCATGGATGCGGATGCGATTCGCACGGAGAAGTTGAAGGTGCTCTCCGCGCTTCGGCGCATTGGTCCGGCGGATGTCGCGTCGAAGACCGTGCGCGGACAGTACAAGGCTGGGCTCGTGAACGGTGCGAAGGCGCCTGCCTATGCGGAAGAGGTTGGTAAGGCCTCGCGCACTGAGACTTTCGTTGCGATCAAAGCGGAGGTCGACAATTGGCGTTGGGCTGGCGTGCCGTTCTATCTGCGCACGGGCAAGCGCATGGGCTCGCGGCGCTCTGAGATCGTGGTGCAGTTCAAAGATACGCCGGTGCCGATCTTTGGTGCAGGCGCCGGCGCGCCGAACAAATTGGTGCTGCGATTGCAGCCTGATGAAGGCGTGCGCTTGTGGCTGAACATGAAAGAGCCAGGGCCGGGCGGCTTGCGCGTGAAGACGGCGCCGCTCGATCTGTCGTTCGCGGAAGAGTTCAACGTTCGCTATCCGGACGCTTATGAACGGCTGTTGATGGATGTCGTGCGCGGCAACCTTTCGCTGTTCATGCGCCGCGACGAAGTCGATGCCGCGTGGACGTGGGCGGATGCCTTGCTCGCGGCGTGGGACGAAAGCGGCAGCGAGCCGCACCTTTATCCCGCAGGCTCGAATGGCCCAACGCAGTCAGCGCTGATGATGGATCGCGATGGGCGCGCGTGGTGGGATCCCGAATAATGGCGCTCAACGCAACGGTCGAAGCGGTCACGCAGCGGATTATTGAACGCAGCGCTTCACGGCGTCGGCGCTATCTCGATCTGATTGATGCTTACGACGCAACAAAGCCGGCGCGAGTAAAGATCGCGGAAGCGAACCGCGCGCACGGCGCGGCCGGCTGTGCGGTCCAAGACAAGATTGAATTGCTCGGCGGCAACTGGCCGTCGATCGGCATCGTCACGGCGTACAACGACATGCTCTCGGCGCACGCGCCGTATGAGCACTATCCCGCAATTATCCGCAAAGCGGCGCGCGAGGTTGGCGCGATTGCGCAGGTGGCAGGCGGCGTGCCGGCCATGTGCGATGGCGTCACGCAAGGCTTCGAAGGGATGGAGCTTTCGCTGTTCTCGCGCGATGTCATTGCGCTCAGTACAGCGGTGTCGCTTTCGCACGCGACATTCGATGCGGCGTTGTTGCTCGGCATCTGCGACAAGATCGTTCCGGGTTTGCTTATCGGCGCGCTGCGGTTTCCGTGGTTGCCCGCGATCTTTGTTCCTGGTGGACTGATGCCATCAGGCTTGCCGAACAAGGAGAAGGCCGCGCGCCGGCAATTGTTTGCGGAAGGCAAAATTGGCCGCGCGGAACTGCTGCAAGCGGAGGCCGAAAGCTATCACGCGCCGGGCACGTGCACGTTCTACGGCACGGCGAACTCCAATCAGATGATGATGGAGGTGATGGGGCTGCATCTGCCGGGCGCTGCGTTCGTTAGTCCGAATACGCCGTTGCGCGATGCGCTGACAATCGCGGCAACCCAGCGCGCCGCGAAGATCACTGGGCTCGGCGATGAGTATCGCCCGATTGGCCGCGTTGTGGATGAGAAGGCGATCGTAAACGCGATGGTCGGCTTGATGGCGACGGGCGGTTCGACCAATCACTTCATCCACTTGCCCGCGATCGCGCTCGCTGCGGGGATTGAGATTAACTGGGATGATTTTGCAGAGCTTTCACACGCAACGCCGCTCTTGGCGCGAATTTATCCGAACGGGTCGGCGGATGTGAATCACTTCCATGACGCAGGGGGCATGGGCTTTCTCGCGCGTGAGTTGCTCGATGCGGGCCTATTGCACGGCGATGTCACGACAGTTGGTGGTGAAGGTCTCGCGGCTTATGCGCAAGAACCTGTCCTCGATGGCGAGACACTGGTTTGGCGTGATGCGCCAGTTGCGAGCGCGGATGAACACGTTTTGCGCGGCGCGCGTGCGCCGTTCGCTGCAGATGGCGGCTTGCGATTGCTCAGTGGCGGGCTTGGGCGCGCGTGCGTGAAGGTCTCCGCGGTGGCCGACGACAAACGCATCATCGAAGCGCCGGCCCTGGTGTTTGACTCACAAGCGGACGTGCAGGCTGCGTTCAAGCGCGGTGAACTCGATCGCGATTGCATCATCGTCGTGCGCGGGCAGGGACCGCGTGCGAACGGCATGCCGGAGCTTCACAAACTTATGCCGCTTATGGGTGCGCTTCAAGATCGCGGCTTCCGTGTCGCGTTGGCGACGGACGGACGGATGTCTGGCGCGAGTGGTAAGGTGTTGGCGGCAATCCACATCACGCCGGAAGCCGCTGAGGGCGGCCCGATTGCGAAACTGCGCAATGGCGACGTGCTGCGTATCGACTCCGAGGCGGGATCGCTGGATGTGATTTCACCGGCGGATTGGCGTGAGCGCGCGCCGGCGCAACTCAATCTCTTGTCGCATACACGCGGCGTTGGCCGGGAGCTGTTTTCGTTGTTTCGCGGCAATGCGTGTTCGGCCGAGCGCGGCGGGTCATCGTTTCCGGACTACGATCCGATTTAGCGTTCGCCGCTCTGCAATTGCTGGAAGCGTTCCCCGAATGCCGCATCGCGCGGCAATGGCACGAAGCCTTCGCCGATGGAGATTTCGAGCTCGCGATTGACGCCTCCGCCAAGTGGCACCGTCAGATGCTCAACCGTCCGGAATGAGCTGAAGTCTGTGGCGACAAGCGGGAGATACGCAGGCGTGAGGTGCACGACGAGAACGCGACCGCCTTCTTCGGGGCGCATAGGGTCGCTGGACTCGGCCGAGTTGTTTGCGTGGCCATGTAGCAGCCACATGCGGATCGGCGGCAGCGGCGCGCCTTCGCGACGTGCGTGACGCCAATAATAGTTGAGCTCGAAATATGTCGCGCGGTCATCGACCATAACGGCGGAGAAAGGCAATTCGCCCGGCTGCACCGCGGCGCGGCGCGCGATTTCGTTTGCGGTCTCTTCCCAATTGCGCGCGGTGCGGACGCCTTTGGCTTGGTTAGCGATTGCTGGATAGGTCGCAATCACGCCCACGAACGCTGCGCCAATCGCGAGGTTTACGAGAGTCGCAGCGACGAGCGTACGACGTCCCGCTGCTGACGAAAACAGGGTTCCCGTCACCAACAAAAGCAAGCCCGGATAGGCAACAGCCGCCCAGTTTGCGTTAGCGCGCGAGATGAACGCGATGGTGCTGATGATGATGAAAGGCGGAATGATGTAGGCGATGAGGAATTTTTCCTCATTTGAAAGTCCATCACTCCGCCGCCAGGCGCGCCAGAGCGCCCAGATCAGAACAACGAAGATCACAGGTCCGATGACGCCGGCTTGGCCGAAGACGAACTCGAACAATTCATCGAGGTTGAAGAGCTTGGCGGCGTCGAAATGGGCATTCGAGGCAGTGTGCTGTGCAGTGACGAAACCGTGCTGCGCGTTCCAGATCAGATTGGGCGAGAGCACGATGAGGGCGATCAGAGTCGCCAGCAGCCCGCGTCCTTTCGCCAACGCTGCCCGCACCGGCTCCAGCCACCAGGCAGCGAGCCCGGTGCAGAGGAAGAAGTAGAACATCGCGTACTTGGCTTGCACGCCCATACCGATGGCGACGCCGAGCACGGCAGCCCACATCCATGCGCGCGTATTCACGAGCCGCCACATCGCCAGCAGCGCGATGGACCACAGCGGCAATAACAGTGCGTCGGTGGAGATGAGGCTCGAGGAGAACCAAACGCCCGGCAGCATCAGCCAGCCGAAGCCGGCCCAGAACCCGGCCCAGGCGCCATACATGGAGCGGCCCAGCACGAAGAGCGCGCTTGCGGCGATCATGTGCGCGATTGGCGCGCCGAGACGCACGGCCCATTCGGCGTCGGTGCCGGCCAGGAAAGTTGTCGTGCCGATCACCCAGGCGATCAGCGGCGGTTTTGTGAAGTAGCCCCAATCGAACGTGCGCGACCACATCCAGTATTGCGCTTCGTCGAAATAGAGCCCGAGCGGGATGTAAAAGAGCG
>Ga0075163_10009445_pt1 | contig 12800 bp, 10 predicted proteins | sample JI1023141ADNA_FD_71478 | JGI IMG/M metagenome (GOLD analysis project Ga0075163, IMG submission 71478) | Wastewater effluent complex algal communities from Wisconsin, to seasonally profile nutrient transformation and Carbon sequestration -... | ecosystem: Engineered > WWTP > Effluent > Algae...
GCGTGATGGTTTCCAATTTCTTCAACACCATATTGAAGTCCAAAAAAAGTAAAGCAAAATTATATTAGTAAAAACCCGTCCCACTAAAGTGAGACGGGTTTTTTTTTGGTTTTAAAACAGAGTTCTATTTTTTACTCCTCTTTAGAGTTAGAAGGTTTTTTTTCTTCTGTTTTTTTGGTTTTACTCTCTTCCTTATCCCCTATCATTTTCATCAATTGCATGCCCAATAAACCACTCAAACTACCATCTGTAGTATTGCCATTGCTGCCGCCTGTAATCAACAATTCAGGAATGATTTTGATGCCATTTTTACCAATTTCTTCTGTAACTTTAAATTTGGTAAAGTTGTCGCCTCCCATGGCTTTTACTTGTAATTCATAGGCTTCTGCGGTTGATTTTCCAATTGCCATAATCTTTTCTGCTTCGGCCAAACCGGTTTTTGAAATTCTCTCGGCATCGGCTGAGGCGTTTAGTTTTGTGGCTTCGGCGTCGGCAGCAGCTTTCATTTTGGTGGCTTGCGCTTCGGCATCGACTTTTAATTTCAAACTGGTAGCGTCTCCCTCGGCTTTTTTAACTACGGCATCTGCTGTGCGTTGTGCAATCTCAACACTTTGTTGGGCTTTTACAATTTCTTTTTGCATGTCTGCAATAGCCGTTTCTTTTTCCATACCTTGACGTTGTTCCTGAGCCATTTTTTGGGTGATATACGTCTTTTGTTCCTCTTCAGCTATTTTTCTATCAGTCAACGTTTTCATCAATGCCTCAGGTGGCGTAATGTCTCCAATCAAAGTATCAACAGCGTTTACATTGTATTCATCCAAAACCAATCTGATGTGATCCTTGGCGCTTTCTTGACGTTCTTTACGGGTTGATAAGAAAGAAATAACATCACTGTCTTGCGCAGAGTTTCTAAAGTAATTTCCAATAGTTGGTTCCAATACTTGCGAAACCAAATTGGTCATACTACCAAATCGGGCGATAACCTTTGGTGCTTCATTGGCCGGAATATGGATGATCTGTGATACATCCAAGTTGAATGGGAAACCATCTTTGGAACGAACTGTAATTGTAGAAAGGTTTTTGTCCAAACTGTGTGATTCTGTTCGAGCATTGGCCCAGTTGAGAACTAAGTTGGTCGTGGGAACCAATTCCATTTTCATCGTGTACTTATTCAACGGATATTTTCCGGGACCTAATGGTTCTGACCAAACACCTCGGTATCCTTTGGTGACAATATTACCATGCTTAAATGAATCTCCGGTAACATCTTTACCATCTTCTCCAATATAAGATATTACTACGCCTACATATCCAATCGGCACATCGGTCATGGGAATTTCTTCAATTTGAACCGCCCATGGATTGATGTTGTAAGAACCGGCTAATATAATTTGGGGTTGCAAACCTCTATTACCGCCTTTGATGATGAATTCGTCAAAGTCTTGGAAATTATTGTGTCCTTCAACTTGCTTACCGGCAATTTGACCTCTATCGATAGGTTCACCATCTAATGTAGTTACAATTCCCACCATGTTTTCATGAATGATGATCATATCTGTAATGGTAATATTGAAGGCAAATGTATTGATACGGTACGTTCCCGCAGTAATGTAAGACGTTTGACGACCTTTTTGACCATTGTTGTTTAAGAACAATTCAGCATCTTGAAAATTGTCACTATCTACTCTACGAGCCAGAATGGCTCCGGTAGGGATTTGCGCCCCATCATTGGATAAAATAAGTCCAATTTTACCTTCAGGGATAATGGTAAATGGCTCCATTTTAATACTGTACTGCCAAATCCACATACCCCAATACAAACCGGGAGCTAATGTTTTGGCTTGGTAACCGGCTTCTCCTTTGGTCGCAATAATTCTACCATCGGGAAGAGACCTATTGGCACCAAATAATACGAAGGCTTTGGTAACTAAACCAATACGGTCTTCCGGAACGATGACCATTCCGAAGAAAACACGAAGTACAAACTTGTACATAACAATCAAAAAGAGGATAACAACACCTATAATGATAAGGGTTGAATGATTTGAAAATTCTTGTGGCATAATTTTTTTGGGTTTTAAATTAAAAATATATTTAGAATTTATAAAATAGTACCAATATATTCCAACAACATCATAGTAATCCATTATTTGCTCCTGAATTTATAGAAACTATAAATACGCAACTACAAGAAAAACAAAAGATTAAACATGAATGGAGAAATTCATTAGCATTATTTTAAACTATGACCAAATTTATAAAAAAAAATAATTTGAAATATAATAAAATGAAAATATTTATAAAGTAACTTAAACAAATCTTCATATCCCATCAAAATAGTAACTTTGACCCATGGAAACTAAAATTCTACATCGTATTCATACCCCACGGGATCTCAAAAAGGTTGAACCTTCCCAATTATCCGTTTTGGCATCCGAAATGAGACAATTCATCATAGATGTAGTATCAACCAAAAAAGGGCATTTGGGAGCCGGATTGGGTGTTGTAGAATTGACGATTGCCCTACATTATGTTTACAATACACCCGATGATATTTTGATTTGGGATGTAGGACACCAAGCCTATCCCCATAAGATATTAACCGGAAGAAGAGAAAATTTTGAAACTTTACGTCAAAAAAACGGGATATCTGGTTTTCCCAAACGTTCAGAAAGTTCTTATGATGCTTTTGGAACCGGACATTCTTCGACTTCTATTTCAGCGCTCTTGGGAATGGCTTTGGCTTCCCAATTAAATGGAAATACAGAAAGGAAACACATTGCCGTAATCGGAGATGCCAGTATTGCTGCCGGAATGGCTTTTGAGGCGCTCAACCACACCGGTATTACCGATGCAGATGTATTGGTTGTTCTCAATGACAATGAAATGGGGATTGATCCTCATGTCGGTGCCTTGAAACACTATTTGACGCAAATCAAAACCCATCCCGATTCTCAACAAAAAAACTTGTTTGAAGCCCTCAACTTCCAATATTTCGGCCCTATAGACGGACACAATATTGCCTTGTTGATACAAACGCTACAAGAGTTAAAAAACATCAAAGGTCCCAAGTTCCTACACGTCATAACAACCAAAGGGAAAGGATTACCACAAGCCGAAAAAGACCAAATCACCTATCATGCACCCGGACTTTTTGATAAAAATACCGGAGAAATCATAGGGGAATACAAACCCAATCAGCCTCCAAAATATCAAGATGTTTTTGGCTTGACTCTGGTGGAATTGGCACAAAAAAATGAGAAGATTATCGGCATTACACCTGCAATGCCAACCGGAAGCTCTTTGAAATTCATGTTGGAAGCTTTTCCCAACAGAGCATTTGACGTAGGTATTGCCGAACAACACGCCGTTACATTTGCCGGTGGATTTGCTACCCAAGGTTTTGTCCCCTATTTAGCCATTTATTCTACTTTTTTACAACGGGGTTACGACCAACTCATTCACGACATTGCTTTACAAAATTTGCCGGTTGTTTTCTGTATTGATAGAGCCGGAATTGTGGGAAGTGACGGAGCCACGCATCATGGGGTTTTTGATATGGCCTATTTGAGAGCCATTCCCAACCTGATTATTGCCGTTCCCACCGATGAAATCATGTTGCGTCAATTGCTGTATACTGCCCAGTTTACCACTCAGCCAATGGCCATTCGATATCCACGCGGACGAGGTATTCACAAGGTATGGCAAGTGCCTTTTGAAAAAATGTCTATAGGAAAAGGAATCCAAAGAAGTAAAGGTAAAAAGGTCGCTGTCTTGACCGTAGGCCCTTTTGGTAATACCATTCAAAATATTTTACGCAGAAATCCCGAATGGGAAGTGGCCCATTATGATATGATTTTTGTAAAACCTTTGGATGAAAATATGTTAACTGAAATTCTCACCCAATTTGATTCTATCATCACCCTAGAAGACGGAACCATTTCGGGAGGTTTTGGAAGTGCTGTGTTGGAATTTGCACAACAAAAGGGATTCACCCATAATAGAATTGAAGTACTCGGTATCCCCGACCAATTTATAGAGCACGCTCCTATTGCTGAAATATTTGAAGCTTTGCACTTGGATGAAAAAGGAATTGAAGATAGGATTCGTCAAAAAATGAAAGAGTAGTCCTATACAAAAAAGAAAATACTCACAAAATGACTGGCGCTTCCCAATAACACAAATATGTGGAAGATGGCATGGTTAAATTTAAGCTTGTTTTGAGCATAAAATACAGCCCCAACCGTATAGAAAACACCACCCATTATCAACCAAAACAATCCTTGTTGAGATAAATTTTCGTATAAGGGTTTCATCGCAAAAACAACCATCCAACCCATCAATACGTACAACACGGTAGAAAGTTTGTCAAATTTACCAATAAAAAATATTTTGAAAACCACTCCAGCCAATGCTGCTCCCCAAGTTAGCCCAAATAAAACCCAACCGACAGTACCGTTTAAAGTTACCAATGTGAAAGGTGTGTAACTACCGGCAATCAAGACGTAGATGGCCGCATGATCAAAAATGTTGAGTTTGGCTCTTTTAATCGGATTCTTGGAGTTGTGGTACAAGGTAGAGGCGAGATAAAGAACTATCAAACTCAACCCATATACGCTGAAGCTTACGATATGCCATACATTTCCCATCAAGCTTGCTTTTACTACTAAAAGTGCTAGGGCAGCTATACTCAAAAGTAATCCCACAAAATGGGAAATCACATTGATTTTTTCTTCTTTGGTATCGTAAAAAGTGGTTTTAGACATTTGGAGTGATTATTAGATTACGAAGCAAAAAACGTCAAACCCATTGATTTAGTCTTTAACTTATGTTTAGATAATTGGGTTAATTAAGTTATTGAGTTATTAAGTTAATTGGGGCTCTTCTAAACCAATTTGCTCAAAAACGATATCTGCTTTCAAAGGAACTGAATCCCAAATCTAAAATCTAATCCCGAAGCTATCGGGACTAAAATCTCAATAAACTATCTAACACCCATATTCCAAAGTGTAAAGGCAAATATATCGGCGTATTGTTCGATTGATTTTGAAATGGGTGTTCCGGCGCCGTGTCCTGCATTGCTTTCTATGCGAATCAATACCGGATTTTTACCACCGTCTTTGGCTTGTAATTCAGAGATGAATTTGAATGAATGAGCTGGTACTACTCGGTCGTCATGGTCGGCAGTGGTTACCAATGTCGCCGGATAATTGACCCCTGCTTTTACATTGTGCACAGGTGAATAGGCTTTGAGGTATTCAAACATTTCTTTGCTTTGTTCGGAAGTTCCATAATCATACGCCCAACCGGCACCGGCTGTGAAAGTGTGATAGCGCAGCATATCCAAAACACCTACGGCTGGTAGGGCAACCTTCATTAAGTCGGGGCGTTGTGTCATGACTGCACCTACTAGAAGTCCGCCATTGGATCCACCGCGAATAGCCAAATAATCGGAGGATGTATATTTGTTTTGAATGAGGTATTCACCGGCGGCAATAAAGTCATCAAATACATTTTGTTTTTGCAATTGGGTTCCTGCATCGTGCCATTTTTTTCCGTACTCTCCGCCACCGCGAAGATTGGCAACTGCATAAATACCACCTTGTTCCATCCATACTATATTGGGTACGCTAAAACTTGGCGTCAAACTGATATTGAATCCTCCATAACCGTATAAAATGGTTGGGTTTTTACCATTCATTACCAAGCCTTTTTTGTAGGTAATAATCATGGGTATTTTGGTTCCATCGGCAGAGGTATAAAACACTTGATGGGTTTCAAAATCATTGGGATTGAAATCAATTTTGGGAGCATTATATAGTGCCGATTCACCTGTTTTGGGATGGAAAGCATACAAAGTACCCGGAGTGATGTAATTGGTGAAACTATAATACAATACCTCGTCTTTTCTTTCTCCACCCAAACCATCGATACTACCTATACCGGGCAATTGGATTTCTCTGATCAGTTGGCCTTTGTAATCATATTGTTTGACTTGTGAAATGGCGTCAATCATGTATTCGGCGTAGAAAAAGCCTGAACCCGTTCCAATATTCAACACGTGTTCGGTTTCAGGAATCAAATCTTTCCAGTTTTCGGGTGATGGGTTTTGGACATCAACCCAAACCACTCTTTTGTTGGGTGCATTCATATTGGTTACCAAGAAGAATTTGCCATCTTGATGATCCAAAATACTGGTGTCGGTATCAAAGTCCTTTAATATGGGGACAAAGGTAGCGTCCGATGCGCTCAGGTCTTTGACGTAGAGTTCATTTCCAGAGGTAGAATTGGCTGCACTAACCACTAGAAATTTTTCATCTTCTGTGAGATAACCGCCTACATATCTTCTTTTGAATTGATCTCCAAAGACGACTTTATCCTCTTTTTGAGAAGTTCCCAAATGGTGAAAATATAATTTGTGTTGGTCGGTTTTTGCCGATAATTCACTGCCTTTAGGTTTTTCATAGCTGGAGTAGTAAAAGCCTTCATTGCCGCGCCATGCCATGCCACTGAACTTGACATCTACCAAAGTATCTTCCAGTATTTTTTGGGAAGCGACATCCATAATAATCACTTTTCGCCAATCACTTCCCCCTTCAGAGATGGAGTATGCAAGTAGGTTGCCGTCCTGAGTGAAACTCACATTGCCTAATGAAGTGGTACCGTCAACTGAAAAAGTGTTGGGATTGAGAAATACTTCGGGCGTATGATCTCCCAGTTGTCGGTATAAAACGGATTGATTTTGCAAACCGTCATTTTTATAAAAGTAGGTGTATTTGCCTTTCTTAAACGGAGCCGAAATTTTTTCGTAATTCCACAATTCTGCTAATCTTTTTTTGAGGGTTTCTCTGTAGGGAATTTGATTTAAATAAGCATACGTCAATTCATTTTGAGATTTCACCCATTGTTCCGTTTCGGGAGAGCGGTCATCTTCCAACCAACGATAAGGATCGGCAACCGTGACCCCAAAATAGGTATCTGTTTGACTTCCTTTAACGGTTTGTGGATAGTTTAAAGTATCTACTGGAGTTACTTTTTGAGAACTACAGGCATGTAATAAAGTTAGGATCATCAAAGCAAAACTGAATTTAAATAATCGGTTCATATAAATTGGGTTAATTAGGTTATTGGGTTATTGGGCCCGCCTGTCGGCGAGGCAGGTTATTAGGTTATTAGTCCTCCCCCGACCCCTCCAAAAAAGGGGAGTTTGACAGGGTATTTGGGTTTTTGGGTACACCTTGTTCCTCTTTAAGCGAGATAAACCGGCGAGGCAGGTTAAGTAATTATTCATAAACCTATTCGGCTTTCATTAACCTTCCTGATCAGTATCGGTATAACCCTAATGTGTTTTAGATTTAAAAATATAGTTTTACTACAAAACATTTACTTAAACCTTAATTTGTAACAAAAAAGCCCCGAAAGTTACGCATACTTTCGGGGTGATTTTTATTATATTGAATATTTATTATTTAAACAGATATTTTAGATTGCCCCAATAGGCATATATCAATGCGATATTGGCAACAAATACCAAAAGAGCCATTGCGATGTTGGCCGGATCCAAAAACAAATGTATTAAGACGATGTTGACGGAAATAGGGGCTAATAAAACCAGCGCAAAAGGCATCCATTTTTTGGTTATAAATAAAATTCCGACTAACATTTCGACTATACCTACCAAAAATATGAGATATTTACTGGCCATTACCCCTTGGAAAAAAGTAGTTAAATCACTTTCTTCCATATCTGGAGTCGGTATAAAATGTAGAAATTTGTTGGCGCCAAATACCAGCATCATGAGTCCTACCAGCCAACGAAGGACGAGTTCGAGTGTTTTGTTCATGTCATTAAAATTTAAAGTTAGTAATTGTTTTTAAACCGTAAAAATAATAAAAATTGGTTTTGTATCATTAGTTACTTTATATTTGTTTGAAATACCGTCAATTTGTCACCTGAAAATCAAAGGCATACTATTTGCCAAGAGCAGTTCAATCATTAACAAATCAAAAAATAATCAACATGACAGAAATGTTAACTAAAGAAGCTTTTTTAGAAAAAGTATTCAATTTTGAAAAAAGTCAAGAATGGAAATTTGAAGGCAAAGTCCCTTGTATCATTGACTTCTACGCCGATTGGTGTCAACCTTGTAAAATGGTTGCTCCTATTTTGGAAGAGTTGAGCAACGAATACGAAGGTAAAATCAATATTTACAAAGTAAATACCGAAGTGGAGCAAGAATTGGCCGGAGCATTTGGCATCCGTTCTATTCCTTCCATGTTATTTTGTCCATCGGATGCTGAGCCTCAAATGGCAGTAGGTGCGCTTCCAAAACAACAATTGGAACAAATCATTGCCGATGTATTGAAGGTTACCAAATAAACTGAAACATTCATCATTTAACGTCTAAGCCAATCTATTTCTCGGGATTGGCTTTTTTTGTTACATTTGTGTAGTTCATTGCGGGCTTAAAGGAAAATCGTTTCCGAAAGCGTAACCCTTGGACAACTCATTTTTATACAAAGGATTTCATGAAACTTTTTATGCAAAAAACGACCAAAGTAAGTGTAATAGGTGGCGGCAGTTGGGCTACTGCTATTGTTAAAATGTTGACCGAGAATCTTCCCGAAGTAGGTTGGTATATGCGAAGTGCTTATGCCCGTGAAAATCTGAAACGGCATGGCAACAATCCCGATTATCTGAGTCAGGTGCGGTTTAATATGAATCAAATCAAAATGTTTGATCAAATAGATGACGCGATCAACTATGCTCAGCTGATAATATTTGCGGTTCCATCGGCTTTTTTACAAAGCGAATTGGACAAAATGACGGTATCATTGGAAGGGAAAAAAATATTTTCTGCCATTAAGGGTATCGTACCCGAAACCGGTTTGATTGTAGGTGAGCATTTTCATCAGAAATACAATATTTCCTACCAAAATATAGGGGTCATTACCGGACCTTGTCACGCAGAAGAGGTGGCTATGGAGAGACTTTCCTATTTGACTATTGCTTCACAAAACAAATTGACCGCCACCAAAATGGCTGAACTGTTGACGAGTGCTTACATCAAAACCTCCATAACCAATGACATCATCGGTACCGAGTATGCTGCCATGTTGAAAAACGTGTATGCATTGGCGGCGGGTATTGCTCATGGACTGGGATATGGTGATAATTTTCAGGCCGTATTGATGAGTAATGCCATCCGAGAAATGAAACGCTTTACCAAGAAAGTGTGGAAAACCAAACGCAACATCAACAACTCGGCTTATTTAGGAGATTTGTTGGTTACGGGTTATTCTGTTTTTAGTCGTAACCGTACTTTTGGAAGTATGATTGGGAAAGGATATACGGTAAAATCGGCTATGATGGAACTCAAGATGGTGGCTGAAGGTTATTATGCTGCCAAAACTGCTTATGAACTCAATTTGAAAAACCAAGCTAAAACTCCGATTTTGGACAGTGTTTACAGAATTTTGTATGAAAACATCGATCCTAAGAAGGAGTTTGAATTGTTGACGGGTTTGTTGGATTAAGTGATTTTTTGAATTAAAAGCTTGTTGACTTTTTAGAAATAAAAAGATTTTTTACCTATTTCAAAGAGACTATTCGACATAGAATTTATAAATATGGCTGGTTTCACTATTTCTGCTTGTAGCGATATACCCTTGATTCGTATCGGTGTAAATAATGCTTAAGTCGTCTTGCGGCGAATTGAAATCTTTGAAATTGGTTGCTTCTTCAGTCCAGCGATCTTCAATTTTTACAATTTTATACAAATCAAACCCACCCATACCTCCGGGTTTGTTGGATGCAAACACAATGGATTTATCATCTTTAAAAACCGGATTTAACATGGGATACTTTTCTTTATGTATGATTTTCGGGTCTGTCCATTTATGATTGACTAAAGTGTAAATCACCAAGGCAAAATCACCGTACTCATTGGTGTGAATTAACATTTTATCGTTTTTGATTTGCGCATAACCATAATTGAACTGCGGTTTACAGAAAGGAAGTTTTTCGAGATCCTCTATCTTGAAATTGTTGATTTTACCCTTATATAGAGCCAAATTAATCTGAGATTGAGTATTCTTTTCCGAGGATTTGGTAACATAAACGAGATCGTTTGCCGCATCGTAAAAAGTTTGACCGACGTGTTTTTTTTCTCCTTTTGCTTCAATCATTTTGGGTGAGGATTTAAAGTCGGTGAAAAATAATCCGGTATAATTAGATTTGGTCCGACTGCTTGACACAAATAAAATACCGTCTTTATAAGGCATCGGAGCATAGTCATCGTATTGGGCATCAGAAAAATCGAGGGATTCAAAACGTACCGTAATCTTGGTTTGTGATGGATTTACAAAATCAAGCAAGAGAAGAAAAGTTATGAAATATTTAAACATAAAGGGTTGAATATGAGGGTTAAGAATCGTTTTTATAATAGCATAAATCCGCAAGAGATATGTTAAAAGCCACAAATACACGAATTTATCATTTGATAATGGGTGTATGTAAATTGATGCTAATTTACTGATTAATAAACACTAATCTTAAATCCTTGCGAATTTAAGGTAATAGTATAAAAAAGTAAAAATGATAACAAAGGTATGAATTTGATTTAAAAAATGAATTTATTTTAGACAAACTCTTTGATGAACTCCATTCGAAAAACCAAGCTAAAACTCTGATTTTGGACAGTGTTTACAGAATTTTGTATGAAAACATCAATCCTAAGAAGGCGTTTGAGCTGTTGACGGGTTTGTTGGATTAACTTTTGAGCTTTTCTTTTACCTAAAGTTATGATACGCTTTTAGAGCGGTGTATTGAGTCTGTTAGTGGCGATTGGAAACGTTGAGGAGAATTTTGAAACTTTTGTTTTTTAAAACCCTTTCAGCATTTGGAACGCTGAAAGGGTTAGTTTCTTTGAACTAATGGTCCTCACGTATGGGTGGAAAACTTTTCTGTGCCGTAAGCGTCTGGAGACGCTGATGGAGTGGTGGTGGTTCACGCTGCTTAAGAGTGGCTAAATACATTGTTTATCTATACGGGAATTAGTAAATAAAAGTCACTTCCAAAAATAAAGTCAAGATTTAAGTCATTACTCATTTTTTTATAATTAAATTTACCATTCAACAAATGAATGAAATTGTTAATTTCTGTTTTTTCAATTATAAAAACATGAAAATCTTGCCATGGGTTCATGAGATTATGATTAGCAGAGTAAAAATCTTCGCCATAAAAATAACAATAATTTAAATTTTCAGGAAAAATGTGAAAACCAATATCACTCTCATAATTATATTTTTTAACAAACTGTTCTATTAACGATAATTCACTTTTAAAGTTTAAAATGAAATCTTCTGACTTAAGTTTAATAATGTTTTGTTCTTCTTTAAAATTTAAGAAATTTAAATAAAGAAAATCTGATTTAATAAAAATATTCGTTAAAATAGAATATACTAACTTTTCATAGGGCTTCTTCGTAGACCTAACTAAATTATAAGCATTAGTAAACTGATCATATGAATTTCCTGAAGAAACAGGATATTCATTCATTTTGACCTTATTTACAAAACAAAAAGCACAATAATTAGCTTTTAACTCCCACTGAAAATATGAAGTATTAACAAAAAATTTACTTCTTAATTCATTTATGTTATTTGTAAACATATATTTTAAATTTATAACTTGAACCGAGTGAAAACCAATAAAATCTAGTAGAGCCATCAACGTATCCTCTCATAGCACCAGTACCCATAGATTGGAAATTATAAACTTTTTCTGTAATCCCTGGGTTAATACTTCTAACCTCATATTTTGCAAAGTCATCTATAAGGGAAGCAAAATCAGTTTCAGTCATAATTATATCAGCATGGGTTCCATTGTTTATTAAATTATAATTATCCCCTTTAACTGCTTTAATCACATCTTGAGGAGTAAAAGGTTGTCTTTGTATATTGGGTAAATTATTATCAATACTATTTGATAATGTATATTTAGATTCAAGTATACTTACGCTATTACTTGAATTAGAAGATCTTTCAATTCCTTGCAGATTACTAGAAATTTGCTCTGGATTTGGCGTTGTTTGGTTTAATTGAACTCCGTTTGATTTTCCTACAACCGCTTCCTCTGATAAATGATTTCCATTCATAGGATTCATTCCCTTTGGCGTAGTAAAATACCCTACTAATCCTCCTATTCCGAAACCTGCAAATCCTCCAATACTAGCTCCAATTAATGAATCTTTTATAAAATTTCCACTGCCTCCTGGTAACATACTCATGAATCCTCCAGAAAAACCACCTCCAGCAATACCTGACGTTAACCCTGATATTGCTCCACCCCAAAATCCGCCATTAATACCAACTGATGCCAATGCTGTTGATGTAACTCCTGAAATAGCTGATCCAATTCCAAAAGAAACACCACCAATTAATCCACCACCTAATATACCAACATATGTTGAAGGATTATTATAATCCCATTTTAATGGATTAAAGCTTCCATTTGCTTGCGCCCCTCCAAAATATGCTCCAACAATAATGGGAATAAGTATCCAAAACTCTCCACTTTTATCAGTGTACATCAAAGGATTATTCAACACATACCCATACCTATTATAACTCTGTGAGTTGTATGGGTCTTGGACAAAATTGTCGGGAGATAGGAAGCGACCTAAAACGGGGTCGTACATCCTACCATTCATGTTGATTAAGGAAACTCCAAAAAAGTGTTCGTGTCCTGTATAACCACGGTTTAATAACGAGGTGAAATCATTGAAAACGGTGGCACCG
>Ga0075163_10009448_pt1 | contig 12798 bp, 11 predicted proteins | sample JI1023141ADNA_FD_71478 | JGI IMG/M metagenome (GOLD analysis project Ga0075163, IMG submission 71478) | Wastewater effluent complex algal communities from Wisconsin, to seasonally profile nutrient transformation and Carbon sequestration -... | ecosystem: Engineered > WWTP > Effluent > Algae...
CCCAGATCCACACCCCGCGCCGACAACATCCGCCAACGCGCCAGGACCTTCCGTTTGAACTTCTCGCTCGTCTTCATCGATCTCACCTCCGCGGCGAGACCTCACTCCTCTTTGACCTCGACGTCACGACGCGCCACGGCGAGCATGTACGACCAGCAGGCCGATCCCGGCGCGCGCGCGGGCGGAGGTCCGGCGGACGCGGGCCACGGGGTCGAGGTGTTGGCGGTGGTTGGAGGCGAGGATGACGAGGCCGTCCTGGGCCTCAACGCGCTGGAGGCGGTCGGTCATGGCAAGACGGTGAGGTCAGAGTTCACCCTGATGGTCGACCGGTGACTCTCCGAGCCTTGCCAGCGATCAGCTCCACGCGGCAGCTGGGTCTGACCAAGCGAGGCTCGCCCCCTCCGGACCTGCAAGGGTTGCTAGCTCCGTGGCCCTCCTGGGGGCTACCGCCATTCCCATGGCCGCGGCACGTATTGGCGGAACAAGTCGAGCTGTTCCGGGTGGTCCCGGAGCAGATTGATGACCTGCTCCTTGGGCACGGATTCCTCTCGGTTACCAGCCCGCAGAATTGCAATCTCGTGATTGAAATCGGGGAAGATGACGCTCTCTGCCCAAGGTTTTAGATTGTTCTGCACCGCTTCCAGATAACGTGCTGACACGACTTCTGGATCATTTGGGTCTGGTTCTTCTGCTTCGTCCATGTACCACCAGGGATGCGTCACATAGCATTCGATCCCCAGGGTGGTCCAGCGCCGTATTAGTGTGCCGTTGCTTCGTCAAATCGTGCCAATTACAACGACGATCAACAATGAAGAGCGTCGTTGTATTGGCGTGACACGGTCTGATCAGCTCTCAGTCTCACCATCTTCTGCCAAGTGTCCCAAGCAGAGATGTTGAATGGCAGACTGAGCTCTGCTTGGTCTTATCGTTCAGATAGAACTTGGTTGATCCGATAGACTAAAAACGCTACTTTTAGTAGTTTTATGGCTTTTTTCATGTTGTTGCCCTCCATTTCTCCACACCGTTTTCTGGTTCCTTGTGCGGTCTTTGGATTCCTTTCACTACATATCTTACTGTCTTTTCTAAGGCGGAGACAAAAAATCTCACCAATGACGCGGCGAGGCCGCGGCACAGGCTCATGGCCGGGCTCGGATCCGCCCTTTCGCTGGTAAACGGCGGGTGTACCCCGCGACGCCACGCGTAACAGGTCCAGACGCGTCGCCGGGGTGGCCAACGGGCGGGACGGGGTGTCCCGCCCGTTGGCCGGGTGAGGCCCGACGTGGTGACGTAGCCTGCAAACGCAGATAAGCGGGCGATCCTCGGGCTGCAACTGCCGGGTCGGATGCTGTTCCTGTTCCGCCTGCGCTTCGGCTGTATGCGGTGCTGTCGCGGCTGCAGGCCGAGGTCGACTGGGCGGGGCTCGAGATGCAATGGGCGCGTGCGGCGTGACCCCACCGATCACACCGGGATCGAGGCTGAGTCCGCTAGGCTATCAGCGCCTGGAAAACCGGAGTCCGCTAGGCTATCAGCGCCTGGAAAACCGGACGAGCGAGCCCCTAGACGCCGCTGTCGTGGGACGGGTTGTTGAACAAAAACAGCCGAGGCGATATTAAGGGCCAATGAACCCCACCGGACCCCAACTTCCGCTAGATCTTTGGCCTGCGTTTGAAAGCAACCTCCGGGAGCGAGTCCTCGCGATCGTCAATGCGGGCGAGAGTTCTAAGGTTCCGCCCTGTGGCGCCACAGCAAAGGATCGGAGCTACAACGTCCTGCTGTTCTTAGAGACGCTATCGAACTATTACGGTGTAAAAATTCCACCAGTGCCCCACGAGGTACATTGGACGTCTGAACTAAAGAGCTCCTCCGACTACCTGCGTTGCCAGGCCAGAATCGACAAAATTGCGGAGCTCCTACAGACAGGGGACTCAGAAATCAATGATCCGGCCAAGCGTTACCTTAGCCGCAGGGTAGAGTACGCCTTCGATCCTCAGAAAAAATCAGTAGGCGCCTGCATCGATCGCCAACTCCGCGAGACCGGCATCCGACATTTTCATATGGGCGAGCCGAAACGCACGGATGATCTGCTGATGGGCATCATTCGCGAGCGCAATGTCTACCTGATCGGCGTTTACACCCATGAGGATTTGCAAACTAATGCCCCGTTGCATCGGGCACAAACACACTGGCCATTCCTTTTCGAGACGCTTTCGGGTATCTCGGGGAGTGATCTGGAGCCCGAACAAGTCAAAACCATCCGCAAAAGGTCGGCCAACTTTGCTATTGGAGGCATCGACGGTGCAGCCATCATGCCGCGTGACATGTTTACATCTGCGGGCTTTTCTGTACTGACCACGCGCGATCGGGACTTTTTTCACCTCAGATTTACTGAGTTGGACAAGGACCTAACGCAGATGGGATCGAATCTACGGGTTGAGCTCGCAGCACAGCTCGATGTAGCCGAGCCCGAAATGCGCTTGGTTTTAGAACAGCCCAACCATCCCGATAACTTTGACACGAAAATCATTCTGCGCGAACAGAGCACCACCAGACTTGCATCCGTCGTCTTCCGACCGGAGCCGCCTAACCGCACGTACTAGAAGGGATCGATCGCCATGGGCACGTTACGCCTTGTCTACCTCGACAACTTTGTATGGAGCAAAATTGTCAAGTCTAACACTGGCCTCATGTCGGGCGATGAGGCCGACACATATCGGGCTGCGCTTCCGATACTGCAAGAGATGGTGGTTTCACAGAAAAGCATCCTCTGCCCTGTGTCCTTCACCCATCTTGCCGAGCTTTCCACTTACAGGAATGAGCAGGTCCGCAACGAGGCCATCGCGCTAATGGGTACTCTGTCGCAGGGCCTTTGTCTCCCGTGGGCCATCCCAGGAAGTGCGCCCAAACGGTCGCTTTCTAACGTGATTGGGTTGTTCCCTTCAGGGCAAAATCTGCTGTTTCTCGAAGATATGGTCAGCGGGATGCATCCTGCGTTGGCACTCTGCGAGATTCTGCAAAACGGCTCAATTCTAGCCGAGATGGTCCACTCGACTGTTCAGGAGTTGAATGAAGTTTTGAGGACCCGCAAGGTACCTGCCAGGACGGAGACTTCGGCCGAGCCGCCCAACACAGATGCCAACGTAGACGAGGCATGGTTCAATGAAGTCTTCCGCCTTCGACTAGCGGATCCGAACAGGCAGGCCGAACCCGGGGACACAATCGATTTGCTAAACCTGCTCTACGCAAGCATGACAGACGTCGCCGTTCTTGACAAAGGGCACGCTGCGATGGTGAAGACAAGCAAGCTCAGGCAATTCTGGGTAACGCATCGGATTCAAGACTTGCTCGAGCACCTTCAGAAGCCCTAGTGCTCTGACCGTATCGTATCGATCTGGTCGAGCTTGAACACGACGCGGGCGCGCTCCCATGGCGACCCCGCCAGCAGGCCGGCCGCGTGATCCTCGGCCGAGATCGCCGGGGGCACGTCCCGTGCTTCCACAGCCACGCGCGTGCCTCCATCCGTGGGCGTGAGCGTCCAGACCATCGTCATCTCGCACGGGTTCTCGGCCGTCGCCTCCGCGAACTGGGTGACCCACACGAGCCGCGCGCGCGCGTCCGCGGCGAAGCTGTCACGCCCCCGACCTGGCGTACCCGCCCGCGGAGCCGATCTGCCGTGGCCCAAGTGTCCCCGCAAGCACCCAGCCGTGAGCACACCATCGGTCCCCGAGCTGGCGATCGGCGGCGCCGAAGCTCCTGCAGGCCCCCAAAGGTCCGTACCTCAAGGACAGGATGCACGGGACCTACCGCTTCATCATCGGCCTCGGCAACGACGAGCGCGGCTACATCCTCCCCGAGTACGACTTCGTCCTCGGCGACCCGCCGTGGACCTCCGAGGCCCCGGCGATCACTACGAGGAGACCAACTCGCTCGGGCCCGAGACCTTCAGCAAGATCGACGCGACCGCCGATGTCCTGCTCGCGTGGTCCAAGTGGGTCCACGACCTGCCCTGAACCACCTGACGCGGAAAGCACGTCATTTTTGGTTCAGGACCTCGATCCCGGTCCAGGCATCGTCGGGCGGTGACATCACGGCCGCCCGGCTCCTCTCCACAAACGAGCGGACGACGGCGTCGTCATGGCTGGCGAGGCAGCGTTCGAAGGCCGCGAGCGCCGCGGTGAATCGTCGATCATAGAATGCCGCGACTCCAGCGCTGTACTCGGCGTCGATGAGGCGCTTGCGGCTCCGCAGCGGCTCGGGGTCAGCGTCGTAGATCTCGAACAGGGTCGTCGGGTTGGAGCGCCCGACGACCTGGACCCGATCGACGGCCCGGACATCGTACCCTCGCAGATCCTCGGCGAGCTCGAGGGTGTGCTCGCTGACCAGCAGGGGCGCCCCATAGCGGCGGGTGAGGTGTTCGATCCGGGCGGCGAGGTTGACGCTGTCGCCGAACACGCTGCACTTGAGCCGCTTCGTACCGCCGTTCGTGCCCAGGGTGACGATCCCCGTGTTGATGCCGATGCCGATGGCGATGGGCGCCAGGCCCGCGGCGCCGCGGACCTCGTTGTGGCGCCGAAGCGCCGTCAGCATCGCCAGGGCCGCGTCGATCGCGCTCCGCGGCGACCCGTCGAACAGGGCCATGATCGCGTCGCCGATGTAGCTGTCGACGAACCCATGGTGGGCCTCGATCGCCGGCTCCAGCGCCCCGAACAGGTCGTTGAGCAGGTCGATGGTGGCCGCCGGCGTCATCCCCTCCACGAGCTTCGTGTAGCCGTAGATGTCGGCAAACAGGATGGACATCGTCCGGGTGACGCTGTCGCCCAGCCGGACCTCCGAGATGTCGTGGCGACCGAGACTCGTGAGGAACTCCTGCGGCACGAAGCGCGCAAGGGCTTGGTTCAGGGTGACCTGGTGGTCGAGCGCGCCTCGCAGCGCGTTGCGAGCGCGCTCGCTCTCCGCGAGCGCCTCGAGGATCCGTCGGTTGAGCACGCGGACCATGAACCACACGGCCACGTACCCGAGGGGCGGAGCGGTCAAATAAAGTATGAGGATGCTGTTATTCTCGATCATCCCGTCGTCGTGCAGGCTCATCCGAAGCATCACGGTGGCAAAATACACGACGCAGACGCCGAATAAATTGATGGCGCTCGTGTGTAGCGAGCGGGGGCGAAGCGCGATCCCTGGTACGAGGATAAGTACGCCGAAAGCCACGATGCCGACAATCATGAAGGAGGGCGGCCCCCCGGTGACGACGACGCTCGCGGTCCCGACATACGCCGCGAGGAGCATCAGGAGCTCCGAGGCCCTGAGCCACGGGGTCCAGTTTAGGGCCAGTGAGCCGAGGGAAACCGCGGCAGTACCCATGAACGCGAAGCCGTTGATCCGCAACCATGGATCATCATAATAACTTCTCATGACCAGCAGTTGCACAATCGCGAGAGTCAAACCCGCGACACCGGACCATAACATGAGGCCGATGCGCACCTTTCGAATCGTGGCATCGCTCAGCGTTGCGAGCCCTGATGCGAGCGCGGATTCGGGCGACACCAGGGCCTCGTCCGTCACGGGCGTGGACACGGCACCGACTGTACCGCATTTCGGCGGGCGGAACCTCGGCTGGGTGACCACCGAGGCGCGCGCGTTCGGCTGACGTGAATCGTCGCGGGGTCGCCCCGTCTTGAGGCCCCGATGTCGACCCTGAAATTGTCGGGTCCGGGCGTCGACTACTTCGCCTTCGACGGAACCGGCGGTGGTGTCACCGTGCATGCGTTCGTGCATGCGTCGGTGTCGTCGCCGTTGCCGTCGTCGCACGCCTCGATGCCCCGCTGGACCTTTCCGTCACCGCACTTTGCCGCGCTGCAGGCGACGCATGCGTCCGTATCGACGGAATTCCCATCGTCGCACATCTCGCCCTCTTGCTTCTGGCCGTCGCCGCAGCTGTCGTTGTCCCGCGCGACGCTCAGGGCCCGCAATGACTGTTCGATGAAGGTCGTATACCGGGTCATCGTCGTGTCCGGTGCCCCGGATTTGCACCGGCCATCCACTTCCACACAGGTTGGCCCGAACAGGCCGTTACCGAACATCACGCACGCGTTAGCGTAGATCTGCTGGACGTAGACCATCTCTTTACTGAGCTCAAACACCCTCTCGAGGCGACGCTTCGTCGCGCTGTCGACGTCGGCGCCGACTCCGACCGCCTGATACTTGAACTCGGCCGCGATCTTCGTCGACTGATCGGCGAGCGTCCGCGCCGGACCGGGCGGCAGCACACACAGGGTTGACGCCCCCTTCGCGTCGCCGAACCCCTTGACGACAACGGTGCCGTCGTCGCCGATGTACACCGTGTTCGCTTTCAGCTTGGCCGCCCGCGTCCGTCCGGTGCCGGCCGAGCCGCAGCTCGCCGCACCCAGTGCGAGGATAACACCCACCATGCATGTTTTCACCGCTGTGCTTCCAGGTACCATCATTGTCTTCGCTCCGTTCAGCTGGTAGTTGCCGATGGAGAGTCTTTGCTGAAGCGAGCCGGTTGTTTTTTTCTAAAATATGCCCGCCTGAGCTCACGCTGCGGGCGCAGGTTCGCTCTTGGCTGGCTGTTACGGGACCCGCCCCGCGTCCGAAACGGGTTGAGCCGGGTCGAGCCATGAGCCCGACCGCCTTCAGGTCGAGGTGCGAGCGCTGGTTGACGGGTGAACGGGACGGTGGCAGCGTGCGAGCCGCCGCCGATGCCGGACGATCCCCGCGACGATCAAGCGCTGCTCACGGCCTGGCGGGGAGGCGACCAGACGGCGGGATTTCTCCTGTTCGATCGCTATTACGTCGCGGTCGCGCGGTTCTTCCACAACAAGATCGAGGGCGACAGCGCCGACCTGATCCAGCGGACATTCCTCGGGTGCATCGAGTCGCTGCCGCGCTACGCGGGCCACGGGAGTTTTCGTTCATATCTGTTCGCCATCGCGTACCGCCAGTTGTGCATGTTCCTGCGGGCCCGGCACCGTGAGCGACAGCGCCTCGACTTCACCGAGGTGTCGGCCGAGGACCTGCGTCCGTCGCCGACAGCCGAGCTCGGGCATCGGCAGGAGGTCCGGCTGCTATTCGCGGCGCTGCGCCAGATACCGTTCGACTTCCAGGTGCTGCTGGAGCTCCATTACTGGGAAGGAGTGACGACCGGTGAGCTCGCGGAGATCCTCGAAGTCCCGCCGGGCACCGCGCGGGCGCGGCTGATCCGCGCGCGGGTGCTGCTGGAGGCGAAGATGGCCGAGCTATCGCGGTCGGTGGCGCTCGTCGAGAGCACGATGTCGGACCTCGAGCGCTGGGCTACTGAGATAAGGCAGCACATTCCGTCGCCACCTGGTCGGCCACCTCCGTCATCACCAGCGCCCGGCAGGCGGCGGTCATGACGGACCGACGAGTCGCGGCGTAGGTCGTGAACTGGTTGCGGTGGTCCTGGTGCTGGATGTGCTCGCCGTCGACGGTGACCGTCGCGTCGAACAAGCTCGAGCCGCGGGCGCTCAGGCGGACGTCGGGCGCCGCGGCCGCGATGTCCCACACGAGGAGGTCGCCGCTGGTGTCCGGCAAGAGAATGCGCTCGCTGTCCGCGAAGAAGTAGCGACTCGTACCAGCGGCGTACGCATCGGTGTAGTATCGGCTGCCGAGGCCGACGGCCACGTCGACCTCGGTAGGCGGCTCGCCGCTCAGCGGCCACAGAGTCGCGTGGCCGCCGCAGATGGTCAGCAGCATCGTCCCGTCGGGTGACAGCTCGGACACACCCTCGGGGCTGAAGGCATCGTACGAGCACGCGTCGTCGACGCGGAAGCGTCGAAAACCCGAGGCCGGGTCGTGGACGAAGGTCGTGGCGCCGAGACGCGTTACGAGCGGCCCGGCCTCGGCGAACGACAGCTCGAGCAGCGGCGGTGCGGTGCGTCCCTCATGGGGGAGCGCAATCACGGTACGCGGCGTGCAGTCGTCGGTCGACCACAGCGAGACACGTAGCGCTCCGGGAAGGCCGGTCACGAGGGCAGTCTCGTCGCGGTCGCCGGCCGGCACGGCGAGGTGGCGGCCGTCGCGGCTGAGCGCGACCTTTCTGAAGTAGGGATCGGGGCGCATGCGCTCGCCCTCGCCGGTGATCCTGCAACGAGTCATTCCGGTCGCCGCGTCGACCACCTCAAACGGGCCGTCCGGGGCCGTCAGGACGAACCGGGGCGCGCCGACCGAGGTGGTCCAGGACCACTCCGTGGCGGGCCAGCGCTGGCGCAGGAGCAGGCGACCGTCGCGAAGGTCGTGCGCGCGCAGCCAGTCGCCGCGGCGACTCCACAACCTGTCCTCGAAGACATGGACGGCGTGCAGCTCTCGGTCCTCCGCGGTGGGCATGGTGTCGGCGATGCGGGTGACGAGGATGCCGCTCCGGCGATCATGGACGTGCAGCTGGTCGTCGCGGGCCACGACCAGCCGCGAGCCCGACTCCTTCGCGTCCGCCGGGGAGCCCGGGAGCCACCAGCTGGCGACCTGTCGCGGGTCGCGGAGGCTCCACAGGCGGATCTCGTCGCGGCCGGTGGCGGCCCGGCTGCGATCCGCCGAGACGACCAGGGGAAGGACCATGGAGCTGGGCTCGTCGGCATCGACGAGGTCGACAAGGACGCCCTCCGGGGCCCAGCGCTCGAGCTTCCCGTCGCTGTCGGCCGAGAGGACGTAGCCGTCGGTCAGGAGGGCGGGCGAGGGCAACGACGAGGTCCGGGAGAGGGTCGTCAGCTCGCGCGTCCGCGTGTCGAAGATTCGGAGATCGCTCAACCCGCCGGCGAGCAGCGTTCTGTCGTCGCGCGTGAAGAGGGGGCTGAAGTACATGGCGTCGCCCGGAGGGATGAGCGTGCCGAGGTGACGCCGGCCGACCAAGTCGAACAGCTCGACGCCGGAGGCGCCGGCGGCCAGCAGGGCGCCGTCGTGCGAGAACACCAGCGCCGTCCGTTTGGGGATGTCCGGGGCCCTAGCGGAGCGCGGGGCGCGGACGCGGAGAGCGGCGAGTCGGCGGCCGTCGTCGGCAGCGAGGAGATGCACCGATCCGTCCGCGAATCCGGCGGCGAGGGTGCGGCCCGACGGATCGAGCTTGATACCCTCGAGGCCCGGAGCCGCGGGCGTCGTCCACTGCACGGCGCCGCTCGCTACATCCCAGGCTGTGATCGCCGACTGCTCGAAGGATGTGGCGTGGATGGTGCGACCGTCGGGCGAGAACTGTGCGTCCAGGCACGGCGGCAGTTCGTGGATCCGGGCCGCGGTACGCGCGTCGTGGAGGGTGCAGCGGTCGCCGGAGATCAGCAGGGTGGAGCCGTCGGGGCTGAATGAGAGAACAGCGTCGGTCCCCGACCACGGGGCGGACGCTGTCCGCCGACCCGTGTAGGCCTGCCAGAAGGTGAGCTCGCCGCCGGCGTGGATGGCCGCGAGGTTCAGACCGTCCGGAGACAGCGAGAGGCCGACGACGCTGCCGTCCCGGCCGGGGATCGTCCAGCTTGGGATCATGGCCGGGAGGGCCCGGGCGAGGCCGTCGAGGACCAGACGCGGCGCGGCCGCGAAGTCGGGGCCGTACGGCGCCATCGCCTGGATCCCGAGGATCAGCGCGTCGCGCTCATGGCCGCGGCTGCCGGCCAGGCGCATCACCTCCGCCGCCGTCTCGGCCTCGGCCATGGCTGCGCGCTCGAACGCCGCACGCCGCGCCGCCTCCTCCTGCGCCGCCGCCTCGCGCTCGGCCGTCTCGGCGCGCGCGCGTTCCTCGGCGGCGATGCGCTGGTGAGCGACGACCTGTTGCACGGCCACGCCGGTCGCGCCGAACAGCGCGAGGGACAGGATGGCGGCCGACCAGCGACGCAGGGCAGATCGGCGATCGCGGCCGAGTTCGACGATGAGCTCCGTCATCGACGGCCAACGCTGTGCGGCCGTCGGGGCGAGCCCCCGCACCACCGCCGCGTGCAGCCACGCGGGGACCTTCGTGCCGCTCGGCGGGCGCGGGAGAATGCCCAGGATCTTCGCGCCGGCCAGCGCTGCGAGTGTCTCGCCGGTATGCGGCCGTTCGCCGTACAGGCCCTCGTACAGAGCCACGCAGAAGCTGTATTGATCCGACCGGGCGTCGGCACGCTGGCCGAGGAACATCTCCGGGGCCATGTAACCCGGCGTGCCGACGACCGAGCCCATCGCGGTCAGGCTGTGCTCGAGGCGCCCCAGGGTGTGCGGGTGCGGGAGCTCGCGCGAGTCGTCGAGCGCGGTGGCGCGAACCAGGCCGAAGTCAAGGATGCGGGTGCGGCCGTCGGCGCCGACGATTGTGTTTGCCGGCTTGAAGTCGCGGTGGACGAGGCCGGCTGCGTGCACCGCGGCGAGTCCCCGGCCGGCGGCGATGAAGTGATCGACGACGACGCGCCAGTCGGGCGGATCCGGCTGGTGGGCGAGCCACTGCGCGAGGCTCTCGCCGGGCACGTACTCCATCGCCACGAACACGTGCTCGCGGTGGAGGCCGACCTCGAACACCTGGACGACGTTGGGGTGCGACACCCGGGCGAGCGCCTGGGCCTCGCGGATCAGCCGCTCGCGTCGCTCCCGCGACTCCCCCTGGCCCGAGTGCAGGACCTTGATAGCGACTCGCCGGTCGAGCTCCGGGTCGAAAGCGGCGTAGACCTCGCCCATGCCGCCTTCGCCGAGCTTCTCGAGCACGTGAAAGCGGCCGATCTGCGGCGCGGCCACGGCGACGCCGAACAGCTCGGCGGCGATGCGCGCACGAGCGGTCTCCAGCTCGAAGGTGAGGCCCGGCCGGGGCAACGCTGGTTCGGTCGCACCTGCGCTGCCCGGGTGGTTCATGACGTATAAGAGGGTATCAGCCATGGGATCCCCTGTCAGGGAGCGAGGGGACGCGACGCGGGGGGATCGGGAGCAGGCCGAGATCCTCAAGGCGAATGAGCGGCGGATCCGGGGTGGTCATCGGCGGCATGGCGAGCGGAGGGGTGCGCGGCGGGGTGCGCTTCGGGATCTCCGGCGATGCTTCGGATGGCGGTGGCGCAAATGGAGGGCTTTGCGGCGGTACGGGTACGAGGCTTTTCGGGCACCACTTGGATGGCGGGGGCTCGAGCGGCGCGAACTGCGGTGGCACGGACCGCGGGACGATGGAGACGAGGGCATTCGGCTCCGGCTGCGGCGCGAGGCTCGCAGTGACCGGTGAAAGAGCGAGTGTAAGGTGAGCCGTGAAGAGACCGAGGAGCAGACCGACCACGGCGAGCCGGCGCGGCGGACTCGGCCGGGTGAGCAGCGAGGACGGGCGCTCGACGGGCATGTGAAGCGCAACGGCGCCGAACGTCCGCTGGCGGTCGCGGATCAGCCGGGGGATGAACCAGGGTGCAGGGTGGGAGCTCGACATCGTGGGCCTCCTCCGGGTAGTTGCCGATGGGGAGACCCTGCTGAAGTAAGCCAATCAAATTTTTTAGAAATGTACCCGCTCGAGATCGCGCTCACGTCCTACGAGGACCACGGGCATGCCGGCCCACACCATTGGCTGCACCGACCTCCGCGTCGAGGCCTCGACGGTCAGGGCAAACCAGACCACCCAGTCGAGCCCGCGTTTCCCGGGCACTTGATTGCGGTACTCGTCCTTCTGGGTTTGTTCGTGCCCACGACCACGTATACCCGCTCATCCTGTCCACATTGGTCATGCCCGGAGGGCGAGACGGGCGAAGGCACTCCAGGCACCCCCCTGCCGGTAAGTCCGTTCGATACCTTCAGCTGCTACAAGGCCACGCACTCGGTCGCGTTCCAGCTCGCCGCCGAGCTGGTCGACCACTTCAAAGCGCTTTCGGCGACGCGAGGCAAACCGTGAACGCCGCATTGTCCGGAGGATCCTTACGGAATTTCTGCGACGAGCCGGAGCCGTGGCTCGCGGGCCGGCCGGGGTGGCCGCCCGCGGGGCGCTGGACGCTCGCTACGACCCGTATAGACCCGTTAGATGAGCCTCACCCTCGTCGACGGCGACGCCTGGATCGGTCTGCGCCACCACCGCATCGCCTACCGGACTCGAGCTCACCCTTGGCCAACGCGTCGGGCCCCCCAAGCTCGGCGCGTCCGCCGCAGCGCCTCGCGGCCCTCGCCCTCCTCCTCGCTAAGATCCCCGTGAACTTCATCGAGCCGGCCGGAGACCCCGGCTACCGCCAGCGCATCGCCGGCGACGAGCCGGCGCGGGGCATCTCCCGCAACGCCATCGCTGGCGACGAGACCCCGGACGCCGACGACGCCGCGCTCGTCGCTCTGGTCGCCCAGATGCTCCCCGAGGACCAGTCCGGTCAGGCGCTCGCGGCCTTCCAGCGGATCGCGCGGGACGACGACGACGAGATCACCCGCAAGCCCGTGGCCTCGATCGTCGACCGCGCCAAGGCCCTGTGGAGCATGGTCCGGCTGATCGGGGCCAGGCTCGACGGTGAGCTCGACGACCGCCTCCCGTTGTTCCGTCACGCCGTACGTGCGCTCCGCGGCGACCAGACCTTCGACGACAGCGTGGAACCCCGCGGACCCATCGCAGCGGACCAGCTTCTGCATGATCAGCGACGGCATCGCCTCGTGCTGCGTCGAGAACGCGGCCACCGTCGTCTGCAGCGCCTCGCTCGCGGCCTGGCACTGATCCGACAGAACCGCGAGGATCGTCTCGAGCCACGGCGTGCGGACCGCGGGCGGCAGGCCGCGGTGGCCCGCCTGGTCGATGTGATACCCGTGCAGGCGAGGGTCGTCGCCGGGGCTCCGGATCGCCGGGACCAGCAGTTTCGTCGCGGAGGCGATATCGTGCCCCGC
>Ga0075163_10009450_pt1 | contig 12798 bp, 10 predicted proteins | sample JI1023141ADNA_FD_71478 | JGI IMG/M metagenome (GOLD analysis project Ga0075163, IMG submission 71478) | Wastewater effluent complex algal communities from Wisconsin, to seasonally profile nutrient transformation and Carbon sequestration -... | ecosystem: Engineered > WWTP > Effluent > Algae...
GAAGACTTCCACGGCTGGGCGACCTTTGAAGCCGGGGTCAAGCTATCCCTCAACGATATCCGCATAGCGTTCGCTGAGCCGCTGGACCTGATCCTGAGTGAGGCTGCGCAGCCAGAAGTAGAGATGGTCGTTCTCGATGGGCTCTCCGCTCTGGCCACGGAAGATGGTCGGAACCTGCCGCGTCAACTCTTGCGCCAGTGCCCGCGACCGCTCCTGATCATTGGCCCGCCAGGACCTCGGCCTGTGGTTATCGCAGCGACGGACTGCTCAGATCCTGCGCTGCCCGTCCTGCGCGAGGCGTGGCGCGTTGCTGCTGCGCTGGGTGATCAGATCTTCCTTGTCCATAATATTGACAACGAGGCGTCACAGTTCGCAGCGCGCGTTGGCATGCCGATGACTCCTGCTCTCGCCGACATCGTCGTGCATCGAAGCCGTGAGTGGCTTGAGAGCGCCGCAGCGATCAATAACATTGTGATCACGCGCGCAAGGGACAACTCAGCAGGCGTGCTTGGAGCAGCCCAAAGCATGGGGGCAGACCTGCTGGTGGTGGGTGTGAAGCCGGACGCCAGGGCACCCCACCGGACGGCGGAGCAGATTCTGGCAAATGCGCAGCGCTCGGTCTTGTTCGTCCCATTCGCCGGTGCTCGAACCGCAGCCACCGCTGGACAGAGTCACGGACCATGAAGCGCCTCATGCACCATCTTTTTCCAAGCGGACGAGGCGCAGATTGACGCTGGCGAGCAGCTGGTCGAAGGCGTCTTGACTGATCAGACCCTTCTGACGCGCGTCGAGCACTGTCGATTTCTCGACCAGGATGAGCTGCCGGCGCGCGGCGTCTAGCTCGTCGCGCTGGAGGTCCGCGGCCTGGATGTGGAGATCGCGCATGGCCCGCTCGGCCTGGGCCAGTTCGGTCGCGTATTCTTCCCGCAGCAGCTTGACGGTATCGGCATGCAGGGCACCCGCCGCCTGTAGCCCATCCAGGTCCTGCAGAGCCGCAGTCTTGGCCCGCAGGATGGAGCGCTGGATTTCATAAGCGACTTGCTCCTTCTTTTTCCCAAAGAGTCCCATCCAGCGCAAGAGCGGGCTCATGCTGAGCCCCTGGATCAAGATGGACAGGATGACAACACCGAAGGTGATGGTGACCAGGGCGCTGCGCATCGGGAAGTCTGGCGCCAGCGCCAGGACGAGCACCATTGACAGCCCACCGCGCAGCCCACCCCAGGTCAGCACCACACTCCACGACCAGGGGATGCGCTCAGCCGAGCGCCTCAGAAATAGCGAGATCAGAAAGACCACGCCGGTGCGAACCAGAGTGACCGAGAGGTAGGCAAAGAGGATCGCGGGAAGGGAGTGGAGGAGAGACGTGATGCGAACCTCGAACCCGATGAGCAGAAAGACGATGGAGTTCAAGGCGAAGGCCACGTACTCCCAGAATGTCTCGACGGCGAATCGTGTCGTGGGAGTCATTCCGGTACGCGCGCCATAGTTGCCGCACAACATCCCCGCAGCCACGGTGGCGATGATGCCAGAGCTATGAAGCGACTCGGCAAGGATAAATGAGCCATAGGCTGCGATGGTGGTCAGGGTGATCTCGATCATGGGATCATCGACGCGCTGAATGACCTTGGAAGCGGCAACCCCGATAGCGATGCCGATCAGCGCGCCTATCCCGACGACGCGAATAAAGTCGATCAGCGCGCCCAAGGCGGACATTTCTTGACCGTTGATGTAGGCCAGCACGAGCGTGAATAGGACCACAGCAGTCCCATCATTTAGCAGGCTCTCGCTCTCGATGAGCAGGCTCAGGCGCTTGGGTACTCCGAGACGCTTGAAGAGGGCAACCACCGCGATGGGATCGGTGGCGGAGATGAGCGCCGCGAAGACCAGCGCATGCTCAAGACGTAGGCCATCGATAAAGTGAAAGGCATGCGCGGCAGGTAGAAAGAGCAGCGCGGTGAGAGCGATGGAGGCCACGAGACCCGGAACCGCCAAGGCACTGATGGCCAGCTTGTTGCGCCAGAACCTGTTGAAGTCTAGATGGAAGGCGGCTTCAAAGATCAGCCCCGGCAGGAACACGGTGAACAGCAGATGCTTGGTCAGGTGCGGTGGCTCAAGTGCGTGCGCCGTCCCGAGCAGGAGTCCCGCAACAACCAGAGCGATGGTGTACGGAACCTTGAGCCAGCGAGCGATCAGCGCGACGGCGGCGGCAACCGAGAAAAGCGTCACAAAGATGATTTCGAAGCGCATGTCTGTCGTCGTGGGATGCACTCATCCCATTTGAGCGCAGTGGCCCACCCGAGGGGATTGCAGGTTGAGCAAGGCGCATGCCGGCCCATCGCTTGACACTGCGAGCATCTGTGCAGTCGATAAGAGGAATCTTGTAACGGCTGGGGTGCCGTGCGAATCTGACACGTCGGGCTGATCTGACATACCCCCGCGGAGCGGGGTATCGATCCCGAAGCGCACAAGCAAGACCTGGCCACGGTGCAGAAGCTCGTTGATGATGAGGTTGGCCAGGCTGGGCTGCGCAAGCACGCTTGCAAGCAAGGCCGCAAGCGGAGTGCCTTTAGCTTGTTTGGAAGTGGTATGGACCGTGTTAGATCCGCACGGTGCGCCAATTGTATTCCCGAGAGCCCTGTGGAATCACTGCGGCAGGCTTGCTTTTTCGAGCTGCGCCTTGATTCGTTCCGTGTCGTAAACCATCCACAGCACTGCCTTGACTCCTGCCGCGTCCTGGATCTGCATCGCCAGCTCGGTCGTGCCTTTCATGTCTCCCGCCCGCTGGGCGAATTCCTGGGTGCCGAGCGCCCAGGTGCCGCGCGCCCCGACCTGGCCCGTGATCAGCATCTTGCGGTCGCTGCTGGTGATCACCGAGCCGTCGGGCTCAAGCAGGTGTACGGCCGCGACACCCGGCAGCCGTACCAGCTCTTCGACGGACTGCTCCAGGCTCTCCTTGCGTCCTGCCAGCACTGCCGCGTGAATGCCGGCCGTATAGGCGCGGAAGACCGCCTCAGCGCGGCCCCATGTGAACACATCCAGCGAGGCAGCGGTTTCCTTTTGCGTGTCAGCCCGCTGCTTTTCGCATGCGCGTTCGAGCACCGTCTGCCGATGCACGGACCAACCGTAGAGCCCGCCGATGCCTCCGGCCAGCGCCAGCACGACGACCAGCTCGATGAGCCAGCGCCGCGCAACGCGCCGACCTGGCGGCGTGATCTTCAGGTCTGCATTCGCTTCTGTCGTCATCTTGATTCTCCTGTCACAGCGGAGGCATCGCGCCGGGCTGCGCCGGATCGTACTGCGAGGGCCTTGCCAAAAGGGAAGCAGGTGGGATCGCTTGGGTCGGCGCGCTACGGCGGGCCGCCTCGAAGTGCTGCTTTTCAACCTGATAGCGGCCTTCGATCTGGGCAATCTCTTGCCGGAGCTTGTCCTCCTCGACGCGCTCCTTATCCAGCTTCGCCTGCGCCTCGGACACCTGCGCATCAAACTGGATCAAGCTGAACTTCTCATAGGGCACCTTGCCCTTGGACGCCGCCAGCCGCGCCTTCTCCTGCTCGTATCGCGTCGCGGCCTGTTGCTGCTGGGCTTCCACCACGCGAACCGTCTGCGCCGCGTGCTGCACCTGCATCTTGCGCAAAGCCAGCTTGGTGTCTGCGGCGCTGCGACCCAGCTCCGCTACGGCGAGCCGGGCCTTGGCGCGCCCAATGCGATTCAGGTCGGTCGTACTCTTGGCCAACTCGAGGTCCGCCTGGACCTGATCGACCCCGAGCTTGGCGATCCCGTACTCTGCGCGGGCAACTGACAGATCGCGCTCAGCGATGTTGTGCTCGGAGCGCGCCAGGGATCGCTGCTGCTTGAGCCAGGCCTGCTCGTCCTGCATTTCTAGCACTCCCTGCTTCTCGGCCACGGGTACGTCCGCAACCAGCGCGTCGTTGATCTGGTACTTCAGCCCTCCGCACGAGGCCATCATAAAAAGGAGCACGCCGATGAACATAGGATGTCTGGTTGTCATGTCACTTCTCCTTTATAGATCCTGCGTTGGTTCACCTTCCGTCGGGACCGGCGATCGCGCGGTGAGATACCTCGATCGTGCCGAACTGTTTTGGATCCAGGCCGGCTCGTCGGCTCTTCTGCTCTCCTGGTTGGGTGGTTAAGGCCCCGAACGTACTTGTCGCGGGACCGCGACGCCTCCGCTTCCGCCAAGCTGAAAGTCAGACTCTGCGGGTGAGTAGACGAACAAGCAGGCAAATAGCAATAAGCGCGCCGTTACAACTCCGAATCAGCAGCCCGCGGGCTGACCAAGTCCAGTAAGCAGGGACGTTGGTGCTGGGGTTGCTTGCGATCGCGTCTTCAGAAGAGACCGAGCGAAATGTGTCAGATCCGCTCAGCGTGCCAATAAAGGATGGCTGGCTCGCTTCGTGCATTCTCATGAAGCATCTGTCACCAGCCTATCCCGCTATGGGATGAACGCCCGAGCATGAATCGGCGGCTCTGGTTAGCGGCAGCAACCCTTGGGCGGCGCTCCTTGCGCGGGGCAGCGGTGCGACAACATGAATATTGATATCAACAAGCTCTGGCAGACCGTCACGCACCTGGTCAACGGCCTCCTGGCAGCGGCGCCGACGATCCTGCTGGGCGTCCTGTGCTTCCTATGCTTCTACTATGCCGCCAAGGGAGCCCGCGTCGTGATTACACGTCTGGCCAGTGCGAAGGGAGCCCACCGCGGGGCAGGGCTGGTCGTGGGGCGCCTGGTTCAGACGATCTTCGTCGTGCTGGGGCTCCTGGTGGCACTGGTCATCGCAATCCCCACTTTTCATCCAGGTCAACTGGTGGAGATGTTGGGCATCGGCAGCGTCGCTGTTGGCTTCGCCTTCCGCGACATCCTCCAGAACTTCCTGGCAGGCATCCTGATCCTGTGGACTCAGCCCTTCCGCATCGATGACCAGATCGTCGTTGGTAGCTTCGAGGGGACGGTGGAGGACATCCAGACCCGGGCCACGATGATCCGCACATATGACGGTCGGCGCGTCGTCATCCCCAACTCCAGCCTCTTTACGCAGGCGGTGATCGTCAACACCGCCTACCTGCAGCGCCGAATAGAGTACGACATCGGAATCGGCTACGGAGATGATGTGGGGCGGGCCAAGGAGCTCATCCTGGAGGCAATGAAGGAGACCGCGGGTGTGCTCACGGATCCAGTGCCGGACACCGTGGTGATGGAGCTGGCGGCCAGCACGGTGAACGTGCGCGCCCGCTGGTGGATCGATCCGCCGCGCCGGAGCGCCGCGCTCGACTCGCGCGACAGCGTGCTCCGGGCCATCAAGCAGAAGCTCACCGACAACGGTATCGACCTGCCATTCCCCACTCAGCAGGTTCTGTTCCACGACCAGACCGAGGCGTGCGATGGCGATCGAGCACACCAGCGCGAGGGCTGGCCTGCGGGTCAAGACGCTGTGCCCGCGCCGCGCCGCGCAGCCACCTTGCCCATGGCGGGCGATGATGCCTCAGCCGCGGACCCAGCGGTGAGGCGACGCGCTTGATGCCATGCCAGGATGGGCACCTTGAGCCCATGCTGCTTCAGGCCCAAAAGGGGAGCGCCGCGACAGCCACCACGGCCCAGACCAGCCCGACAAGAAAGACGATCCACACGAAGTCGCCGCCCCAGCCCCAAGACTGGTGTACAAACGGCGGCGAATGGCCGTTGGCGGATAGCTCTTGGGCGCGGCGTCGCTGGATATACCGTGGGTAGGGCGGTCCCCAGCCACGGTAGCCCCAACCATACCCAATCGGGAAGACCAGGAATAGCAGTGTGAATGCCATCCGTAGCCACCACCATGAGCTCATCACTGGGCATCTCTCTTTCTTGTCCGGCTATCGAGCTCTGGCTTCTACAGGGCCAGGTGTCTCTCTGCTTCTGGCTGGTCGCCGGCTTTGTCCTCAAGTTCGCGACGGAGCCAGTACGGGGGGCGACTGTAGTGCGAATACAGGCGCTCCTCAAACTCACGCTCTACCAGCGCGGTCTGCGTCCACTCAGGGCTGCTCTTGATCGCTTCCCGGGTCAGGGCCATATAGACCATTTTTTCGGACCAGCTGATCTTGTTGGCCCAGTGCGGCGCGACCAGCACCTTCTTGCCAATCCACCAGTTGCTCGTATCGATCACCAGATAGCGAATCGTCCAGGTCTCATCATCCATGATGAAGTCCGCGATGTGCCCGATCTCGCCATCTGTGCCGTGCACGTGATAGCCGATGACTGCATTGACGCTTCGCAAGTGGGGGTCGTCGTTCGTTTCCTGGGTCCGCGCAGTCTCTCCCTTTGTCGACCTGTCGGCCAGAGCCAGCGGATAGGGCCCCATGCCCCATGCCCAGCTCCCGGCGAACCCCCAATAGTATGGCCAGCCATAGTAGTGGGAGTACTCCCGCTCATACTGGCGAGAGACCGGCTTGGCCAGATCCACGCTCGGGCTTTTCTTCACCTTTTCCTGGGTGAGCGCGACCTGGAAGAGGCGTGTCGACCAGTCCACGCTGCGGAAAGATATGGGAGAGATCAGCACCTGATTGGACACTTCCCAAAATCCACTCGTATCGGTGACCAGATAGCGTGCGGTCCAGTGCTGATCGTCAAACAGGAAGTCCGTCACCTTGCCGACTTCACCGTTTATTGCGCTGACTTTGTAACTCTCTAGCTCTTTCAGGCTGCGTAACATGTTGCACCTCTTTCTGTGAGACATCCGAATGCGAACCAGGCATCCCAGGCTTCGGCACCGGAGTACGTCGTCTAGACCATCGCTGCCATCTGGTGCAAATCACAAGCCATTCGGATCCCCGGCGCCCACCCTCTTAGACCGCACCAATGGACCGCGACAGAGCCTCTCGATGCTCCGTGCTGATCTGACACGACAGGCTGATGTGACGCAGCGCTTGACTGGTTTGGCTTGAATGCGCTGGACAAGCAAAGCTGGCAGGCCCTGGCCGATTTCACATGTCATCTGCGAAGGGCTGCCGATGAGCATCTCTCATGCGTGATAACAGCGCTGAGCAGTCACCGTGCGTGCTTAGCATTCGGCTTGTCTCCCCGAGATTGGGCGCGGTGGAGCTCGTAGGCTTTGTAAAACAGACCGAGGGCGATCCAGGCAAGGACGAAGACGAGCGGATACGCCAATACGCGCGGAAAGACTGCGAACAGAATCGCCAGCGCCGACAGCACCACAGCGCCCGTCAAAGTAAGACGCGCTTCTGCGGGTGCGAGCACGCGCCGGTTGGTGAAGGCCGCACCAACTGCGCTGCCGATGCGGATGGCTCCGGCCACGGCACGCCCCACACTGCCGCCGCCACCGGTCAACTTCGGTCGCGGATGCGGCTCATTGGGCTTGTGCAGCTTGTTCCGACCGTCCAAGACAACCTCGGTCGCGTTCTCCAGATCCTTTAGATAAGCCTGCTCCATCAGCAGAGCGAAGGGCTCATCTTCAACGACCACATCCAGCTCATAGTTACCGAACCAGCTGGCGATGTTCAGGTTGGTCGAGCCGACGCGAGCCCACCTGCTGTCGACGACAGCAGTCTTGGCGTGGAGCATGGACCCGTTCCACTCGAAGACCCGCACGCCCGCTTGCAACAAAGGCCGATAACCCGCTCTCGACAAGGGCTTGAGGAGCGGAATATCCGTCGCGTTGGGCACAAGCAGACGAACGTCGACGCCGTCCTTCGCTGCCGCACACAGCGCCTGGACGTAGCCGGTCGTGCTGGCAAAATAGGCATCTGTCAACCAGAGGCGACTTGTCGCCAGCGCTGCCACGAGCTCGTTTACGCGAAGAAGGCCAGCGGTCGCAGGCACGCTCGCCACGATGCGAAGTGCGGTGTCGCCTGCCTTGCCAGGCGCGGCTCTGCGGGTCGGCACGGTCTCAAGAATCGGCTCTCCGAGCATGGCCCAGATCGCCGTGAAGGCCTGCTCGATATCTACCACGGAAGGTCCGCGCACCTCCACGCCGGTATCCCGCCAGGGCTCGATCTTCTTTTCAGGCACCCCAATCCACATCTGTCCGACGCATAAGCCGGTGACGAAAGCGACATCGCCATCCACCGATAACATCTTGCGGTGGTCACGACTGAACCAGCCCAGGGGCGAGTCCCATCGCAATGGGTTGAAGCAACGCACCTCCACACCGCCCGCGCGCAAGCGTCTCCAGAAGCTGCGCGAGGCTTTTCCCAGGCAGCCCAACCAATCGTAGATGAGACGGACGCGCACACCTTGCTGCGCCATGGCAACAAGCGTGTCCGCAAACAGCTGCCCAGCGGCGTCTTCATGAATGATGTAATTTTCGAAGTTGATATAGCGCCTCGCGGCGCGGATCGCGTCGAGCCACGCTGGGTAGTTTTCCTGCGCGTCCTTGAGCAGACGAACGCTGTTGCCTTCGACAAGCGGTGAGCCGGCTGTGCGCGAGAAGGCCTGCTGGGCAAGCGCCTTTATCTGCGACAGCGGGTCATGGCGAGAGTCCGGGATTGATACGTCGGGGCTCATGGATCTGAACCTGTGCTGTTGCTGCACGCCGGCCGCGAACGCTGTAAGCGCTCTTCGACGGGTAGGCAGAGTGCTTCACGGACACGCGCCAATCGGCTCGCAAACTCTGCCTGGTTGTACGGAGACTCGATGGTGCGTTCCGCCAGCTCAGCCAGACGATGCACTTCTTCACAGAGCGACTGCCGCCGGCCTTGCTTGACCGTCAGACTGCCGATAGTTTGAAGCGCGTCCAGCATCCGTAACAGGATGGCGACATTGCCTTTGGCGCTGTCTCGAATTTGATTAAAGGACTCGGCCACCAGGCTGGCAAACGTCGGCCCAATGCTGATGATCCTCAGCTCCCCTTTTTCATAACGGCGCAATGCAGGAATGGGACGACATGCCAGGCGCGCCAGTATCGCGGTCAGATAATCCACGCACATCACAGCCGTCGTGGTGTCGTTGATGCCGGGTGAGAGGGCTCGCAAGGCCATGTCCACAATCTGTCGGATGCCGAAAGCGGAATCCTGCTCCACCGTGCGGTGGCGGTCGATGCGGTAGGCCATCTGCAGGGCGGCGACGAGCTCTCTCGCTGGTGGGTGCGCGAGCGCGAGCGAGGCGAGCGGGGTGTCAGCAACTACAAACTCGCCAATGCCGCGCTCCATCCGCACGATGGTCTTGTGCTCTCGTGCCAGGCGCAGGAGCATCGCGTTATCCACACTTTGAATATACCCACTCTCCTTGACCGCGACGGCCTGCCAGCTGCCCTCGGGCAGCGGGAGCGCTGCCTGCTCCTCGTCGTCGTCAGCCGACTCTTGACCAATCCTGTCCGGAAAAAGCCGGTCAATGGTCGCCATGGTTTCCGCAGCAACCGAGGCAATAATGTTCGAGGCCTGGATCGAAGAGGCGATGTGATGAATGAAGAAGATGAGGACGCTGATACCGCTGATCGCCAGAAGGAACCCAAAAGTCACTGCCAGGCTCGGAATGAACTCGTCCGCATCGCCGCCACGGATGGTGCGCAGCACGATCAGGGAATAGGTGAAAATGCCGGCAAAGACTCCGAGCACGACCTGCGTGACGCGATCACGCATGAAGTTCCGCAGGATGCGCGAGGTGTATTGGCTCGAGGCCAGCGTCAGCGTCAACAAGGTCATCGAAAATGTGATTCCCACGACGCTCATCATGGAGCCGGCAATCGTGGACAACATCCCTCGCGCGCCAGCTGCGCCGGCGCCAAACAGACGGGGCCAGCGCGCCAGCCACTGTCTACTTCCGGTGAAATCCACTTCAATCAAAGCCACCGCAAGGGCGATGCTGACCGCAAGAATTAGCAGAGGCACGAACCAAAAGCTCTCGCGCGGATTGCTCCAAAACCTTCTGTATCTATTCATCGTTCAGTCCGCCATCGGTGGAGCCACAAGTGCCAGCGCCTGTTCGACAACATTTTCGACGGTGACCAGCGAGCGAGCTCGCCTCGCTCTGCACGCCCTCCATCATGTCGCCGTCCGAGGCGAGAACATAGGTGAAGTGGTGAAAGAGCTCATGCCCGGGACGGTTGTAGCGCGCTGCGAGGTGGGCCTCGCCCATCGCCATGCCGAGCGCGTTGCCGATGCCCTGCCCGAGCGGGCCGGTCGACGCTTCAACGCCGCCCGTGACGTGGCTCTCCGGATGTCCCGGCGTCTTGCTCTCCCACTGTCTGAACCGCTTGAGCTGATCGAGCGGGAGATCGTAGCCCGTCAAATGGAGCAGGGCGTAGAGCAGCGCCGAGCCATGCCCCGCAGAAAGGACGAAGCGGTCGCGATTCCAAAAGCGCGGGTTCTTGGGATTGTGGCGAAGAAAGCGATTCCACAGCACATAGGCCATGGGTGCTGCCCCCATCGGCAACCCGGGATGTCCGGAGCTTGCATTTTCAACCATGTCCACGGAGAGAAAGCGGATGGTATTGACGCAAGTCTGATCAAGTTCGGCTGATGTCACGACGCTCTCCTCGGCGGTGCAGGCTCGGGCTTGTTCCACCGTACCGATTTTCATCTGTTTCGCTCATGCTCATCCCTTCGTTCTGACGGTACTGGCGCTGTAGAGTTAGGAATCGGCGTTGATGCTGCCGCAGACGCCACCATTGAGCGCCTATCTAAGCAAGGCAAGGGATGTGCCAAACGAAGTCAAACCGGCACCTCGCTACAGAACGCTGCTCTGTGTGCATTCTGTAAAGCTGGCCCTGTGACAAGGTGTGGAACGAAGAGGGCCAACGCCTCCATGAGAGGATCTATGAGAGATGGCAAATCAGCCCACTGGGTCAGATCCGCACAACAGCACGAACAACGTCGGTACAGGACCGACGGGTAAATCGCTGACATCGCCCATAAGATTCCTAAGATAGCTCTTCTTTTCAGGGGCCCTATGCTGAACGACAAAGATCGCTGCGCCGCTGTCGGCAGGGAGCTTGCTGATCACGGCGCTCAGCGCTTGCAGGCCACCTGCCGAAAGTCCCAATGACAATGATGTCGTGTCCGGTCACGTTGCTTTCCGCTCTTTGCTTGCGTCGATTTTAGCCTGGTCCACCGCCCGACGGACTAACAGATGCGGATGAGCGGCGCAGGCGGATTTGCCGCACTCGTCGCGGTGTTGCCTCGACGATCTCAAGCTCCGTGCCATCCGGAGAAGTCAGCTTGGTTCCCTGTGCTGGGATATGGCCCGCCAGGTAAATGCAGAGTCCGGCCAGCGTTGAAAATTTCGAGCTCTCGAGCAGCTTCAAACCCAGGGCACGGTTGACCTCGCGCACTGGCGTCAGACCCTGGATCAGCGCAGAGCCGGCCCCGTCCCTGTGGATCGCCATCGGGGCGCGTTCATACTCACCGATGATCTCCCCTACAAGCTCCTCGATCAGGTCTTCGATGGTCACAAGCCCCTGCAGCCCGCCCTGCTCATTGACAATCAGCGCGAGCGACCCCTGCTGCTTCTGCATCCGTTGCAAGAGATCTACCGCCTGGATGCTCTCCGGGACAAACAGGGGCGGACGCAAGAAGGGCTGGAGCGCGAACGGCTCGCTGCGCAAGCTCTGCATGACCAGGTCTTTGAGTGCTACATAGCCAATGACGTTATCCACCGCACCTTCGTAGACCGGAATTCGGGTATGAATCTGGGTCTGGAACGCCGCCAGAGTCTGCTCCTGTGTCGCGGTGCGCGGTAGCGCCAGGATCTGGCTGCGTGGCACCATCACCGAGGTCGCGGCCAAGCGCCTGAACTCGATCGCGCGCGCGGCAATCTCACTCGTCCGTTCGTCGAGCGCACCGGTCTGCGCAGCTTCTTCGACAAGCGCTTGCAGCTCATCGGGCGACAGCCTCACCTCCGAGAAGCTGGTGCGGTTGCCGAACAGGCGCAGGACCAGATTCGACGACGCAGTGAGCAGCCACGCCACCGGCCGGACTACATACGACAGGCCGAGCAGCAGACCCCCGACAAGCAGCGCATACCCTTCGGCAGCGCGCAAGGCCAGCGACTTGGGCACGAGCTCACCGAACACCACTGATAGATAGGCGATGAGCGCCACCACGAGCGCGAAGCCGCACTGCTTCGCATACATCGCCAGCGCCGGGATGCGTGCCACCAGCCTGGCCAGCCTATCGGCGAATGCATCGCCGCCGAACGCAGCAGCAGCAGCAGTGACCACAGTGATCGCGACCTGCACGGTCGCCAAGAAGCGCTCGGGCTGCTCGCGCAGCGCATGCACCGCACGCGCACCCGGCCTGCCCAAGTCGACCAGCTCGCGCAGCCGGGTCTTGCGCACCGACAGCGTCGCGATCTCGGCCCCCGAGAACAGGCCGTTGAGGGCGATGAGCGCCAGGATGATCAGGCCATCTATCCACATCGGGTTGGCTCCGGCAGTTTGAGCTCGCGAAGAGGCAAAGTCCCGAGCATGGTCACGGTGGACAACATCTTGCGGCCGCTATTTTCGCGCTGTGGGCAGCTCGAACTGCCAACATTCGTTGGTAAATAGCCCGAGTGGCGTTAAGAAATTAGTGTGAAAACTCATCATTTGGTGTGTATCTGTTCATTTTTCTAACAGATCGAAACGATTCGCGTAGCAGCGCATGATTTTTCGCGTCACACTTTTGTTTCGGGGCCAGCTTGGAAGTAGAATCCGCACGGCGCCACCCAGGCACGCCAGGTAGATTCGTGATGATTGCTTCCTCGCGGCGAACTCCCACTTCCGCTCGCCGGCTTTTCAATCAGCTCTTCGGGAGCCGCTGGTCGCGGACGCTGTTCTTCAGCATCCTCGTAGGGCTGCTATCCGGTCTGGC
>Ga0075163_10009451_pt1 | contig 12798 bp, 11 predicted proteins | sample JI1023141ADNA_FD_71478 | JGI IMG/M metagenome (GOLD analysis project Ga0075163, IMG submission 71478) | Wastewater effluent complex algal communities from Wisconsin, to seasonally profile nutrient transformation and Carbon sequestration -... | ecosystem: Engineered > WWTP > Effluent > Algae...
GGCTTCGCGGCCGCCGCGCTCGCGGTGCTCCCCGAGCCCGACGCGCTGGTCCACCGCGACCCCGCCGCGGCCGAGCCCCCGCCGGGCAAGGCGCCCCGCGCCGACGCGCGAAGCCTGCGCAGTGACTCGCAATTCGCCCTGATCTACCGGGCCGGCGCCACCGTCGTGTCGCGGCGCGGCAAGCTCGGCGAGCACGGCGTCTGGCGCACCGTGGGGTACCCCGGTGCTGCCCAGGCGGCCCACGCATACGCGCTGGAATGTTCTAGACTCATCGAACAGGGCTTCCGCGACGTGTCGTGAGCCCCTCGATGACCCATGAGCGCGGCTGTATGAGCGAACCGAGCGACGGCAAGAAGCACAAGCTCGCGCACCTCGCCGAGAGCACCCGCGCCACGCTGCAGCGCTCGTCGTGGCTGGCGCGCTGGATCGGCGAGGCGCCGTCGCGCTGGCTCGGTCGGCGCAGCACCGTCGGTCAGGATCTGCTCGGCGGCGCCGACGGTCTCGCGTACCTGCGCGGGCTCGCCCGCGGCAACCGGGTGCGCCGACAGGAGACGTTCCAGAAGCTCGACCCCGGCGCGCCGCCGATCTTGCTCATCCACGGCTTCCTCGGCACCCGCGGCTCGATGTACCTGCTCGAGAAGCGGCTGCGCGACGACGGCTTCATGGTCATCTCGTTCAACATCGGCGCCGTCAACACCCGCGACATCCGGCGCTCGGCGTTCCTGATCCGGACCAAGGTCGAGCGCATCCTCGCCGACTCGCCGTGGCAGAAGATCGACATCCTCGGCCACTCGATGGGCGGGCTGATCGGGATGTACTACGCCAAGAAGCTCGGCGGCGCGGCGCGCATCCGCAAGCTGATCATGATGGGCACGCCGGTGCAGGGCACGTGGATCGCCCTGGCCGGCATCGCGACGCTCGGCCTGTGGTCGACGTCGTCATGGCAGCTCCTGCCGCGCAGCCGGTTCCTCGACGAGCTGGCCGCCGGGCCGATGCCGCCCGACCTCGAGGTCTACACGCTGGCCGCGGCCCGCGACTGGGTGGTGCCGCTGGCCCGGACCAAGGTGCAGGGCTCGACCCCGGTGACCGTGCCGCTCGGCCACTCCAGCCTGGTGGTCTCGGAGGACGTCTACCAGCGCCTCGCCACCATCCTGCGGCCTCCCGGCGACGAGCGGGCGGCGGGCCCCCGCTGATGCGGGCGGCCGTTGGCTTGCGCTACCAGCCCACCTCGCACTACAATTTTCCCGATGTAGCGTACTGGTCTGCCGTGCAGACCAGCGTCCTCGCACCATGACCGACCGGCCACGCTTCGCACTCCGTTTCATCTCCGGCAAGTACCAGGGGGGCGAGTTTCCCCTGCGTGTGAACCGCGAGATCATCATCGGTCGCTCCAGCGACCTGGACATGGTGCTGGTGGAGGACATGGTCTCGCGGCGTCACGCCAAGATCACCACGACCGACGCCGACATCCTCATCCAGGACGTGGGGTCGACCAACGGCACCTTCGTCAACGGTGAGAAGATCACCGGCCGCGCGCGGCTGACCGAAGGCGACCGCATCCTGGTCGGCACCTCGATCATCAAGGTCGTGCAGGTCAACGATCAGGCCGCGGCCACCACCGAGGCCGAGGCCCGGCGCAAGCTCGAGGCCGGCGCGGCGCGCCACAGCTCGACCGCGGGTCGCCCGATGTCCGGCGTGATCGAGGAGATCCCGCTGCCGGATCTGCTGCAGCTGCTGTCGACCAGCCGCAAGTCCGGCGTGCTGTCGATCGGCTCGAGCGGCGGCGTCGGCAAGATCTACCTGCGCAAGGGCCAGATCTACTTCGCCGCGATCAACGACGACTTCGCGCTGTCGCCGCAGAAGGCGATCTACCGGATGCTCACCTGGGCCACCGGCACCTTCGAGCTCGAGCCGTCGGTCGAGATCCAGGTGATGGAAGAGATCCAGGAGTCGACCGAGGCGCTGCTCATGGAGGGCGTGCGCCAGCTCGACGAGATCAACAACGTCGCCCACCTGCTGCCGCCCCCGGGATCCCCGCTGGCGGTGCCGACGCCGCTCGCCGGTCGGCTGCGCGACCTGACCCCGGCCGAGCTCGACACGTTCCAGCTCGTGCTCGATCACGGGCAGCTGCAGAAGGTGCTCGATCACTACCCGGGCACCGACCTCGACTGCGCGAACACGCTGGTCACGCTGATCAAGCGCGAGTTCGTCGTCGTCCCGTAATACAGAGAGGGTCTTTCGCAAAGACCCTGGTGTTTCCAGAGAGGGTCTTTCGCAAAGACCCTCCCCCACAAGACGTGGGGCCCCCACCCGAAACGCGAGAGCGTTCAGCGGAGGGCGCGGGAGACCACGGACGGCCGACCCGAAACGCGAGAGCGTTCAGCGGAGGGCGCGGGAGACCACGGACGGCCCACCCGAAACGCGAGAGCGTTCAGCGGGGGGGCGCGAGAGCCCACTCACGGGGTCCCCACCCGAACGCGAGCGGGTCCGCTACAGCGACAGCTCGCGGCCCTCGGCGGCGGGGATGAGCTCGATGGCGGCGCCGCCGTGGGCGTCGAGGTACGCGCGGCACGCGGCGGCGAGCGCGTCGACGTCGGCGTCGCTGTAGTCCTGATCGTAGTGGAACGGGATCAGGCGGCGCGCGCCGGCGGCGATGGCGGCGTCGGCGGCCTGCTCGTACGACGAGAAGCCGCGCGACTGGCGGCGGGCCTGATCGGCCGGCGTGTACGTGCAGTCGTGGAGCAGCGCGTCGGCGCCGCGGTACAGCGCGCGGACCTCGGGGGTCGGGCCGTCGGCGCCGTAGCCGACGTCGGAGGCGTAGACGAAGCTGCGCTTGCCCTCGTCGAGGCGGAACGCCAGCGCGGTGGTCGTGCCGTGCGGGTTGGGCTGCGCGGTGATCCGCACGCCGCCGGCGGTGAACGGCTCGCCGGGGACCACCGCGTGGACGTCGAACGCCGCGCCCAGGTTCTTGAGCGTGTACAGCGGCGAGAAGTTCGGGTTCATCTGCCCCTCGAGGATGCCCTCGAGCATCGCCGACGAGCGGCCGTGGCCGCGCAGCTCGAACTTGTTGCCGGGGATGAACACCGGCGCGAAGAAGCCCAGGCCCTGGATGTGATCCCAGTGGGCGTGGGACAGCAGGATCGTCGCCGCGCCGCCGCCCTTGCCGAACTCGCTGGCCAGCAGGTGGTTGCCCAGGTGCATGAGCCCGGTGCCCATGTCGAGGATGATCAGGTGGCCGGTGGCGGTCGTGACCGACACGCACGAGGTGTTGCCGCCGTAGCGGTTGGTGTCGGGGCCGGGCGCCGGGATCGAGCCGCGCACGCCCCAGAACCGCACCTTCACGGCGTCACCACCGCGGCGGGATCGTCGTCGCCGAGCGTGAGCTCGAGGCCCTCGTGGGCGGCGATCACGTTGAAGCCGTCGCCGTGGCTCTTGGCGCTCCACCGCGCCGCCATCAGGATCGCGTCCTGCGCCTCGTCGCTGCGCATCGGCGCGTGGTGGTACAGGCACAGCGTCTTGACCCGCGCCTCGCGGGCGATCGCGATCGCGTCCTCGGGCGTCGAGTGCCCCCAGTGCGGGCGCAGCTTGTACTCGTCGATCGTGAACTGGGTATCGTAGATCAGCAGGTCGGCGCCCTGGCACAGCGCGACCAGCGACGCGCGCATCGCCGCCAGCTTGTCGGCGATCGCCTTGGGCAGCGGCTCGCCGGTCGGCGGCTTCGAGATGAACTCGTGCTCGAGCAGGATGTCGCTGAACGGCGCGGTGTCGGAGCAGTACACGACCGACGCGCCGTCGCAGTCGAGCCGGTAGGCCATCGCGATCCACGGGTGGTTGAGCCGCGTGCACGTGACCAGCGTCTTGTCGATCGCGAAGCGGTTGCCCTCGACCAGCTCGTGGAACTCGATCGACGCCTCGAGCGCCGACAGCGGCACCGGGAAGTATGGGTCCTCGGTCTGCGACGCGAACACCGCCTGCAGGTGGGTGTCGCCGCGCTGCCGCGCGAAGACGTGCATCTTGTTGCCGGCGCGGTACAGCGGCGAGAAGAACGGCATCCCCTGGATGTGGTCCCAGTGGGTGTGGCTGATCAGGATGTGCGCGGTGCCGCTGCCCTCGCCGAACCGCTCCTCCATCAGCGCCTTGCCCAGGCGGCGGATGCCGGTGCCGGCGTCGATGATGATCGGCCAGGCGCCGCGCGGACGCACCTCGACGCACGACGTGTTCCCGCCGTAGCGATTGGTGCTGGGTCCCGGGACGGGGATGGAGCCGCGAACGCCCCAGAATCGGACTTTCATGGCTGCGTCGACGACGCGGAGCGAAGCGTACCACGCGACCGTGGTCGGGCGCGAATTTCCCGGACGGGCGCAGCGTGGGGAACCCGCGCGATCAGCGCTACGGGGTGATCGCCAGGCCGATCGCGCTGCGCCGGCCGTTGACCGCCGCGAAGGCCATCACCCCGTGGTTGCCCTCGAGCAGCACCGCCGGGTCGCCGGCCGGGGCCGCGGTGACCGGGCGGTTGCCGGCCAGCAGGCTCCATGACGCGCCGTCCCATGACGCCGCGTAGCCGATCGCGTACAGCGGCGCGTCGGTGCCGACCGGCAGCTTCTTCAGCCCCGCGTACCACAGTGCCCAGTGGCCGCGGCCCGAGCCCTCCTCGATCCAGCCCAGCGCCGGCGCTGCGACCGCGGCGTGATCGAAGGCCTTCACGTCGTCGGCGCGCGGCACGACGATCGGCGCCGCGGCCCGGGTGAACTCGTGGCCGTCGGTCGAGCGGGCCAGGCCGATGCCGCCGCTGCCGTCGACGAACGCCAGGAGCCAGGTCGCACCGTCGTAGGCCAGCCCCGGCGAGGTCGCGTCGGTCAGGATCGGCGCGGGCCACTTGGTCCAGGTGTGGCCGCCGTCGGTGGAGTCGGCGCGGCCGATGCCGGTGCCGCCGGCGTAGAACATCACCAGCGTGTCGCCCTCGGCGACGATCGCCGGCGCGCCGACGTGGCCCTCCTCCCAGGTGCGGTCCGCGACCAGCACCTCGACCGCGGCGTCGGGGAGCTGATCGATCGCGGCCTGCTCGAGGCGCCAGATCGACGTGTCGCCGGCTGGCTCGGCGGCGCTCTCGCGGGTGACGTACGCGGTGAGGCCGCCGCCGGCGCGCGGCATCAACGCCGGCTCGGTGAACTCGAACACCGGATCGGTCGCGAGCCACGGCTCTTCGAGCGGGGTGTCGCCGTCGAAGGCCAGCTTCTTGAACGGCCCGGCGCCGGACAGCGGCAGGTCGTCGCGACCGCCGGAGGTGTCGTCGGCGAGGCCGAACCCGCAGGCCGAGACCGCGAGCGCGAGCGGGGCGAGGTGCAGCAGACGCACTAGAACCTCCACCGCGAGGTGACGCTGCCGGTGATGATCACGCCGGCCGAGCGGTAGTCGCCGACCGGATCGGCGGCGATCAGCTTGGCGTGGGTGCGCTCGGGCAGCCAGGTGAGCCCCAGCGCGACGTCGAACGAGATCGGCTTGAGCACGATGCCGCCGAGGCCGGCCCGGTCGACGCCGGCGCCCAGCGCCAGCGTGTGCTTGTCGTTGTCGATGAAGTTGGTCGCGCCGCGCTGCGGTGGCGCCGGCGACGGCTCGTAGGCGTACCCGGCGCGCCAGCGGGTGCGGCCGCGGGTGTGCTCGACGCCGAGGCGCGGGATCGCGATGTCGTGGAAGTGCGGCAGCGGCAGCGGCTCTTGCGGCGGGATGTCGACCAGCTCCTGGAACTGCTTGAGGTCGAGGCCCAGCTCGATGTGCGCTGCCGGGTTCTCGAACGTGCTCCAGCGATGCCACGCAAGATCGAACGCCACCGTCCACCGTGGGGTCAGCCGCGCCGCCGCGCCGCCGGTGAGCTGCGCGGGCTGGAACAGATCCTGGGCCTGCGAGCGCAGGTGCAGCGAGCCGTCGATGACCACCGGCGGGAAGCCGGGCGTGCCGACGTCGCCGGTGATGTCGAAGGTCTGATCGATCTGCAGGTGGAAGCCGCCGCGGTACGACGCGCCGACGGTGAGCCACGGCAGCATCTCCCACGCCACGCCGGCCTGCGGGTAGCGGATCGTCTTCAGGTCGACGTCGATCGCCATGTCGAGCTGGCTGACCTCGGGGTCGGGGAAGCCGACGACGCCGTCGAGCGCGACCGTGCCTTGCGTGCTCGACATGTACGCGATGCCGGCGCCCAGGTAGACGCCGTGCGGCAGCCGCGTGGCGACGTTGGCGGCGAGGAACAGCCGCTGCGGGCGGTTGTCGAACAGCTGGAACCGCGGCTGGCCCGACGCCAGCGTGCGGGTGCGGGTGATGTGCTGATCGGGCAGGAACAGCCCGGCGCCGATCGCCAGCCGCGCGCCGAGCAGCCGGCCCGGCACCGCGAGGCCGATCGCCAGGCCGCGCGAGCTGTCGACGTCGGTGTCGCGATCGTCGATGGTGAGCCGCGGGTGGGCCTGCTGGTAGCCGACGTCGATGCGGATGTCGGGGCTGGCGGCGAGCAGCGCGGGGTTGTAGTAGGCGGCGCTGGTGTCGTCGGCGCCGGCGACCTGGGCGCCGGCCATGGCCTGGCCGCGGGCGCCGAAGCCGTAGACGTCGGCGGGGTTGGCGCGCGCCGGTGCGGCGGCGGCCAGCGCGAGCGCGAGCGCGGCGGGCGCGGCCTTCACAGATCGACCCCGACGGTGAGGCCGCCGACGACGATGTCGCCTGCGGTCGAGTGGGCGCGGTCCGGCGCGACGACGTCGGGGTCGCGCTGGTAGCGGCGGTAGGCCAGGTGGTGGAGCTGCACCCACGCGTCGAGGTGCAGCGGCACCGCGGCGCCCGGCCAGGCCAGGCCGACGCCGGCGGCGAGCTGGTGGCGATCGTTGTCGTACAGCGTCTCGCGGCGCGTCTGATCGGGCGCCGGCGACCACAGGAACGCGTAGCCGGCGCGCGCCGCGACGGTGCCGCCCAGCCCGGGCCGGCTGTACTCGACGCTGACCCGCGGCACCGCGGTGTCGTGGAAGTCGAGCGCGGGCTGCGGCGGGTTACCGGTGACCGCGTTGACGGTGGGCCGCGGGAACGCGCTCCAGCGGTGCCACGCCAGGTGGCCGGTGAGCGTCAGCCCGGCGAGCGGTCGCCACGCCGCCTCGGCCACCACCATCAGCGGGTCGTACTGCGCGGTGCCGGCGATGTGGATCAGCGGCAGCGTCACCGGCAACGTCGACCCCAGATCGTTGGTGACGGTGATGTCGTAGTCGGAGCGCGACGGCGCGCGCACCACCAGCGCGACGTCGGTGGTCGCCGAGCGCCGCCAGCGCGCCCCGACGATCGGCGCGAACCGCGTCAGCAGGCGCTGCTCGCTCTGCGTGGTGATGCGACCGGCGCCGTCGATCGTCACGTCGATCGCGCCGCGCAGCACGGCCAGCGAGTTGACGCCGACGCCGACCGACCAGCGCGGCGACACCCGCACACCGACCGCGACCATCAGCCCGACGACGAAGGCGCGGCTCTCGAGCAGCACGAACGTCGGCGTGCCGGGGAACGGCGCGCGGGCGCGGTTGATCGCCTCGCTCGGCACGTAGAAGCCGAAGCCCAGGCCGACCCGGTCCTTGAGCGCGCCGCCGAGCGGCATCGGCACCTGGCCGCCGATCGCCAGGCCGCGCGGGCTGGTGGTCGCGGTGGGCTGGCCGTCGAGCTCGAGGCGGAAGTCGCCGGCGAGGCCGCCGACGGTGGCGCGCTTGCGCGGGGTGTCGGCCAGGCCGGCGGGGTTGAGGTAGACCGCGTCGTAGTCGGTGGTCGACGCGGCGCCGGTGCCGGCCAGGCCCGGCGAGCGGCCGCCGAACCCGAACAGATCGAGCGGCGACGCGATCGACGGCGCGGCCATCGCCGCGACCAGCGCGGCCGCGAGCGCAACGCGGCGGACCATCGCGGCGACGTTACCCCGACGGCGGGCGCTTGTGGGCCGCGGCCGTGGTCAACCCGCCGGCGGCGCGGCGTAGGCGAGCTTGCAGCTGGCGATCGCCGCGGCCATGTCGGCGGCCAGCGGGATGTCGGCGACGATCGGGTCGCCGCCGAACGGGTGCGGCAGCGCCAGGTAGGTCGCGTGCAGCGCCAGCCGGTGCAGCCCGTGCTGGGTGCGGAAGATGCGGTTGTGCTCGCCCTTGCCGTACTTCACGTCGCCGATCAGCGGACACGAGATGTGCTTGCAGTGGCGGCGGATCTGGTGGAGCCGGCCGGTGCGGGGCCGGGCCTCGACCAGCGCGTAGCGGCCGAAGGTGTCGAGGCAGCGCAGCGCGGTGACCGCGTCGCCGCGCGGGCCGCCGACCTCGGTCGGGATCGCGTAGTCGATCACCAGCTCGGCCGGCGGGTGGCCGCGGGTGATCGCGAGGTAGCGCTTGTCGACGGTGCCGGCCGCGAACGCGTCGCTGGCGGCGCGCGCGGCCTCGGCGTCGAGCGCGAACAGCACCGCGCCCGACGCGCCGCGATCGAGCCGGTTGATCAGGTGCACGTACGCGTCGAGCTGATCGCGCACGCGCTGGAGCAGCGGCACGTCGTCGTCGCCGCCCGCGGCCCAGCCGCGGTGGACCGCGACCCCGGCGGGCTTGTCGACGACGACGAAGCGCGCGTCCTGCCAGGCGATGGTCAGCCGCGCGTCGTCCACGTCAGCGCGCGACCGGCAGGCCGAGGTGGGCCCGGAAGAACTCGATCTGCCGGGTCATCAGCGCCGCGTCCGACGCCGGGTCGGCGACCATGTGCGTGCCGGCCAGCGCGACGAAGTCGAACGGCTTGCCGGCCTTGAACAGCGCCTCGGTGAGCGCCAGCGAGTTGACCGCGTAGACGTTGTCGTCGGTGAGGCCGTGGATGATCAACAGCGGCGCGCCGAGCTTGCCGGCGTTGACGATCGCGCTGGTCTCGTCGTACGCGAGCGCGTTGTCGGCCGGCGTCCGCATGTAGCGCTCGGTGTACGCGGTGTCGTAGTAGCGCCAGTCGGTGACCGGCGCGCCGGCGATCGCGGCCTTGAACACGTCGGGCGCCAGCTCGGCGGCCATCGCCGAGAAGTAGCCGCCGAACGACCAGCCGACGACGCCGACCCGGGTCAGGTCGAGCTCGGGGTGGCGCGCCGCGACCGCCTTCAGCATGTCGATCTGATCGGCGAGCGGCACGGTGATGAGATCGCCGCTGATGATGCGCTCCCACGCGCGGCCGCGGCCCGGCGTGCCGCGCCCGTCGCCGCGCACGACGATGAAGCCGGTGTCGGCGAGCAGCTGATCCTTCCAGTAGGCGCGCGGGGTCGCGGCGACGGTCGTCACGCCGGGGCCGGCGTAGACCTGCAGCACCACCGGGTAGCGCTTGCTCGGATCGAAGTCGCGCGGCTTCACCACCGCGGTCCAGTAGGTGCGGCCGGTGCCGGTGACCTCGGCGACCTCGACCTGCGGCAGCGCCGGGCCGTCCTCGGCCATCGACGGCAGCTCGCCGATCGCCGCGCCGTCGCGCTTGACGATCGTGATCGACCGCTTGCCGTCGACGCCGTTGTAGCCGACCAGCCGGGTGCCGCCCTTGGGCGCGATGCCGACGTAGTAGCTGCCGCGCGCGCTGGTGCGCTGGGTGGCGTTGCCGCCCTGCGCGTCGACGCTCCACAGCTGGGTCTCGACCGGCGTGCCGCCGGCGAACCAGATCTCGCCGGTCTCGTCGTCGACCGCGAACTGCCCGGTGAAGCCCTGGGCGCGGCCGATCACCGTGCCCAGCGGCTTGCCGTCGGCGGCGAACCGCTCGACGGTCCAGCCGTCGGCGGTCTCGCGCGGCCACAGGAACGACGCGCCGTCGGCGGCCCAGCGCGGTCCGCCGGCGGTGTTGACCCACGCCGAGTCCTGCTCGGTGATGACCGCCGTCGTCGCGCCGGTCTTGTCGTCGATGGTCAGCACCCGCAGCTCGGTCTGGGCGCGGTTGAGCACCACCATCGTCGGCTTGCCGTGCTCGGGCCACCGCACGTCGTGGACGTACGGGAACGCGGCGCGGTCCCAGTTGATCTCGACGGCCTTGCCTCGCTGTGCTGGTCCGCCGGCTGCGGGATAGATCGCGAAGCGCACGTCGGCGTTCGCGGCGCCGGCGCGCGGGTAGCGGAACGGCGTCGGCGCCTGCTCGGGCGCGCCGGGGTTGGCGACGTACAGCGTCGCGACCTTGCTCTCGTCGGTGCGCTGGATGATCAGCCGGTCGCCGGTCGGCGACCACCACGTGCCGCTGGTGCGATCGAGCTCCTCGGCGGCGACGAACTCCGCGAAGCCGAACGACACGTCGGGGCCGTCCTTCTTGGTGAGCTTGCGCGGCTTGCCGCCGGCGACGTCCACCACCCACACGTCGCCGTCGCGGACGAAGGTGATGCGGGCGCCGTCTGGCGACAGCTGCGGGCTGTCGGGGTAGCCCTCGCCCAGCGACACCGCGGTGGTCTTGCCGGTGGCGCGATCGAGCAGGAACACCTGCGGCCCGAGCGGGATCATCAGCCGGGTGCCGTCCCTGCTGGCGTCGACCGAGACGATGCCGCGCATGACCATGCGCATCCGCTCGCGCAGCGCCTTCTCGGCGGCCGACAGCTTGACGTCGGCGGCGAGGTCGGCGGCCGAGGCGAGCTTGCGGGTCTGGCCGGTCGCGGCGTCGAACTCGAACAGCTCGGCGACGTAGCTGCGCGGGCCGGTGCGCAGGAACAGCACGTCGCCGTCGGGCAGGAGCCCGACCGGCCGCGGCGCGCCGAGGTTGTAGCTGCGGGTCGCCGCCAGCTCGGCGATCGCGGCCTTGTCGACCGCGGGCGGCGGCGCGGCCGGGGGCGGCTCGGGCGGTGGCTCGATGGCCACCGGCGTCGGCTCGACCGTCGGGCACTGTGGGGCGGGCTGGTGACCGCCGGTGCAGGCGGCGGCGAGGACGATCGCGGCGAGGCGCTTCACCCGCGCAGTCTACTCCGCGGCCGCCGCGTCCTTGCCCGCGTCCTCACCCGAAATGTTGCCTCCACCGGCGCGCGCCTCGACGATACCGGCATGCGTGCTTCCACCTCTCGCGCCGACGGCGACGCGCGCCGGCGCCGCAGCCAGGATCCCTGCCTCGCGCTGCACTTCCAGCTCGCGGCCTGTTGCGACGACGGCGAGATCGCGGCGATGGCGATGGCCGACGACGACGGCCGCCCGCTGGCGCTGGCCGGCGAGCTGGGCGCGTGCCGCGAGGTCGCCGACAAGCTGGCCCGGGTCGCGTCGCGCATCCACTCGGCCGAGTACATCGCCTACGGCCCCGGCCAGCGCTGGGACGTGTCGATGCAGCGGGTCGCGACCGCCACCGGCGACGTGATCGTCTGCGCGATCGGCGGCAGCGCGGCCGAGCGCCGGCAGCGCATCGGTCGCACCGCGGCGGCGGCCCAGCGCATCCTCGCGGCGTAGCCGCGGGCGTGGCTCACCGCGGGCGGGTGAGTCTGCGGCGCGCGCCGCGGTGGCGCCACCTGCGACGCGGCGCCCTGCGACGTCCTGTCCACCACGCGCGCGTGGCGCTGGGCCCGGCGCCGGCCTAGCGTCGATCCATGGATCCGATCGATCTGCTGATGTCCGAGCACCGCGTGATCGAGCGCGTGCTCGACGCCTTCCTCGTGGTGGCCGACGACTGGCGGCGCGGCGGCGACGGCCGTCCGACGCTGGCGCGCTTCGTCCGCTTCATCCGCGAGTACGCCGACCTCCGCCACCACGGCAAGGAGGAGGACCTGCTGTTCGAGGCGATGATCGAGCACGGCGTGCCCCGCGAGTACGGCCCGATCGCGTGCATGCTCGGCGAGCACGAGGCCGGGCGCGCGCTGGTGGCGCAGCTCGGGCGGCGCGCGACGCAGGCGACGGCGTGGACCGACGACGATCGCGACGACAACCTGCGCGACGCGATGGACTTCACCGCGCTCCTGCGCAACCACATCGCCAAGGAAGACCAGATGCTGTACCCGCTGGCGCGGCGCACGCTGCCGGCGGCCACCGTCGAGGCGCTGGCGATCGCGTGCGCCGAGCAGGCGCCGCCCGCGGACGATCCGCTGATGGCCCTCGCCACCGAGCTGATCGCGCTGGGCCAGGCCACCGTGCACGGCGTCGACCCCGCCGCCGCCACCGCCGCCGCCGCCTGGTAGGGACACCTCGCATGCGTCGACAGGGCGCCATGCGACCATCGAACGATGGTCGGCACCCTGATCGCGGACACCTACCGCGTGCTCGAGCGCCTCGATTCGGGAGCGAGCGGCGAGTTCTACCTGGTCGAACACGTCGGGCTAGGGCGGCGGCTCATGATCAAGGTGCTGCCGCCCGAACCGGCCCGTGATCCCGTCCGCGCAGCGTGTTTCCGGCGCGAGGCCCGCGCGCTCAACGGCCTGCGCCACCCGCACATCGTCGACGTCGAGGACTTCGGCACGATCCCGGGCGGCGGCATGTACCTGGCCATGGCGCTCGCCGTCGGCGAGACGCTCGATCGGATCCTCGAGCGCGCGCCTGGCCATCGCCTCGCCATCGAGCGGGCGCTCGAGCTGTGCGCCCAGCTCGCCGCCGCCGTCGACTACCTCCACGGTCGACGCGTGGTCCATCGCGATCTCGACCCGGCGAACCTCCTGGTGGTGCCCGATGGCGAGGCCGAGGTCCTGAAGGTCCTCGGCTTCGGGCTCGCCAGCGCGCTCGACGCGGGCCATCGCGACGACGAGGTCAGCCGGCGCGGGTACCTGCTCGGCGCGCCCGCCTACCTGGCGCCAGAGCGGCAGGCCGGCGTCCACGACGATCCGCGCAGCGACCTCTACGCCATCGGCTGCATCATCCACGC
>Ga0075163_10009452_pt1 | contig 12797 bp, 10 predicted proteins | sample JI1023141ADNA_FD_71478 | JGI IMG/M metagenome (GOLD analysis project Ga0075163, IMG submission 71478) | Wastewater effluent complex algal communities from Wisconsin, to seasonally profile nutrient transformation and Carbon sequestration -... | ecosystem: Engineered > WWTP > Effluent > Algae...
GTCGCGTTCTCGATCGAGGTCGCGGTGTCGAACGCGGGCTACGAGATCGACGGCGCGCTGTTCCTGAAGCAGCACATCCCGGCGGAATACCTGTTCCGCGACACGCTGGTGCTGTTCGCCAAGCGCGAGGACGGGGAATGGAAGCTGCGCTACGTCTGGGCCGACCAGAACTGGGCGACCGGCCCGAAGGACCAGGCGGCGCTGGTGCGGATCGGGCAGAAGGCGAACGGCATCCCGCAGAAATCGGCATCCGGGTTCTCTGTGCCGCTGCAATCGAACAAGGGCTTCCAGGCGCAGCTCACGCTCGCGCTGTCGCCGTGGAGTTGAGTGGGATCGCCGGGTCGCATGGAACCAATCCGGCCCGGACGCCTGTTTGATTACAATCGGCGTGGCTTCGTGCCGGGCGGGCATCGGGCATCCGGCAGCGCAGTCCCGTCGGCCAGTGCAAGGAGGGCGCCTTGACTCTCGATGCGCGACACATCCATTTCCTCGGCTATCGCCTGGATCCCGTCGCCCGCACCCTGGCGGCGCCGGATGGGAACGACATCGCGCTGAACGGTCGCGCCTTCGACGTGTTGTCGTACCTGATCGAACACCGCCCACGCGTGATCGGCAAGGACGAATTGCTGTCGGCGGCCTGGCCCGGCCGCGTGGTCGAGGAAAACAACCTCGGGCAGGCGATTTCCTCGCTGCGACGCGCACTCGGAACCGATGCGAACGACCATCGGTTCATCCGCACGGTGCCTGGCCGCGGATACAGCTTCGTCGCCAAGGTCGAGGAGCAGCGCCGCACGACGGATGCGCAAACTTCCGTGGCCGATGCACGACCATCGTGGCGGAAGCGGCACGCACGCCGGATCGCGCTGGCGTCGGTCCTCGTGCTTGCGCTGTCCGGGGCATGGGTCTGGCGCATGCACGGCACCGTCGTCGCGAACGATGCCGCATCGACCACGATCGCGGTGCTGCCGTTCCGCTCGCTCGATCCGCGCCCCGGCGACGAAATGCTGGAACTGGGCATCGCCGATACGGTGATCACGCGGCTGAGCGGCGCCACGCGCCTGCGGGTGCTGTCACTGGGCTCGGTCCAGGCCATGACCGGCAACACGGTCGACTCACTGCGTGCGGGAAGCGCCCTGGGCGCGAACTACCTCGTCGAAGGCCATCTCCAGCGCCATGGCGGCATGGTACGCGTCACCGCACGGCTGCTGGCGATGCCGGATGGCCGCGCGCTGTGGGCGGGAACCTTCGACCGGAACGAACGAAACGTCTTCGACGTGCAGGACGAAATCGCCTCCAAGGTCGCCGCGTCGCTGTCGCAAACCTACCGCGTTGGCCAGAAGACCGCCGGTTGCATGGGCGACGATCCGGTGGCCTATCGCGCCTACCTGCGCGGTTACGCGCTGATCAACCGGCCGGGCCCGCGCACGGTGGAGCAAGCAGACGCGGCGTTCCGCGAAGCGCTGGCGCGCGATCCCGGGTGCGCGCGCGCGCTGGCCGGCATCTCCCAGGCCGCGCGCCTGCGGGTGATGGTGTCCGACGGCGATCCGGAAGTGGAATTCCCGCGTGCCGAGGCCGCCGTCGCCCGCGCGTTGAAGATCGATCCGGATTCGGCGGAGGCCTACACCGAGCAAGGCATGCTGCAATTCTGGTATCGCTGGAACTGGCCGAAGGCGGAAGCCTCGTTCCGGCACGCGATCGAGTTGAATCCCAATCTCGTCGCGGCACACATGGGACTGGCGCATCTCTACGCCAACCTCGAGCGCAACGATCGCGCTGCAGCCGAAGCGCGCATCGGGGTCGCGCTCGATCCGTTGTCGCCGATCGTCAATGCACTGGCCGCCGCCTTCATCGGATCCACCGGTCAGCGGCGCGAAGCGGATGTCCACCTCCAGGAAGCGCTGAAACTGGAGCCGGATTTCTGGGTAGCCCTGCTGTACCGCGGCCTGGACGCCGCGTACCGCGGCGACCTGCAGGGCGGCGGACGCGACCTCCAGCGCGCCGTTTCCAAAACCGGGCGCAACACCCGCAGCCTGGTGTATCTCGCGGACTACTATGCCGTCAGCGACCAGCCCGACCGCGCACGGGGAATCCTCGCAGAGCTGGAAACGCGCAACGCCAAGGGCGAATTCGTTCTCCCAAGCAGCTTCGCGCAAGTCCATCTCGCGCTGGGCGAAAGGCGCCAGGCCCTGGATTTGCTGGAACAGGGTTATCGCCACAGCGACCTGGGCATGGCGTTCATGAGCGGCTGGTTCGGCGAGCTTGCGGGCGAACCGCGTTATGCAACCCTGCTGCGGGCGCTGCGCCTGCCCCCACCCGACACCGGCAACCACGGGAAGTCGTAAGCGGCGTCGCTTCCGCAAGGGACGCCACCGCGACCGATGGCGCCCCTCCCCCTGCCTGCCTCAATCATCCATGTGGACGCGCTCGCCGGTCACGGTGCCGCAAAGCTCCACGCGCACGCTGCCGTCGGTATTGAGCATGAACGCATCGACATCGCCGGCCAGGTCCTCGCCATCGGGCGAGAGGGCCATGTCGTTGATGTGGATGTCCTGCAACCCGTCGTACACGTCGTCGACGAAACGCGCGAACTGCTGGCGCACGGTGTAGCGATGCGTCCCCCGGTCGTACGACCACAGGCCCGAGGTACTGCCCTGCCCCGATGACGGGTGCGTGTCGCTCCCCGAAACCGTGCCGCCCAGATTGAAGTTCTGCAGGGCGAGGAACTCGTGGGTGTTGGGCGGATCGTCGCAGGGGCCGATCACCACATCGAGGTGCCAGAAACCGACCACGGCAGCGCCACCGCTCCCCATGGCGCGGGAAGACGACGCGATCGGCGCCGCGAAGCAGGTTCCGCAGGCCATGATCGCCAGCGGCAACGCGAGAAGAAGACGAATATTCATGGGAAACCTCCTGGGATCTGGGAAACGTGGCCCATCCGACCACGCGTCCATCCTGGGAAGGCCGCCTTGAAAGCGCCGCAGGAATCGTTGAATCGTTTTGAAATACGGTGAAGGCGTCGCTGTCGCCATGGGTTTGAGCAGGACCGGACCCGGTTTGCCGTTCCTGTCGTTTCGACACCGCCAATCGGCCATGGCGGCCGAGCCGCATGGCGTTCCATTCCGGGTGATCGTAAGTCGCTGCGACTTCCGGCACGTTCGCGACCGTGCGACCGGGCCTAGCGTTGCGGCGTTCGATCCGGCGCATCCGGCGCCGCCATGGGGCCGACATGCCGAAGCTCGATCGCCGCGAATTCCTGAAACTCGCCGCCGCGCTCGGCGCGACCCTGGCCTGGGGCTGCACGACGGTGAAGCCATCGTCTAGCGGATGGCGCGAACGCCGCGACCTGTATCCGCAGGGCGTCGCGTCGGGCGATCCCGACGACAACAGCGTGCTGTTGTGGACGCGGCGTCCGTATGCGGATGGGCGCAAGGACGCCAGCTTGCTGGTCGAAATCGCCGAGGACCCGGCATTCACCCGCGTCATCGCGACGACGGCTGCGAAAGTCTCGGCCGACTCCGACTGGACCTGCCGCGTGCTCGTCGGCGACCTGCGGCCCGCGGGCGAATACTGGTATCGCTTCGTCGACGAGGAAGGCAACGGCAGCCGCATCGGCCGCACGCTCACCGCACCCAGCCCCGACGACAACCGCCCGGCGAAATTCGCCTTCGTCAGCTGCCAGTGCCTCCCCGAAGGCTACAACAACGGTTATCGGCGGATGATCCACGAAGACGAAAAAGCACGCCCCGACGAACGCATCGGCTTCGTGCTGCACCTGGGCGACTTCATCTACGAAGTGGTGCAGTACCCCGACCAGGCCAAGAACGGCCGCTTCGACCGCAAGCTCACGTTCCCGATCAAGTATCCGAAGGGCAAGGTCGTCGCCAACAACCGTTTCTGGGTGCCGGATTCGCTGGAGGATTACCGCGTCGCCTACAAGGCCTACCTGCTCGATCCGGACCTGCAGGATGCGCGCGCGCGCTGGCCCTTCGTGTGCATCTGGGACAACCACGAGATCTCCTGGAACGGCTGGCAGTCGATCCAGGAATTCGCCGGCACCGACGGCTGGGTGCCCGGGCAGAGGCTCAAGGTCGCGGGCAACCAGGCCTGGTTCGAATTCCAGCCGGCGCGCGTGTTGCCGCCGGGCTCGAAGCTGGACACCTTCCCCGCGCCGAACGTCGAGGACGTGCTGCTGAAGCCCGGCGATTTCGACGACACCGGCCTGGGCACCGAGCCCAACAACCTCGCCGCGATCGAGAGCCTGATCATCTACCGCGCCTTGCGCTGGGGCCGGCACATCGACCTGCTGCTCACCGACAACCGCAGCTTCCGCTCGCGCGATCCCGGCAACCGCGAAGAAATCGGCCCGCTGTTCGAAGGCGACACGCTGGGCTTCGTCCCAGAGGAATTGTGGGGGCCGGTCGACGCCGGCCGCGAGTTCAACGGCGGCCATCCGCCGGCGAAACTGGCGATGGGCGACAAGAGCGTGGACAACTACCGCATCGCCGAAGCGCCGCAGACGATGCTCGGCGCGAAGCAGAAGGCCTGGTTCCTTGCCCAGCTGCGCAATGCGCAGGCCACCTGGAAAGTCTGGGGCAATTCACTGGGCACGCTCGACACGCGGATCGACCCGCAGAACCTGCCGCCCGAAGCAGGTACATGGAAGGGCAAGGGCTACGGCCTGATGAGCGTCTACGACTGGGGCAGCGTGTGGCACGAGCGCGCGGAGATCTACGACACCGTGCGCGATGCCGGCGTGACCGGCCTGATCATCGTCGCCGGCGATCGCCACAGCTTCTGGGCAGGTTACGCGGCCAAGGCCTTGCCGCCCGCCGCCTTCGAGCCGGTGGGCGTCAGCTTCGTGGGCGGCTCGATGAGTTCCGTCGGCAGCGCCGAGGCCAACGAGTACACCCAGAAGAAGGAGAACAATCCGACCCGCGCCCTGTACATCGCCGAAGACAGGGATGGAAAGCCGCAAGCCACCGAAAACCTGACGTTGCGCCACGGCGTGCGCTCGGCGTTCGAGTACGCCGCTTCGAAGGACGTGCAGAAGGCGCTGGCGGTGCGCAATCCGGAATTGGCGCCGCACCTGACCTTCGTCGACAACGGCGGCCACGGCTACGCCACCGTGCGCTGCGACGCCGACACGATGGTGACCGAGTTCGTCTGCATCCCGCGCCCGATCGCACGCAGTGCGCGCGAGGACGGCGGCCCGCTGCGCTATCGCGTCCGCCACGAAGTGCCGCTGTGGAAGGCCGGCGAGCGGCCGCAAATGACGCAGACGGTGGTGGAGGGCGACGTCGGCTTGTCGGTGTGATGCGACGAAGGGGTTTCCGGCCGCTCATCCTCGTTCGGCGATGCGCTCCTGCCTTGCGGGCAACGCCAAGCCCGGTCGGCATCGCCTCATGGGACGGGGTGCGCGGCAGCGTGCGCTGCGCGATTCACGCATGCTCGGCTTCTCCGGCACCGGCAACCCCTGGTCGCTGCCTGCGCAGTTGCGTCGGCGACTTGTCGGTCCAGCGGCGGCACGCGCGCGTGAGCGAACTCGCCTCGCTGTAGCCGACGATCTGCGCGATGTCGATGAGCCGGTAGCGTTGGTCCTGCAGGTAGTCGAGCGCGATCGCCTTGCGGGTCCCGTCGACCAGCTCGTTGAAGACGATCCCGTGTCCGGCGAGGCGTCGCTGCAAGGTCCGCTCGCTCAGGCCAAGCTGGCGCGCCACGTCCACCAGCTGCGGCAGGCCCGCATGCAGGGATGCCGCGACGAGGTATCTGAGTTTTCCGGGCAGGTCGTCGTCCTGCCTTCGCGACTTCAGCTTGTCTTCGAGGAAGAACCGCAAAGCCTGGTACAGGCGGGAATCGCGGCTCGCGACCGGCAGCTCCAAGGTCGATCGCTCGTAGTGCAGTCGATTGCCGCCGCGCCCGAAACGCACCGGGCAGTCGAAGGCCGCGGAGTACGCCTTGGCATAGTCCGGCCTTGCATGCTCGTACTCGACGCACAGCGGACGGATCGTGCGGCCGACCGCCACATTGATGCATTTGGCGATCGCGCAGACGGAGTACTCGACGTCGCGCCGGTGCGGGCCCGCGTCCTGCGCGACGAATCGGTAACTCACGACGGCATGGTCGCGGCTCAGGTCGAGGCGGATCTCCTTGTCCTGGACGACGACGTGGATGAAGCAGGAAAGCGTCTCGAGGAGCTGCCGCACGTCGCGCGATGCGAGCATCGCATGGCCGAGGACGCCGAGGTCGGCAGGCTCCATCCGCTGCCCCATGCGCACGGCGATGGACGGATCGTCCTCGGCGACGCGCTCGAGCAACTGCGAGCACGCCTCGATGGGAATCTCGATGTCCGGAGCCGTGAAGATCGATTCGTCGAGGCCCACGGCACTCAGGTGCGGACGGAACTCCGCCGCGAAACGCACGAAAAGCTTCTCGCTGAAGATCGTGGACATCGTCGGCCCCGCTGCGGGGCCGATCATGCCACAGGCACCCGGGATGGGCGTCGTGATCGCAGGAAACGGCCGGCGAGATCCCCCGCCGGCCCCGATCCGGGGAACGCTACTCCACGCGGCCGCTCGGACCCGGCGGTTTGCCGCTGAAGCTGCGCAGGATCGCGAGATCGCGCGCGCCGACGATGCCATCGCCGTCGAGGTCGCCGTCCGGGTCGGCCGTCCCGTACACGCTGCGCAGGTAGGCCACGTCGTCGCGATCGACGATGCCGTCGTTGTCGAAATCCGGATCGCAGCGATTGCCGTAGAGATCGCCGTCGATGTCGCGCTGGTCGTTGTTGCGCAACAGCGTGCAATTGTCGACGGGGTCGAGCGCACCGTCGGCATCGGTATCGACGAAGGGCGGCAGGCCGTCGACCACCCAGCCCTGCACGCGGCTGAACGGCGCCGGGCCGCGGTATCCCCAGCCGGAGATGGTCGTGCCGTCGCTCGAAATCGCGATGACCGTGTCGAGCTTCCAGTCGTCGAGGCCCTGCACGCCGAGCTCGGCCAGGTAATCCTGGAACTTGAAGATGCCCGTCGTACGCGTCCACAGGAAGGCTTCGCGGGCCTGCGCCCCGCTCGCGCCGCCGACCACGCTGCCGTCGTCGCTGACGGCGAAGGCATAGGCGCCAGCGAGCGGATCGTTGTTCGGGAGCATGCCGATGACTTCGCCGCCACGCTCCTCGGTCCAGCGATAGGCCTTGTTGCGCTGCGGCCCCTTGCCGGCATTGCCGCCGACGACCACGCGGCCATCCGGCGTCACCCCTTCGGCACTGCCGAGGAAGGCGCCGCCCGGTTCGGCGAGCAGGCTCTCCACGCCGTTCACCCAGCGCGCCCCGCGGCGATCGCCGACCGGGCTGTCGTCCCAACCGACGATGATCGAGCCGTCCGCATTGATGGCGTTCGCACGGCTCGACTGGCCGTCGAGGCTGCCGAGATCGACCATGCCGTCGATCGCGTCCCAGCGGAAGCCGTGCGCGGTGCAACCAATCCACCCGAGGCCGACGACGACCGAACCATCCGCGTTGGCGCCGTAGCTGTTGCTGAAGTCCGGACAGCCCGTGTCGCCGAGCCCCCCGAGCGGCAGCCAGTCGTGGCCACCGATCCAGATCGCGGCCTCGTTGTGGCCGTCGACGAGGACATTGCCGATGACCATCGTGCCGTCGCCCGAGACCTTCGTGTTGCCGCCATTACCGCCGAGGATCTCGGTGCCGCCCTCGCGCGTCCAGCGGAATTCGTAGGTTCCGAAGACCTGCGTGCCGACCAGCACCGAGCCATCCGAGCTCATGCCGAGCACGTTGGCATCGAGCGGCCCGACCGGGGTCAGGGTCGGCGCGGCGAATGCGATGGGCGTCGCGGCGATGGCGAGAGCCGCCCACACGGCACGCGCGAGGTGTTTGCCACTTCGAAGGATCATGTCGTCTCTCCCCAATGGAACCGCAGGTGTGCCCGCGCGGCCGTTCCGCCGGGTTGGCGCAACCGATCCTATGCCGGAGATCCCGGAACGCTTGTCACGAGGCGTCAACTTTCTTGACTGCGAACGCCAGCCCGCGGCGCTGCCCGTCCGGCGAGGCCCACGCCAGCGCCGCGGGCCGAACCAAACCGAGCCGAATGTCACTGCGCAAACGGCCTCACCCGCGCAGCAGCAGCACCGGCAGCGCGACCAGCCCCAGCAGGCAGAGGATCGCGAGGACTGTCAGCGCCACGCGCAACGGCTGCTCGCGCAGCACGCTGCCGAACGTTTCCGCGGTGCCGTCGCGCCGGGCCTCGGCGTATTCGGCGCGGACGCGGGCGCTGCGCTGCGCCTGGTACTCGGCCATCAGCCGCTTGGCCTCGACGATGTCCGCGTTCTCCTTGACGAAGATGCCGCCTGCGAACAGGCCCCAGCCGCTCGGCGGGGTTTCGTAGGACGCGATCCGGTGCGCGTCGAGCATCGCGCGCACGTCGTCGGCCTCGTCGTCGGGCACGTTGCGCAGGTTGAGCAGCAGCTTGGACATGGCGCGGATGATAACGTGCGGGCCCACGATCTTCGCTCGGGCGGAACGGCCAGGACGGGCATGCGGACCTTCGTACTCAGGGCACGGGCGGCACCGACGGACAGCCGGAAACTGCTGGCTTCCGTCGGCGCCGAGGCGCATGCCGAAATCCTCGCGCACACGCTGATGAACGCGGTGTTCGTCGCGCAGTCGCACCGCGACGATGTCGTCGTGTACCTGGTGCTGGAAAGCACCGCGGATTACTCGCGCACGATCCGCTTCGACGCGAACGCCATGCACGACATCGGCGGCTTCGACGAGCGTTCCCTGCTCGGCAAGATCGCGAATGCGCTGGATGCGTCCATCGGCATGGGCAAGGACGAAACCCGGCCGGTCGAACCGGGCGTGGCGGTGCGCACGACCAGCTTCGAGCGGCTGGTGCAGGAACTGGCCGCCGACCACCCGCTGTTCGTGATGGACCGCAAGGGCACGCCGATCCGCGAACAGGCGTTCGACGACAACCCGTGCTTCCTGCTCACCGACCACATCCCGATGCCGAAGAACACCTTCCATACCCTCGACCGCCTCGGCGCGAAGAAGATCTCGCTGGGATCGAAGATGCTGTTCGCCTCGCAATGCGTGGTGCTGGTCCACCACGAGCTCGACCAGCGGGAATGACCGGCGCGTCGCCCGCGCCTGATCCAGGTCAATGCGCCGCCCCGCCGCGCGCGCGATGCTGCCGCCCATGGACCGCCGCATCGCCATCGAACTCGCCGCTACGCGCGAAATCGCCATCGACGGCGAATTCGTGGCGCGCGCGCTCGGGCTCGACGTCGAAGCGTTCCGCCGGCTGATGGACGAGCGCAGGATCGCGGTGCTGTGCGAACGCGGCACCGACGCGGATGCCGGGCTTTACCGCGCGACCTTCTATTTCGAACGCAGGCGCGCGCGCCTCATCGTGGATGGCGATGGGCACGTCCACGGCCCGGCCGAGGCCACGGACGGGGAGTGACCCGCGCGCAACGCGACGTCGGCACCGGGTTCGTTTCCATGTTTCGCGCACGACCGGACGAACCTGGCGCCTGCATGCGTTCATGCCGGATGTCGGTGCTCCGCGATGCGTCGTCGCGATGGCACCTTGCGCGGCCCGAGGTTCCTCCGGATTGAACCGGGCCCGGCCGCGGCGGTATCCATGCCTCCATGCCATGCGGCGAGGAAAGCCATGCGCCACGTTCCGTCGATGCGGTTGCCCTGGATTGCCTGCCTCGCGCTGTCGCTGGCCGCGCCGCTGGCCGCGGCCGCCGATTACACCGCGCAGGCCTTGCCGATCCCGGCCAACGCGTTCTCCGGCCAGTCGAGCGCGATCAACGCCGGCGGCGTGTCCGCCGGCTGGTACCAGACGCTGCGCAAATGGGTCGCGGTGCGCTGGGATGCGCAGGGCAACATGGCGCCGCTCGGCACGCTGCCCGGCCTGCCCTCCTCGCTCGCCAACGGCATCAACGACGCGGGCACGATCGTCGGGTTCGCCTTCACCAACGACCGCCTCCACGCGCGCGCCTTCGCCTGGGACGCGAGCACCGGCATGCGCGCGCTCGAGGATCTCGGTGGCGATGCCAGCCTCGCGCAGGCGATCAACGCGCAGGGCACCATCGTCGGCTGGTCCTACGACGCCAGCGGCGTGCTGCACGCGGTCAGCTGGAATGCCGCGGGACGGATCACCGACCTGAACCCGCCGGGCGCGATCAGCGAAGCGCTCGGCATCAACGATCGCGGCGACATCGTCGGCTGGGTATTCGGCGCGACGGCGTCCGCGTCGCATGCGTGGTTGTGGAAACACGACGGCACCCAGCTCGACCTGCAGACGCTGGGCGGCGCCGGCAGCCAGGCCTTCGCCGTGAACGATGCGCTGGTCGTGGTCGGCGTGTCCGACCGCCGCGTGCAGCCGCCGGTCGCGTTCGCCTGGACTGCGAACACCGGCATGCGCGATGCCGGCTTCGGCTCGAACTCGCAGGCGCTCGCGATCAACGGGAAAGGCCGCATCGCCGGCATGCGCGTGGTCGATGCCGGCGTGCTCGGCCTGGCCCGCACGCTGCGCACGCCGGTGCAGGTCTTGCCCGATGCCGCGCCCGGCAAGCCGCCGTTCTCCGCGCCGACCGGGATGAATGCCTGCGGCGATCTCGCGGGCTCTTCGTCCAGCCCCGATCCCACCAACGGCAACCCGGTGCCGGCGCTCTGGTTGAAGGCGGATTGCGATTGAGCGATAAACATGCCGGGAACGCCCCACGAAGAACGCTTCCCGCAAAGGAGTCCGCCATGCTCCGTTTCGCGCTGCTGCCCCTGCTGTTCCTGTCGGTCGCCGGCCAGCCTGGCGCCGCGACGGCGACGGCCGACGGAACTACCGCGGATGCAAAGCCGGACGCCGGCGCCTTCGTCCTGCCCGGCGATTTCGCGCAAGGCACCTCGGTCGCCGACCTGGAGGCGCGCTTCGGCAAGTCCAACGTGCAGCTCACCCACGGAGCCGGCGAAGGCGGCATCTACCATGGCGTGGTGCTGTTCCCGGACGATCCGGCCCGCCGCGCGTTCGTGGAGTTCTACGAAGACGAGCCGCTCGACGGCGTGCACGCCATCTCGGTGCGCGACCGCGATTCGACGTGGCGCGGCAAGCATGGCGTGCGTATCGGCATGTCGCTGGCCGAACTGCGCAAGGTCAACGGCAAGCCGTTCTATTTCAGCGGATTCGACGGCGAAGGGCGCGGCTCGGTGCACGACGCCTGGAGCCCGGCGCTGGACGACGACGACGGAAGCCTGGGCAAGCTCGACGTCGACGAAGGCGAACACATGTACTTCGAGGTGGAACTGGGTGTGCGCGCAGGCACGCCCGCCGGCGAGGTTCCCGCGGACGAGGCGTCCGTTTCGAGCGACGACCCGCGTTTTCCGCGGCTCGGCGAGCTGGTCGAGGTGACGGGCTTCGGCGGAACCACCAGCCTCGACGACGAGTGGGAATGAGGAATCGAGGAAAACGACGCGTCCAACGCCCAATCCGGCGAATACGCACCCCGCTCCACCCACGCGCGTAACGAGGAATGCGGCCAATCCGCGGCGCAGGCGGCGTGCCCGTGCTTCACCGGGTTGAAGTGGATGTAATCGATGTGCCGGTGCAGGTCGTCTTCGTTGCGGACCAGGTGTTCCCAGTAGCGTCGTTGCCAGACGCCGCGTTCGCCACGGCGAAGACGCGCGGCGGTGCGGGGTTCGTGCCGTGCGATGCCATGCGAAAAATCGGTGCGGATGCGACGCCAGCGGGTAGCGAAGTCGTCATCCCCTGGCGGCAAGCGCCAGAGCCAGTGCATGTGCTCCGGCAGCACCACCCAGGCCAGCACCGAGAATGGCCGCCGCGCACGTTCCACCGCCATGCAACGCCTCAGCAACTCGATCTCGCGCACCAGCAGGTCGTTGCCGCGTCGCTGCAGCAGGTTCACCGTGAAGAACCACGTTCCTCCCGGCATCCATGCGCGTCGATAGTTCGGCATCCCGGCCTCCGGACGATTCGACATCACGATGGCCACGCAAGCGATGGGGCGGCATCGGCCGAATTCCGATCCGGCGTAGGAAAACACCCCGTAGGGCGGAACCTCCCGCAGGGAGATTCCGCCATCGCGACAAACCACTAACCCCGCGAGGAAACGGCGGAAACCGCTACGCGGGTTCCGCCCTACGTGGGTCCGCGTCTACTCCGCCAACGCCTTCACCAAGTCGTAGAGGTAATCGCGGCCGACATAGACCGAACGCACCTCGAGCCGTTCGTTGAGGCCGTGCACGCCGTTACCGTCGGGATCGCCCCAGGAACCGGGCACGCCGTAGGTGGGGATGCCCACCGCCGACATGTACAAGCCATCGGTCGCGCCGGTGGACATCGACGGGATCACCGGCACGCCGGGGAAGTATTTCTCGCTGAGCTTTTCCATCGGGCCGACGATCGCCGGGTCGAGCGGCGGCATCTTCGCCAGCGGCTTGTCCTTGCGTGCGAGGTCGATGGAAATCGCCGGATTGCCGATGGCTTCGGCGAGCTGCTGCTGGATCTCGGCCGGCGTATGCCCGGGGAAGATGCGGCAATTGACGTTGGCTTCGACCCGCTGCGGCAGCGCGTTCACCGCGTGCCCGCCCTCGATCATCGTCGCGACACAGGTCGTGCGCAGCATCGAGTGGTAGACCCTGTCGGTGTTGACCACCGCTGCGGCCTTGGCATCGGTCGGGTCCTTGGCCAGCGCGATCATCGCGTTGCCCAATGCGTCCTTGCGCGCGGCGCCGGCGCGATCGAAGAACACGCGGGTGGTGT
>Ga0075163_10009454_pt1 | contig 12795 bp, 11 predicted proteins | sample JI1023141ADNA_FD_71478 | JGI IMG/M metagenome (GOLD analysis project Ga0075163, IMG submission 71478) | Wastewater effluent complex algal communities from Wisconsin, to seasonally profile nutrient transformation and Carbon sequestration -... | ecosystem: Engineered > WWTP > Effluent > Algae...
GCCTCGTCGACCACGAACAGCGCGACGTGGACGGTGGACAGGTGCTCGCGGAACCGCGGCTCGCCGAGGCGCTCCGGGGTGACGTAGGCGACGCACGCACGACCGTCGGCCAGGCGGGCGAGGGCGGCCTGCTCGTCGCGCGGCGACAGCGTGGAGTCCAGGCGCAGCACGTCCATGCCGAGCTCGGCGAGCTTGTCGTGCTGATCCTTCATCAGCGCGATCAGCGGCGACACCACCAGCGTGACGCCATCGAGGGTGAGCGCGGGGAGCTGGTAGCACAGCGACTTGCCGGCGCCGGTGGGCATGATCGCGAGCGTGTCGATGCCGGCGAGCACGTTGCGGATCGCGAGCGCCTGCCCGGGGCGGAACGCGGAGATCCCGAACCGGCGCTGCCCGATCTCGAGGGTCTTGGCATCGACCTCGGCATCGGTGTGCGCGTCTTCCATGTCCTCGTGGTTGTCGTCGACCTCGACATCGTCGAGCTGCTCCAGCGTCTGCGGAGCGACGTCGCGGGTGCCCCGCGCCAGCTTGGCCGGTGGCGTGGGACTTGGTTCCTCGACGGGGGCCGGCATGGGGGCCAGTCCGCGGCGCGTCGTGGTTCGACGCCTCTCAGAGTCTCCCGACTTCGGCATGAGCGGGTACCGTCTCGCATGATCGGAGCGGCGCACAAGCGAAACCCGGCAAGGTGCTCGTTAGATCGGGGTGTGCGCCCACGCCCGGGATTTCAGACCGCCTCGAGGTTGACGGCAACCCTGCAGGATCGTTCGCCGGGAATCAGGCAAAGGAAAAACCGCGATTCAGCCTACGGATCTCCTTCACGATTATTAACGCGCTGACAGGTAGCCCTCGGCCTTGAGCAGCTCGGCGGTGAGCACCGCGCCGCCAGCGGCACCACGCACGGTGTTGTGGGAGAGCGCGACGAACTTCCAGTCGAACACCGCGTCGGGGCGGAGCCGGCCGATCGAGACGCCCTGGCCCCGGCCGAGGTCGCGGTCGAGCCTGGTCTGCGGCCGATTGTCCTCGGTGAAGTAGGTGAGGAACGGCGTCGGCGCGCTGGGCAGGCCGAGCGCCTGCGGCTTGCCGCTGTACTCCTTCCACGCCGCGAGGATCTGGTCGCGCGACGGCTTGGTCTCGAATGACACGAACACCGCCGCCATGTGGCCGTCGGAGACTGGCACCCGATAGCACTGCGCGGTGATCGCGGGCGACGTGGCCTTGACGATCTGGCCGTCCTTGATCGAGCCCCAGATCTTGAGCGGCTCCTGCTCGCTCTTCTCCTCCTCGCCACCGATGAACGGGATCACGTTGTCGACCATCTCGGGCCACGACTCGAGCGTCTTGCCCGCGCCGGAGACCGCTTGATAGGTGGCCACGGCCAGCTTGGTCGGCCCGAACGACTTGAGGGGATGGATCGCCGGCACGTAGCTCTGGATCGAGCAGTTCGGCTTGACCGCGATGAAGCCGCGCTTGCTGCCGAGCCGCCTGCGCTGGGCCTCGATGATCGAGGCGTGGTCGCTGTTGATCTCCGGGATCATCATCGGCACGTCGGGCGTCCAGCGGTGCGCGCTGTTGTTCGAGATCAGCGGGACCTCGGCCCTCGCGTAGTCCTCCTCGAGCTTCGCGGTGGCCGCCTTGTCCATGTCGACCGCGCAGAACACGAAGTCGACCTGATCGGCCATCCGCTTGATGTCCGCGGCGTCCGACACGACGAGCCGGTTGGCCGCCGCCGGAATCTCGGTGCCGAGCGCCCAGCGCCCCGCGACGGCGTCGCCGTACTGCTTGCCGGCCGAGCTCGGACTCGCGCCGATCGCCACCAGCTCGAACCACGGATGGTTGTCGAGCAGCGAGACGAAGCGTTGACCGACCATGCCGGTGGCACCGAGGACGCCGACGTTGAGCTTGCTAGCCATGGTGGGGAAGCTTTACCGCGCATGAGAAGTCGTCGCCACTCTTGCGGTCCCCCGAGCGATCATGATGATCACGCGCTGATGCCGTTACTTGATGGTCTGCGCGTCGTGTTGTCCAAGATCCACGGGTACGGGGGGATCACGACGCGGCCGTTCGCGAAGGGCGAGCTGATCTGCTTCGGCGACGGCGTGCTCTACACCGCCGACGCGGACTTCGACGACACCTACGCCCTGATCCTCCCCGGCGAGGACTCCGGGAAGGGCGATCCGCTGTTCTGGGACCTCGCCTGCCAGACGCGCTGGTTCAACCACTCGTGCGAGCCCAACGCCGAGGTCCACAGCAAGTGGGACCACGAGCAGGACACGATGCGCGCGTGGTGGATCGCCAAGCGCGACATCGCCGTCGGCGAGGAGATCACGTACGACTACGCCTTCGCGGCCGAGGTCGCCGAGGAGTGCCACTGCGGCGCCGCCGGCTGCCGCGGCTTGATCGTCGACGACGACCCGGCGGAGCTCGCGAAGCTCCCGGCGGCCCTGCGCGACAAGCTGCGCGGTGCCGCGGCAAGTCGCGTCGCGTAGCGAGTCGGGCGATACTGCCCGCGCATGACGCGGATCGGGATCCTGACCGGCGGGCCTCGACGGCGTCACACCCAGCGCGGCGGTGCACCGTGCGCGTTCGATCGCGAGCTCGCGACGCGGTTCGGTGTCCGCGCGGTCGAGCTGATCGCCGAGGGCAAGTTCGGCCACTTCAACGGCGCGATCGTCGCGGTGCCCATCGACAAGGCGGTGAAGAAGCTCGAGCTGGTCGATCCCGCCGGCGAGTTGGTGCGCCGAAGGGCATCGGCGTCGAGCTCGGCGGGTAGCCTCTGGGTCACCGAGGATCGGGCCACGAATCCGAGTAGCAGGCCTTGGCGACGCCCGGCGCAGGATCCGTGAACGTGACACTGTCGCAGGAAACGTTGCCGGTCAGCTCCAACTTCACCCACGTGGTCCCGGCGCCGTACCAGTAGAGGTGAGGCCCCTTGAACGCCTTGCACGTACCACCCTCGTCGGCGCACTTGTGAGGCCCTCGGGTCGTGAGCAGCGGCTGCTCGCCATCGACGAAGCACTCCTTCTGTGCGTTGGCGAGCGGGTTGCCGAAATTCGCGGTGGTGCAGTCGACGTAGCCGGGTAGCTGTCTCGCGATCCAGTGCTTGCCGGTGCCGAAGTACACCGTGGCCGGCCCGCGAAACCCGCAGCGGCCGCCTTCGTCGGCGCACTTGCGGCCCTTCTTCTCGGGGATCGTGGGTTGCTCGTTGTGAACGAAGCACGCCTTCACGGCGCCGATGTTCGGATCACCGAAGGCCTCGTTGGTGCACTGGATGCGACCGGGCACGTTGTCGAGCTTCGTCCACTTGTCGCCGTAGCCGTAATAGATCGTCGCGGGCGCGCGGAACTCGCACCAGCCGCCCTCGCGCGTGCACTCCCAGCCCTGCTTCGCGGACTCCAGTGGCGGTCCGGGACGGCTCACGATCAGGCTCGAGGTCCGGTCCTTCCAGCCGAGCCGGTCGAGCCATGGCTGGTCGGCGTCGATCGCGATGCTCGCGCCCTTGAAGTCGGCCTCCTCGAAGAGCTCGACCCGCCAGCCGCGCGGAACCTTCACGCTGCCGGACCTGTTGTTCTTGACCTTTCCGAGCTGGTTGACGTTGTAGCGGCCCACGCCGAACGCCTGCGAGCTGGGTCCGTTCTCGCTCCACGAGGTCATGTAGTCCCCGAGCGAGTACAACGTGACATCCGCGCGCGCGGTCGCGAGCGAACCGAGCAGGATGGTCAGGGTCAGGATCCGGGTACTGCGCATCAGCCGGCCATCGTAGCAACCGTGCGATGCTCGCGGCAATGGCCGACCTGGTTTCGCCCGACGACAAGGCACCGCGCATCGCCGCGTTCGACGGCCCGCTGACCGCGCCGAACCTCGAGGACGCGCACATCGCGCACCTGCTCGCGCCGCTCGCGAACCTGCCGGTGCTCGGTCGCGTCGAGAGCGCGTATCGCCAGAAGCTACGGCTCAAGAGCTGGCAGTACATGACGGCGGTCTCCGACCAGTTGTTCGTCGCGTTCGTCGTCGGCACCGCGGGGTTCGCGAGCAACGGCTTCATCTACGCCGCCGAGCTCTTCCCGGCCGAGCCGGCTCGGCCTCCCCGGCTGTACAAGAAGTTCGCGATCACGCCGCTGTCCGTCGGCACGATCATCCAGCCGACCAGCACCGCCGGCACGCACTCGTTCCACACCAAGGGCCTCGAGATCTCGCTGCAGTCGCGCGAGGGCGGCCGCGCGTTCGCGACCCGCGTCGATGCGATGTCCGCCGCGGGCGAGCGGATCGAGGCACGGCTCGACTTCGAGGCGAAAGGCCACGACCACCTCGCGAACTGCGTGCCGCTGCCCGGCGGCCGGTGGAGCTACACGCACAAGCAGATGGCGTTCGGCGTGACGGGCACGGTGACGCTCGACGGCAAGACGTTCGACTTCACGCCCGGCGCCGCGTTCGGCACGATGGACTTCACCAAGCAGTTCGCGCTCCGCCACGCGGTGTGGAAGTGGGTCGCGCTGTGCGGCAAGAGCCGTCAGGGCGCGATCGTCGGCCTCAACCTCGTCGACCCGACCCCCGACGCGCCGATCAGCGAGAACGCCGCGTGGATCGACGGGCGGCTCGAGCCGCTCGCGGATGTCCATCTCGCGATCGATGCGCCGGGCAACATCGACTCGCCGTGGACCGTCGAGGCGGAGAGCGTCGATCTGCGCAGCACCCCGATCGCGCACGTCGAGCAGAAGCTCGCGCTGCCGCTCGTTAGCCACCGGCTGCGCCACGTGGTGAGCAGCTTCTCGGGGCACGTGCGGACGAAGAAGGGTCAGATCCTCGATCTCGATCGGATCGTCGGTATCGCCGAGGACAACGACACCTGGTGGTGAGCCTCGAGACATCGCAGCGACTCGAGCGCACCGAAGGGATGGTGGGCTGCTCGTTCGTCGAGGCGCGCAACGCCGTGTCGCACGCGGCGGCGGAGTCGCGGGTGATCGACGGCGCCATCGCGATCTACGACGGCGCCGAGTCACCGTTCTCGCAGACGTTCGGCCTCGGACTGTTCGGTGCCACCGGAGACACCACGCTCGACGAGATCGAGGGGTTCTTCTTCGAGCGGAACGCCGACGCGCAGCACGAGCTCAGCCCGTTCGCCGGCATCGAGGTGACGGCGCGGCTGGTCGCGCGCGGATACCTCCCGATCGAGCTCAGCACCGTGCTGGTGCGGTCGATCCCTCCACTCGCGGTGCCGACCTCGCCCCTCGAGCTTCGCGTGATCGATCCGGTGCGCGACGGTGCGGCCTGGGTCGCGACGTCGATGGCTGGCTGGGTGACCGAGCCCGGCATCGAGGCCTTCATCCGCGATCTCCTCGCGGTCAACATCAGAAATCACGCGATGACGCACTATCTCGTCGAGCACGAGGGTGCGCCGATCGCGACGGGTTCGCTCGGGATTCACGATGGCGTCGCGCTGCTCGCCGGCGCGAGCACGATTCCGTCGGCGCGCGGTCGCGGCGCCCAGAGCGTGTTGCTCGCACGCCGCCTCGTCGATGCGCGGGCGCGCGGGTGCGAGCTCGCGATGATGGTCGCGTCGGTTGGCTCGCAGTCGCAGCGCAACGCCGAGCGTAGCGGCTTCGAGGTCGCGTACACGCGCACCAAGTGGAAGCGCGCCCGGCCGTGATCAGGGGAAGGCGCTGAACGCCTTCTCGAGCAGCGGGCAGTGGAGCATCGGTTCGGCGCCCGCGCGCGCCGGATCGGTCCGGCACCACTCGCGCATCTGCAGGAGTCGCGAGCACATCAGCTCGACGCGATCGGGGGTGTTCGCCGCGCCCGGTTGGAACGTGGTGTACGCGGCCTCGGCCCCCGCTACATCATCGGCCAGCTGCTTGCGGCAGATGTCGGCCTGCGCCAGGTACGGATTCCATGCCGGTTGCTGCACGAAGCTGCTGAACGCCTGCTCGATCAGCGGACAGTGCTCGAAGAAGTGCTTGCCGCCGCCGGCCTGCTTGGCCTCGTGTTTCCAGCAGTCGTTGCGCAGGCGGAGGAACTGATCGCACATCGTGCCTATGGAGGCCTGGCTCGTTGTCAGCTCGAACTTCTTGAGGGTGTGCTGCGCGCCCTCGGCGTCACCGGCGAAGTGTTTGCGACACACCATCGCGTGCGGCTCGTACGACAGCTCTGCCGTGGCTGCGTCCGCCTCGCCTGGCGTGCGCGTGAAGATGATCGCGAGCGCACCGAGCGCGACGACCGCGGCCACGCTTGTCGTCAGGATCCGCACGAGCTTCAGCCGCGGGCGCAGCCACTGTCGCGGCGACACCGCGAACCCGACGATCGCGCCGACGATCGCGCCGCCGGCGTGCGCGCGATTGTCGGCACCGAAGGCGAAGCCGAACAGGATCGTGTACGCCGTCCACCGCAGCATGCTGTTGCGCAGCTCTCGACCCGCCGGCGTGCCGAGGCGATGGCCATAGCCCACGCCGACGCCGACCAGGCCCGAGATGCCGCCCGACGCGCCGATGCCGACGCCGTCCATGCCGGTCGCATCGCTGAGGATGTTCGCGAGCACGCCGGTGACGATCAGCAGAAACAGCATCGTGCCACGCCCGTAGAGCTCCTCGATCTGCGGGCCGATCACGGCGGTCGAGATCAGGTTGAAGCCGATGTGCCAGAGCCCCGCGTGCAGGAACACCGCGGTCACCAGACGCCACGGTTCGTCGGCGATCGCCGGCGCCCAGTTGCCGCCGAAGTCGAACAGCAGGCCCGCCGACGGGGAGCCGAGGCCGCCGCCCTGCGCGACCAGCACGCGCGCGTAGACGGCGAGCATCGCGATCGCGAGCAGCATCGAGACCGACACCGAGCGCGGGACCAACCCGATGCGTCGCGCGACCTGGAGCGTGCGACCACCGAGCTTGGCATCGCAGCGCGAGCACACCGTGGCGTCGCGATCCTGGACGCTGCCGCACTCGTCGCAGGTCTTGTGCTCGTAGCGGATGTGATCGAGCGTCTGCTCGCGGCGACGCGCGGCTTGCCGGCGCTTCTCTTGCCAGCGGATCAGCCTCCACCGCGTGCGCGTCGGGTTCATGCCGAGCGCGGACGTGACCTTCACGACCTTCTCGATCCAGGCGTCGGGCTGCTCGGACACTGCGACCTTCCAGACGAGCGTACGAGGGTCGGGTCGCGGAATGAAGCCGAATTACCAGAGCTTGTGCGGACCGACGAGCTTCGCGATCTGCTCGTCGCTGACACCCTTGACCAGCTTCACGGTCGCGGTGCCGTCGTCGGCGATCGCCAGGTCGACGACCGTCTCCGTCTTGGGACCGGGCGTGTCGTCGGTCGAGATCACGCCGGTCTGCTTGATCGGCACCATGCGAAGCGGGCAGCGGGTCGCGGTCTTGCCATCGCCGAGCACGCACAGCGTGACGTGGATGGTCTCGTCGGAGGTCGACTTCACGGTGTCGTCGTCCATCGAGGCGTACATCGAGTCTGCCGTGGTCTTGGTCTCGAGCCACAGCACCTCGTGGTCGCCGATCGTCCGGGTCTCGGCCTTCACCCGCTCGGTGCTCTCCATGTAGCGGCCGCGATCGTTCTTGCCGGCCACCACGCCGATGAACTGGTTGCTGGCGTCGACCCAGTACGTGTACTCCGAGCCATAGAACGCGTCGGAGGTGACGTGTGCGGCCTTGAAGCCGGCGGGCGCGCCCTGGGGAGCGATCGGTTCGCACTTCGCCTGGTCGAGCTGGATCTCGTCGAACGCGTCGTGCAGCACGCAGTCGCACAGATCCTTGCCGGTCGCGCAAAACGCGATCTCCTTGTCGGGTGTCGCGCCGAGCTTGCCCACGGCCTTCTCCACGATCGCGTTCGGCCGGAGCGCGAGCGAGGCGATGAAGGACTTGAGCGCGCCATCCTTGTCGCCCGACTTCTCCTGCGTCAAGCCGAGGTTGTAGAGCGCCGCGGCCTTCACCTTCTTGTCGACGGCGACGCGGATCGCCTGCTCGGTCGCCTTCTTCGCTTTCGGGAAGTCGCCGGCCTGCAGCGCGGACCAGCCGAGCTCGGTGAGCGCGCGCTGATCGCTCGGCGCGGCGACGAGCGCAGCCTCGAACTGCGGCACGGCCTCGGCCCACTTGTTGGCCTTCTGCAGCGCCCAGCCCGCCTTCATCCGCGTGCGGAGCTCGGCGAGCTGCTCCTTCGTCAGCTTCTGGTCGGGCTTCGCAGGCTTCGCGGCGGCCGAGCCGTTCGCGGGCGCGGGCTTCGCCGCCGCCGAGCCCGCGGTCGGCTCCGGCTTGGGCGGTTCACTGCTCTTGCTGCCGCACCCCGCAAGGGCCGCGATCACGATCACGCCAAGTCTTCGCATGGCCGAGACGCTACTCGATTTCTGCTCGTCACCTCGCTGGACAAGGACACCTGGTGGCGAGGTCGCGTGTTAGCGTGGCCCGGTGCGGGCGAGCTTCCTGGTGCTGCTGACAAGCGTGACTGGTTGTCAGGTGCTGTTCCCACTGGACACTCCCTCCGACGCTCCCGGCGATGGCGCAGGGGATGCGACGAGCATCGTGGAGCGTTGCCCGTCGGCGAAGGTCCGTGACGAGTTCGAGACCACGGGAGCGCCGAGTCCGTTCTGGGATGCCGCGCCCCAGACGATGACCGAGGAGGGCGAGCTCGTCCTCGAGGCCTCCGTCAGGCGCGTCATCGCCTCGCACCGCTACTACCCGATCGCCGATGGGCAGAGCATCACCGTCGAGATTCCACCGAACGACCTCTCCCAGGCCCAGAGCTTCCTCGGTCTCCGCCTCCGCTACGACACGTCGCCGTCGAAGCTCGATGGCGACGTCGAGCACTCGGTCGAGTTCTTGATCGCACGGGGCGACACGGAGCTCCGGTTGTTCAAGAGCGCCATGTTTCAGGGGGTCCAGGAGGATCTGGAGGACCTCGCCCCCTACGATGAGACCGCGCATCGCTTCCTGCGGATCGCCTACGACGCCGGTCAGCACCGGATGGTCCTCACGACGTCGGCCGACGGCGAGAGCTTCATCCAGCTCGGCCAGCGCACCCTCCCGCTCGCCGATCAGGGGCTTCGTGCCGTCCAGCTCGAGCTGGTCGCGAGCCGGGTCAGCCTCGCTCGCTTCGCGTCGTTGTGTAGCGACCTCGCCCCGGCGCGCCCGATCAGCGACCTGTTCGAGCAGTTCAGCGTGCCAGGACCCGACGTGCCGCCGGCGTGGCAGATCGTCGATCGCGAGTGCGGTGCAGCCTCCCCTAACGGCGCGGACCTGCGCCTCGCCTTCAAGTCGACCGGCGTGACCAACTGCAGCGTCACCACGCGAACGGCGTACGATCTCTCCAACCGGCTCACCGTCGCCGATCTCGCCATGACGCGGGCCGGGCTCGAGGCCCGCTCGATCATCGCGCTCGAGCGCGAGGACCGAAGCCGTTACCAGGTCGTGTATCGCGGCATGGGCGCGGATCAACTGCATGCCGAGGAGGTGTCGCCGTCAGATGAGATCGTGCAGGCATCGAATCCCGTGATCGAGAACCCCCGGTTCCTCCACTTTCACGGGCTCGCCAATGGGTTGCGGCTCGAGTATCAGCTGTTCGTCGGATCGGAAGCGGGAGTCGAGCTCCAGAGCTTTTCGGGGGTGACGGTCGAGGCGGTGCGGCTCCAGTTCGCCCTCACCGGAACGTCGACGACGGCCGCGGAGACCGTGATCCGCGGCGTCACCCCGACCCAACCGACGCAGTGATCTTCACCCCACAGCGGCGAGGACGGTCCGGCCATCGCGGACGTAGGTCGAGCCGCTGATCGCCTTCGCCGTGCGCTTGCCGGTGGCTGCCAGCTCGGCGAGCCCCGCGTAGGTCTTCGCCCCGATCAGCGAGATCGCCGCGATCGAGACGCTCATGATCGGGAACCGGCGCATCACGCCGAACCGATCCTTGGTCTCGATGTAGCCGGTGCCGCGATCGTGCGGGTCGTAGTACAGCCGGATCAGGTGGTCGAAGCGCTCGCAGATGCCGCGGCACACGGCGTCGACGCGATCGGCGGAGGTCACGAACACGAAGTCGTCGCCGGCGATGTGACCGATGAAGTCACCGACGCAGCCCTGGTTGGTCACCACGTGGCGGATCACGTCGCCGGTCTGGCGGATCACGGCGTTCGCCTTCGCGTAGCCGTAGTAGTCGTTGAACGCCTTGAGGTTGTCGAGGTCGAGGTAGCAGGCGACCGCGTTGGGATCACCCTGGCGCAGCCGGCGCTCGATCTCGGCCTGGATCGCATCGGCGCCGGGGAGCTGCGTGGTGGGCGAGGCGCCGAGCTCGCGGGCCTGGCGATCGAGCGCCTTGCCGACGCGCGCGAGCAGCTCGGCGGCGTCGAACGGCTTGACCATGTAGTCCTCGGCGCCGGAGCGGAACGCGCGGACCTTGTCGGCGGTGTCGCCGCGCGCGGACAGGAACATGATCGGCGCCATGCCGATCGCGGGGTCGGCGCGGATCATCTCGGCGCAGCGATAGCCGTCGATGCCGGGCATCAGCACGTCGAGGACGATCATGTCGGGGCGGAACCGGCGCGCCTCGGCGAGCGCGGCGTTCGCCGAGCCGGCATCGCGGACCTGGTAGCCGCCGAGCTCGAGCACCTCGCGACAGATCATCCGGATCGACGAATCGTCATCGACGATCAGCACGCGTGGCGCCTCGCGACGACCGCTGTCCACGAGCCGCAGGCACGCGTCGCGGAAGTTCGCGGGCTGGATCGGGAACTCGAGCAGATCGTCGGCACCGGCGGCGAGCAGATCCGCGCGGCGATCCGGCTCGCCGACCACCATCACGGCGGTGCGCTGCGTATCCGGATCGTGCTCGAGGATCGCGAGCAGCGCGAGCGCATCGGTCATCGCCCCGGCGACGACGGCGAGGGCAGGGTGCTCGGCGCGCGCGGTGGCAAGGGCGCTGTCGACGTCGTTCGCGACGTGCACGCGATCGGTGAGCGACATCAGCAGGCCCTTGAGCAGCAGCGCGCGGCGCGGATCGTCGTCGACGACCAGCGCGCACGCCCCTTCGCCGAGCCCGCGGCGGCGAGGCTTGTCGTCCTGCGGTGGCGGCGCGACCTCGTTGCCCTTCGCGGACACCGGTAGCGTGAACACGAACTTGGTGCCGGTGGTGCCGGACTCGACCCAGATCCGGCCGCCGTGCGCCTCGATGATCGTGCGCGAGATCGAGAGCCCGAGCGCGGTGCCGCCGACCCGGCGCGAGGATGCCGAGAACGGCTCGAACACCTTCTCGTGATCCTCGGGCGGAATCGGATCGCCGGTGTTGTGCACCGAGACGCCGACCGCGTCCTCGGAGAGCGGCGGCCCGAACACCTGGACGTCGATCACGCCGCCCGTGGGCGCGAACCGGATCGCGTTGGTCACCAGGTTCCCGAGCACCTGCGCCAGCCGCTCGGGATCGCCGAGGATCCCGATCTCGTCGGCGGAGGCGCCCAGTACGATCGTCAGCTGCTTGGTCGCCGCCGCCGCGCGGTAGCGATCGATGACCTCGCGCGCGAGCCGATCGAGCTGCACCGGCGCGGTGGCGACGGTGATCGTGCCGGCCTGCGCGCGGGCGAGATCGAGCAGCTGATCGACGAGCTGGTTCATCCGCGTCGCCGCCTGTCGCGCCATGTCGACGTAGCGGAGCTGGCGCTCGGACAGCGTGCCCGCGTAGCCCGACAGCACGATGTCGAGCGCGCCCGCGATCGACGTCAGCGGCGTGCGCAGCTCGTGCGACATCACCTGCGCGAACTCGGCGCGCCTGCGCGCGACGTCGGCGGTGTCACCGAGATCGCGCAGCACGACGACCGCGCCGCTCGGCTTGTTGTCGTCGAACAGCGGCGTCACCACCGAGTGCAGCACGCGCTCGCCGATCCGGACCTCCTCGCGCACCGGCTGGTTCTCCGCCGAGGCCGCGGCGAGATCGAACGGATAGAAGCCGACGACGTCCTTCAGGTAGGTGGTGTCGATCTCGAGATCGAGCGGGATGCCGAGCATCTCGCGCGCGGCGCGATTGACGAACACGGCACCGCTACGCGTGTCGGCGACGAGGGCGCCGTCCGCCATCGCCCCGATCGCGGTTTGCAGTGCCTCCAGGCCCAGCGCCATGCGTGAGCGATCATACCCAATTCACGGCAGCTGTGGCCGTCAGACCGCGCAGACGTCGGACCGGATGAGGAACCGCAGGCCCTCGGGCGCTTCGAGGGAAAACCCCGAGCCGCGGCCTTTCACCACATCCAGCGTCAGGTCGGTGTGCTTCCACAGCTCGTATTGGTCGCCACCCATATAGAAGTCCGCGCCCCCGACCTCTCCCAGGCGCACGTCGCGCGCCCCGAGTTTGAACTCGCCGCGCTGGTAGCACATCGGCGCACTCCCATCGCAGCAGCCGCCCGACTGATGAAACATCAGCGGACCGTGCGCCGAGGTCAGCTTCGCGATCAGCTCGAGGGCGGCCGGGGTGGCGGCGATCGAGCTCAGAAGAAGCCCATCGGCTTGGGGTCGTAGCTGACCAACAGGTTCTTGGTCTGCTGGTAGTGGTCGAGCATCATCTTGTGGGTCTCGCGGCCGATGCCGGATTGCTTGTAGCCACCGAACGCGGCGTGCGCCGGGTACAGGTGATAGCAGTTGGTCCACACGCGACCGGCCTTGATGCCGCGGCCGAACCGGAACGCCCGGTTGCCGTCGCGGGTCCACAGCCCGGCGCCGAGGCCGTAGAGCGTGTCGTTGGCGATGCGCAGCGCCTCCTCCTCGTCCTTGAAGGTCGTCATCGACACCACCGGGCCGAAGATCTCCTCCTGGAACACGCGCATCTTGTTGTGGCCCT
>Ga0075163_10009455_pt1 | contig 12795 bp, 16 predicted proteins | sample JI1023141ADNA_FD_71478 | JGI IMG/M metagenome (GOLD analysis project Ga0075163, IMG submission 71478) | Wastewater effluent complex algal communities from Wisconsin, to seasonally profile nutrient transformation and Carbon sequestration -... | ecosystem: Engineered > WWTP > Effluent > Algae...
GATAGTTTACACGATACTCCATTTACGCTCAAATTAACTGGTTTGGTATGTCCACTTGCAACTAGCGCACAATATACTAACCAAGATTATAGGAATGAATTAGCTAAAACTGGAACACAATTAGATACATATTTGCATAATTTAACTTTATTAACAGTTTTAGGCAATTATCCATTATTTAGGCAATATTCAAATCTTAAATTAACTAATTATGATTACGATATTACTCCCGATCATAATAATTTAGTAGCACATCTAGAATTCCAAGAAATACGAATTGTTACTTCCACTCAATATGGATCATTACAACAAAATCAAGTAGCAAACCCCGCTAATACAAGTCAAGTGGATAATGGTACACAAACAGCAATAGTCCCGGCAAATGATAATTCTGTGATAATGGCTGGAGGCTAAAATGCTGCTTGAGATACCTTTAAACCCTATACCGAATCAACAAGTTACAGTTGTGCTTAATAATCAACAAATAACAGTTAATGTATATTTGCAAGATGTATCTTTATTTTGTGATGTTTATTTAGGTAGCACCCCAATCATATTGGGGATGAGAGCAAACCATGGCAGCTATGTTAATCAATTTGCAAGTAGCTTGAATGGATATTTATTTTGGTGGGATGAGGATGGTTTAGACCCTCAGTATCAAACGTTAGGTACTATAGGGAAATTATATTATAGTGATTATGATGCCCTGTCTCTTATTTATGCGCAATGGGTTATTGATAATAAAGCAGCCTTACAAGCGGAGTTTGGTATATGAGTCTTCAAACTAATGCTACTGAGATGCTTACCCGCTACATGGCGATAAGATTAATTCTTGATGAGGGAGCATTTCCTAGCGCACCAACCGCTGATGGAACTACTCAGAACGTTAAGACTATATTTTGTAATTCAGATCGTAATAGTTTGACTGCTGAGGTAAATATAACCTTAGCTTCGGGATTAGAACCTAATAGCGCATACATAACTATATACGGCATGACTGCAGATGATTGTAACCAATTTAGTAAGTTTAATCAATTATTCCCAGCACAATTATACGATAATACAGTTGAGGTTTACGCAGGTTATACAGTTGATAGCAATAATATGCCACCTTTGATATTTCAGGGACAGGTATATAGGGCTGGTACAGATTTTAGTAATACTAATAGACCGTTTATTATTGAAAGTTACAGCGGAATTTATAATCAAAATTTAGTAGCTTCGGCAACAAACCCGTCTGGCGATATTCCATTAAATACCTTATTTCAAGGAATTGTACAAAAGTCGCCAGATAATATTATCTATAACTCTAATAATGTAATTGGCACAACTAATTGCCCGTTGTATATGGGAAGTTGGATAGCTCAGTTACAAAGCGCATGTAATGATTATGGTTACCAGATGAAACTTGTTAATAATGCAGTTTATATATCCCCAAAAGGCACGCCATATGTAAATGATATTTTAACGTTAAGTATGGATAATGGAATGTTAGGCTCACCTATGCCAGTTGATTTAGGGGTAGATGTTAGATGTAGATTTAATCCAGCTATTAAGTTTGGACAACAAATAAATATACAATCAATGTATCAAAGTAAGGCTAATGGCACGTGGTGGATTAATGGTTATTCACACACCTTACAAAATAGAGGAGCTAAATGGGAAAGCAAATTAAAACTTAATCCGACTAAATTTAATTTACCAGTTGCGGGGTAGTCATGACAGCTAGTACAACAATGTCCCAAGAAGTGGGATTTTCTCAAGCAAATACTATTAAATATGCAGTTAATCAAATACTTTTAGGGGTTAATACTTGTTTGCCATGCGAGATAAAAGAAATAACAGGCAGCACATACACTATACAACCGCTAAATAATACAATTGGAGCAGATGGCACACCTTATGACCCCCCATTAATTTACAACGTGCCATACGCTCTTGAAAGTGGCGGGAATGCGGGGTTTATTATTGAACCAGCAATTGGCGATAAAGTATTAGTTGTATTTAGTCAACGTGATATATCAATTATTAAAAAAGAATGGGCAAAAAATAACCCAGAAAGCTACAGAAAATTTAGTTTAGCTGATGCAATTATTGTTAAAAGATTAAGCAATGATTTACCAAATATATTTATTAAAGTTACTAGCGCAGGCATTGAACTAACAGCCCCTATCTTACCTATTAATGTAAATTGTGATACTGCTAATGTAAATGCTGATACTGTAAATTTAGGCAATGGAACTAAACAACCTGTATTAGTTGGTAAGGTTGCAATGACGGCTACCATTGGCGGAGTACAAGCAGGAAGCGGTGTAACAGATGTACCAATAACTATTACTGATGGTTTTAGTTCTAAAGTAAATGGAGCGGTTTAAATGACATTTATAGCCACTAATTCATCTTATCCAGCAACGGCGTTTGCTACTAATTGGAATACTCAAAAGCCAGTAGAAGGCGTAGCATTTAATGATATTTATATAGATGCTGGCGGTAACTTGGTAACTGTAGGAAGTGTGGATGATGTGCAGCAAAGCGTTGTTCAATCTTTATGGATGTGGCGTGGTGAATATAATTTTGATGTATTTCTTGGAGTGCCGTATAACCTTATTTTGGGTAATCCAGATATTACGGAGAGTTTAATACGCTATTACTTGACAAATTCAATTTTGTTAATTAATGATTTTTTAAATAAAACTCAATTAGCAGAATATGGAATAAAAGAAATATCTAGCATGACTTTTAATTTTAACGGTACAACAAGAACTGAACAAACAACAATTACAATTACATTAAATAACGGACAAAGCATAAATTTAAGTGCATAAAGGATTTTAACATGGCTGTATCAGCACCGGGTTTGGTGGGATTTACTCCTAATTCAGCAAGCCAAGAATTAGCAGACGTGCAACAAGTATTTATAAATACTTTTGGGTCAGGAGTAAATTTAACTCCTACTACTATAAACGGTGTATTTATTCAAGAACTTACTAATATGGGTTTGCAAGTTGAAGCTGCAAAAACAAATCTATATTCGTATGTTTATGACCCAGATGTAGCGGCTGGGGTTTATTTAGACGGGCTAGGCGCATGGCTAAGCATTAACCGTAAAGCAGCAGTACAATCAGTTGTAACTTGCCAAGTAACGGGCTTATCAGGTACTACAATACCAGCTAATAGTCAAATATTAAATACCAATGGAGATGTTTTTTATAACCCTAATTCTATAACAATTATTGCAGGGGTTGGTAGTGGCGAATTCAAATCTTTAGTAGCTGCACCTATTCCATGTACCGCAGGCACATTAAACCGGATTGTACAACAATTAGCTGGTTGGGATACTGTTAATAATGCTACTGATGGCATAACTGGCACAAATGCTCAAACTGATTATAGTTACAGAAATACAATCAAATATGCTAAAGGATTAAATAGTTCTGGCACATTTAATTCAGTTAATAGCGCATTATTAGATACTGCCGATGTAATAGATTTTTTCTTGGTAGAAAATTATACTAATTCACCAATTAGCAAAAACGGAGTAACAGTATCGCCACATTCTATTTATTTATCAGTTTATGGCGGTACACAACAAGAAATAGCATCTATACTTTACACAAAGCGCAGTGCTGGTTGTGGTATGGATGGGGATACTACATATGCTTATACTGATCCAAATTTTAGTTGGGTAACAGAAGACATGACTTGGCAAACCGCTATTGATGCACCAGTTCAATTAAATATATCAATTATTAGTTCTGATTTATACCCTGTTGACATAGTTTCTCAAATTCAAAACGCTTGTGTAAATAATTTTAATAACGGGATTGGAACTATACCGCCCGCCCGCATGGGTGTAGCAATTTATGCTAGTAGATTTTATAGTTCATTGGCAAATTTAGGGGTGTCAGGTGTTACTAATTTAACTATACAAACAGTAACAGCAGGTACTCCGGCATTAGTCCTTGATTTACCCATAACAGAAGCCCCAACATTAATAGCAGCAAATGTTTTAGTAACGGTGATTTAATGGCAATATATACAAATAGTACGTATGTCCAATTCGATCAAGCTACAAATTTAAACAATTTATTAGCCGGATTAGCACCGTATTTAACTATTAATGAAGATACTTTTTATAATGATTTTTTTAATATAAATACTTGTATTGGAGACGGGTTAGACAATTGGGGTAAGTTATTAAATTTGCCGAGAGTGGTATATACCCCTGATTTAACTGAATGTTTTGGTTTTGATACTGGCGAAACGCCTACACCATTAGACACAGGATACCCACAGAATTTTGATAACGGTAATTTTTGGGGTGGGCAAATGGTAGCTAATACTTTAACAGATGACCAGTATAGGTTATTGCTTAGGTTAAAGTACTTTAATTTAAATACTAATGCGTCTTTGGGCGCACTTAATTATTGCATGAATGTAGTTGTGCAATTAATAGACCCAGCCCATAAAGCAAAATTTGTTGAAACTGGATTAATGGAATTAACTTTAAAAGTTAATTTTTATTTTAATGATCTTCAATACGCAATATTTAGCGACAGGGCTTTTATGCCAATACCTTTAGGGGTAGATTACATAATAATACAAGGAGTAATTTTATAATGGCAATAGTTAAACCAAATACAATTTTAGAACCTTTTGCAACAAACGGGGATTTCGTAGTACCTCCTGTAATTGCTAGTACAACATTAGCAAATCAAGATACTGGATTCCCACCGCTGCAAAGCACTAAATATAGTTTAGGTGGATTATTCGTTAAACGTGATGAAATGAACGGAGTAATTAATCTTTATTCACAATTTTGTTTTTGGCAACAATGCGGAGGTACATATACTTTTGACCAAACAGTTAGCGATGAATACGGCGGTTATCCGGCAGGAATAGTGCTTTTCTGTGCTAGTAATAATAGCTGGCAGGTATCATTAGTTAATAGCAATACATTTAATTTTGTAACCACTCCCAGCTATATAAATGATGGCACACATTGGTCACAAATTGGCGGTAGCCATGGACAAATGTTATTTGATACCCCTGGCTCACATTCTTTTAAAATACCAGCGGGAATAAATAAATTAAATATAACAGCGTCTGGAGGCGGAGGCGGAGGGGCAGCGGGGAATTCTCAACTTACTTATTGCATGTCTGGGGGCGGAGGATCAAGCGGGGAATTTATATTTAAAAAAGAATATACCGTTACCCCATTAAATACTTTATCTATTATGGTGGGAAGTAGTGGCGCAGGAGGCGCTACTAATGGCCAGGGGGGAACAACAGGGGGAACTACCATAATTACCGGAATTGTAAGTTTATCAGGAGGTTTTCCCGGAGGTAATGGTACATTTATTGCAGAAGCGTATCGTAATGGAATAATAACAGGCGGGTTACATGACAGTATAGGTGGTGGAACAGGTAATACTATTATTAGCTCAACATTTACAGGCGCATTAAGTGGTGGAAATGGAGGCAGTAGCGTTTTTGGGGGCGGAGGCAATGGTGGCGGGGGCAATGGAACACCAGGCGACGCACTTAATGCAACCAATGGAAAACTTGGGGGCGGAGGCGGAGGCGGAGGCGCACAAAATAATAGTAGCGGTACTGATTTTAGCCACGGTGCTAATGGCGGTGATGGTTTTGTTTTAATAGAATGGTAAAAGGGTAAAAAATGAGTACACAAAAAATAATAATTCCAGCTACAACAAATGCTGCAACTTCTGAATTAACAGTGTTGGTTCAGGATGGTACAGCAATGAGCCTTATTTCAAATGGTTATCAAGGCTCTGAACAATCAACAATACAAATCTATGATCCAGCTCTAGAGGATTGGTTTGATGCAATATATAAAGGCGATAAATTTATATTAAATGTCCAAACAAATTGGTTAGATTTATGGCAAACACATATACAAATACGAATAGTTAAAAGCGCCACTGTAAACCCCGTAGGCGTTACAGTTAGATATAACAATGCAAATACAAATTAAGGAAAAATAACATGCCTATAGCAAATACATTGTCATTTAATAATTCTGGTGGGGGCGGTTCAAATCCGTTAGACCCAGCAAAATATCAAGGATTATACAATGCGTCAACTAATACACCGACTTTAACAAATGGGGTTGGAACAGATGGCTATTGGTATTTAACATCAGTAGCAGGTAGCAATACTCCGGGTGGAGTAAGTTTAGCAGTCAATCAAACTTTTATTTATGTGTTATCTACGGGACTTTGGACGGCAGGAGCAGTACTTAGTAACAACACAGATAATATTGTTGTTGGTGTAAATTACGCACCAGTTAATGATACCGTTGCAGATGGGCAAATACTAAGCTATGCTTTAGGTGCATTACAGTATCAAGATACTGAAAATGCTAATAATATAACAAATAATCAACCAATGACAACACTTGGTGATTTAATTACAGGCGGGGCAAGTGGGACACCAACTAGACTGCCTGGAAATGCCACTGCAATACCTAAATATTTGAAATCTCTTGGTACAGGTTCTGCAGCCACGGCTGAAACATGGACACAAATAGCATATACGGATATAACAGGAACTCCAACAGGAACTCCAAATCCAACCCCTTCTACTTTAGTACAAAGAGATAGTAATTCTAATTTTGCAATTAATGCAGTAATACAAAATGAAGATATTAATATTATAGATAATGCAATTAATTTAACTAATGCTAGTGCACCTATTCAAAGATACAAAGGCAACAATGTAAACCCAGAATATATATTGCCGGAAGCTTCGACTTTGCGTGTTAATCAATCTTTTGAATTTATTAATCAATCTATAGGCAATCAAAGTACAGATGCTTTAGGTATATTAAATTTTAATGGAGATGTAATTGTTGATTTTTTATTTCCAAATTATAAAGCAATTTGTACTTTACCAAGTACAGGTACTGAAAATTGGAATGTACAAATTATTTTATTGATGGCAGATTCTGATTTAGTTGGTGAAGCATTATATCCAATTGGAAATGGTATTAATATAACGCTTACTGACCCAACCACATCTACGGCTAATACATCAAATCAAACAATTGTAAATAATTTAAATACAAAAATAACCGCTAACCAACCAATGACAACTTTAGGCGATTTAATTATTGGGGGGGCAAGTGGTGCGCCTACACGTTTGGCAGGAAATATAACTACAACACCAAAGTTTTTAAAATCACTTGGAAATGGTACAACTGCAACATCTGAAACATGGACACAGGTGGATTATGCGGATTTATCCGGTACTCCGGCAGTTGGAAATGTAGTATACAATCCATTGACAAATTATGTACCAGGCAATTTTGTTACTTACAATAGTTATATCTGGTTATGTATTGCAAATACTATTGGCAATGCCCCTTCTACCTCAAGCACAGTGTGGAGACAAGCAAGCAATGTTAATTATATAAAATTTGCTACAGTAAATATCTTTGTTGGTAATGACACTACCGGCAATGGTTCTTATCCATTTGCAACTTGTCAAGCAGCATTAAATTATGTGGGTAATGGTGGTGCAGCATTAATATACGGGTTTGAACAAGTATACAACGAAAATCTTGTTATAACTGGACAAAATCAATTTTTAGGTGCTTTTGGTGCTGTTCAAGAAGTAGGGGCATATCATCGTACATTGACAATGGCAAGTGGTGGCAGTCATTTTTCATGTCCAAATATCGCGTTTATAAACCCTGTTGACAGCCCTTGTTTAGATATAGTAACTGGTTCACTTGGGTACGGTAATTTTTATAATTGTAATTTTACCATTTCAGCAGCAACCCCAATATCACCAGCTATTCAGTTTAGTGGCACATGGACAGGTGATTATTATTTTGATTCTTGCAATATTGCTCAAGCCATAAATATTGGCGGAACACCAGCAGCGGCATATAAAATATTTATAACTAACTGTTTTTCTTACAATAATGTAATAAGTATTAATTTAAGTTGCAATGTTGAAGTACACATTAATAATTGTAAACAAGTCAATATATTAAGTCATACTGCAGGAAAAATATTTATTGATGGTGTACCATACATAAGCACTTTAGATGTATCGGCAAGTGCTAGTGCAAACAATAAATTGATAATAACAAATTCGTCTATGCGTAATCCTGCAACTGGGGCTTATGCAATACCTACAGGCACTGGAACTGTAGCCTGTCAATTTTTAAATTTTGATTATGATCGTGGAGCGTATAATTTTGCGGGGACAGTCATAGATAGTGATAACGGGTTTAATGCAATTAACCGATTATCTTTTATTGCAGGTAAATTATATGTTTTAGCGGACATAGTAACATACGGTAGTTCATTATGGAGATGTGTTAAACCTACTGGCACAACTACTCAAACACCATCAATTACAGCGACGGATTGGAAATTAATTAGTACATATAATCAAGAAAAAATAGCATATGTAGATACTACGATATCCGCCAACTATAATAATGTTTATAAAACCATACAAGCGGCGTCTAACGCTGTTGGAACTGATGGAACGGTAATTATTTTAACTCCAAATGGATATAGTAATGAATCGGTTGTGGTAAATTATGATTATCAATCGTGGTTAGCTGTTGGTAGTTTGCAAGGTGCAACAAATTTTACTCTTCTTGGTTTAACAGATACCACACCACTTACATTAGATAATAGAATTGGATTTAAATGCCAAGGCATAGAAATTAGTTCTGTTGGGTTTTCTTATGCTATAAGCATGGATAATGTTATTGGCGGAGTATTTTTTGATAAATGTAATATTAATTACACTGATAATTCTGATTTGATGGTTATTGGAGGCACATGGGACGGATTAATACAATTTAATAATTGTAAAATTGATGGATTTATTAATTCAACAGGAGGAACAAGCCCTGCCACATCTCAAATTATTACTAATAATTGTCGTCCAGGTGATTCTGGTGATTTAATAATTGGATTAGATGGGGCATCATTAGCAACATTATACGCGTTTGATTGTCCATCTTTAAGGGTATTTCATAATTCAGGAAAAGTTTACTTAAACAATATTCCTTTAATTAAAGATTCTGTTTTTGTTGCTCCAGCAGGTGCAAATAATTTATTATCTATTAATACATGTTCTTTTTATAATCCAACTACACAAACGTATTCAGCAATTACAGCTACAGGAACTTGTGATACAATTTTACAAAATGTAAATTATAATCGTAATACTACTACGTTTGCTGGATTAATTCCTAATGGAGATACAATTGCAGGTATTCCGGTTGCTACATTACCCGGTGTAACTGTTTTTGCAAATATGCAAGGATTTACTGGTTCAGCACTTTCTCCGGCTGGGTATTTAAATTTAAACAATGGTGCAACAACGTTTAATAATATTACTGTTGGAACTACATCAGTTACATTTTTACCGCAAACCCGAATATATCATGTAATTGCTGTAATAGAATTAATATCAAATAACCCTGGTGGTAGTTCAAGTTCGCTTACGCTTACCCCAACAGTTGCCGGAGGTAGTATTAGTATTAACATGTTGCCTCAGTCTATTTCAGACAGTGCCAATGGGGTACATCATACATTAATTTTTAATGGAACTATTAATGTATCAAATACTGTAAGTGCTACAACTTTTGCATTAGTAATAACATCTTTAACGGGTGGATATAGTTTTGGCACAACAAATAGTTTGGTAATTAATGGACTTACTTATAACTAATGAACGAAAAACCAGAATTTAAAACTATAAAAGAATTTGTGATGTATTATTTTAATCATCACCTATTTCAAAAAAGCACATTTTATGGTATTGCTTTTGGTTTTTTATATTTTACCAACGTACAGTTTAGACTACATGCAGATGAGATTTTGGGTTCATCTGCTACAGTTGAGGCTATTATAGTTTATTTAATAGGGAAAAAAGGATGAATGTTCACACAAGTTTTCAGGTATTAACGTTTGTATTATTGGTATGGTATAGTTGCCTTCGCTGGTGGTGGTTTAGTTATGCTGGTAAAAAATATCCAGAACGTGATTATAGCTGGGCTAATGCACCTATAAATATGGCAACTGCATTTACTTCTATTGCGTTTTTGTCATGTACATTATTTGCATTTACTCAAACAGCTACAACATGGTTACAAATATTTAAATGTATAGGTGGATTCTTAGCTATACGTAATATATGGTATACAATTGAAGATGCTTACGCATATATTAATCAAAGCTGGAATACACAAAAAGAACAAGCAATTTTTGTGTTATTAGATGTGTTAATGGCAGCAGATGTATTTTGCTGGCTGGCGCATGTTAATGCATGAAACTAACCCCTATAACAACATTAGGAATATTTTTATTTATCTGGTATTCCTGTTGGCGGTGGTTATGGTATGCAGATGCTGTTAAATATGCGTGGGCTTATAAACCTATAAATTTATTTACAGCTATTGTGTCTGCAATATGGCTTAGTTTATCTTTATTTTTTGAAGATAAAACATTACGTGATTGTATGTGGTGGTATGCAGCAGTATACATATTTTTATTGTTGCGTAACGTTTGGTATACAATTGAGGACGTGCTTGATTTTTTATTAAGTAGTCCCACTGGGGAATATGGCTTTTTTGTGTTGTTAGATGTATTAATGGCATTATATATATTCATATGGTTAAATAGATTTTATAAGATTAAAAAATGATAACAGAAAATTTACCACATTGGATAGGTTTATTTATTACGTTTTGCACAGGTATATTTTTTTGGGCCGCTTTTTATTTTACAACTAATTTTCAATTAAAAAAAACTCAAGAGACTGTAGAAGAATTAAAAGCAAATGATAAAGAACTTAAAAATATGATGCATAGTATTATGGATAAAAATATGAATATGGATAAAAATATTGCTTTGGTAGCTCAAAGGCAAGAATATATACAAGAAAATATATCTATATTAAAAGATCGTGTTAAAGAATTGGAAAATAATAAAGTAGCATGATACCATCTAAAAATTGTTTAACTTTAATTAGTAGTAATGGTATAGAGGGCTTTGAAAGCGCACCATACCCCGATAGCGGAGGTGTGGCTACCATCGGGTATGGCACAACTTTTTATCCTAATGGCACGCGTGTAACGTTTAAAGACGAGCCTATTACAAAAGAACAGGCTTGGAGTTATTTAGAGTATCATTGTAATATGGTAGCTAAACAAATTGAACCATTAATTAAAGTTAAACTCAATCAGAATCAAATTGACGCACTTATTACTTTTGTATACAATATAGGCATAGGAGAATTTAAAACCTCCACATTGTTAAAAGTAATTAATAAAACACCATATGACTTTTTAGCAGTTAAAAATCAATGGTTGCGTTGGGTTTATGATGACGGCGTCAAAAAAAATGGCTTAATAAAACGCCGTAATGTAGAATTTTTATTGTATAGTAAACCTGTTTAAAATGGTGGCTCATTTTCTGGAAGTTGGTATGTTTGTTCTTGAGCATAACCATCTGATGTAACAGGTGGTTTTTCTTTGCGGTCAAATATTGTTAAATAACATTCACCTTCTAAGCCTGCAGGATTAAACCATTTAAATAGTTTTTGCCATTTAAGCCCTCCGTTATCTTCAAAACAAGCCACTCCAACATTTTGGTATTTATTTTTTTCTTTACCATCTTTACCAGTATATTTTCCAATAACACAGTAACATATCTAAATATTCACCTAACATTTCATTAAATTTACTCATCAAGCGTATTTTAAAAGTACAATGTATTAAATGCGCTTGTTGTTCTTTATCAAATTCAGACAAAAAATTAGGATTTTCTTCAATTAATTTTCGCATAGTATTAATATAATTTGCTATTAAATTATTTACCATTACATAGTCTTGTTCTTTATCGTGTAAATCAGTCATACTATTTATGCAAAGTAATTTGTTAATTTCATTCAGCATAAATGTATAATCATATTTTAGTGTCATTGTTTAATCTCCAATCTTTTTCTAATATTGGTTAAATTATCAGCATTAGTCAATCTGCCATTAAAAAATACAGTTTGTAATTCTCCTATTTCTTCCATTCGTTTAGTACATTGATCTTTTAATATAAACTCGCCTTTATCATCAAGTTGTACACATAATAAACCTTTAGCAGATTTTTTAACTCCATCACCAGTTTTAGGGTCTTTCTCAATTTCTCTGGGTTCAAAATCAACCTCAACATATGTAGATTTTACAGCCATACCAAAACTATCACGGGTATTATAGTTGTAAGTATATGAGCCTATACCAAACACTATATTGCTACTAGCAAATCCTTTAACTTCTAATCGTTTGAGAATTTCATTAGCACGCTCTATAGTAATGCTATCACCGTATATTAGCCCTATATGACTATCTAGCACTTTATAGCCTTTCTCATTGACTGTACCACCGAATATATCCCATAGGCATTCAACTGCACCTTTATATTCAGGCTTAGAAATATCAATGTCCCTATTTTCTATTACATCCCTTGGGTCATTACATCTTATTTCTTTGCCACAAATAATCTCTACAGGGTCGCCACTATCTGGACGTATTACAACTTTACCATCACGAGCCATAATAATATCTTTAAGTTGTGGCAAATATTCTGTTATAACTTTCCAAAAATCCCAAGTATCAGATACAATGCTAACAAACCCACTAGGATACACTTTAGTTATCAATCTTTTAAAAGTTTCAATCTCTGTGTCTTTACCGCCACTACACATTACACTGTGCTCAGTTGCTGGAATGCTACAACCAATTACATC
>Ga0075163_10009456_pt1 | contig 12794 bp, 7 predicted proteins | sample JI1023141ADNA_FD_71478 | JGI IMG/M metagenome (GOLD analysis project Ga0075163, IMG submission 71478) | Wastewater effluent complex algal communities from Wisconsin, to seasonally profile nutrient transformation and Carbon sequestration -... | ecosystem: Engineered > WWTP > Effluent > Algae...
CCCGGCGTGGAGCGGGCGCGGTGTGAAGCGCGGCACGGCGCGAGCGTAGCAAGGCCCGGTGCGGCGCGGTCGCCGGCGCGATCCGGTGGTCACGATCTCGTAAGACGCGCGCGCGGCGCTATCACGCGGCATGCACAAGAGCCGCCTGTGTTCGCTGGGGATCGATTGTCAGGACGCCGACCTCGCCGTCGCCGCGCGCTTCTGGAGCGCCGCGCTCGGCCGCGACGTCGCCGAGACCGAGGGCAACTACGCGGCGCTCGCCGATCGCGCCGGCCAGCCGATCGTGTTCGTCCAGCGCGTCGATCACCCGAGCCGCGTCCACCTCGACATCGAGACCGACGACGTCGCCGCCGAGGTCGCGCGCCTCGAGGGCCACGGCGCCAAGCGGGTCAAGCAGGTCGGCACCTGGTGGGTCATGGAGGCGCCCACCGGCCACCGGTTCTGCGTCGTGCGCGCCCAGCGCGGCCCGCTCGGTGACGACGCCAACGTCTGGTAGCGGGCGCCTCGGCCCGCGCGCGGCGGGCGCTGCCGCAGCACCGCGTGCGACGCCTCGCGCAGCGCGGTGAGGTGTGCTCGTCGAGGTCGATCAGTGGGCCGTCATGCACGTCTGATGGAGTCGCGTCCGGGCCGCGGCTGACGCGCACGTCGCGCACGGGGCGCGCCGCGCTGCCCGACTTACCTGGTGTCCGGTGTCGAGCTGCGACGTGTCGGCGGACTGCGCGGTCGGAGGGCGGTCCGTGCTGTCCGGTGTCCGGCCGGATTCCGGCCATTCGTCCGGGTTTCGGACATCGCCGGACAAGCCTGGCGTGAGGTCGCGCGCGTTTGCCGCTGGCCGCGGTCTTGCTTCCTGCGCCCGCATGGCGGCGCCGCGGCCGGTGACACCGGGTCGATTCTTGTTCCTGACGCGGCGGTGCGCGCTGCGGCAGTTCTTGCTGCGGCCCGACGACGCCACCAACCAGACGGTGCTGTACTGCCTCGCGGTCGCCGCCCAGCGCACCAACATCGGCGTCATCCTGCCGTCGGCCTTGAGCAACCATCACCACACGACGCTGTGGGATCCCGACGGCCGCGACCCCGAGTTCACCGAGTACTTCCACAAGCTCACCGCCCGCGCGATGAACGCCTACCGCGGCCGCTGGGAGAACTTCTGGGCCAGCGAGCCGCCCTGCGTGATCGAGCTCGCCGATCGCGCCGCGGTCATGGACAAGCTCGTCTACGCCGCGACCAACCCGGTCAAGGACGGCCTGGTCGATCGGGTTTGTCACTGGCCCGGCGTCAACGGCCTCGCCGCGCTGCTCGCCGACCGCGAGCTAGTGATCAAACGCCCGCGCCACTTCTTCGACCCCGATGGCGACATGCCCGAATCCGTGACGCTGCGCTTCGTCATCCCCGAGGCGCTCGGCGACCCCGACGCGTTCCGCGCCGAGCTGCGGGAGCGCGTCGCCGCCGTCGAGGCCGAGCACGCCGCGCAGCGCGCCAAGACCGGCCGCCGCGTCCTCGGCCGCCGCGCGATCCTCCGGCAGCGCTGGACCGCCCGCCCCTGCACGCACGAGCCGCGCCGCGGCCTGCGCCCCCGCGTCGCCGCCCGCAACAAGTGGGCGCGCATCGCCGCGTTGCAGCGCAACCGCGCCTTCATCGCCGACTACCGCGAGACCCGCAAGCTCTGGCTCGCCGGCTTCCCCGTCACCTTCCCCCACGGCACCTACTGGCTCCGCCGCTTCGCCAACGTCCCCGTCGCCAAGCCGCCCGGCGCACCCTCGCCGTCAGGCCCGCCCGCCACCGCCGGCCCCGCCCCCCTCGCCATCTGACTCCCTTCACGCTCCGCCCCCCAGCGCGACCTCCCCGGCCGCGCCGTCGCGGCGTGGCCGATCTACCAGATCTCGCCGCCGCCCAACCGCAGCCACCGCATCGCCGCGCGCCCCGTCGAGACGCTCTGACGCCCCGTCCACAACACCGCTCCGGAGATTAACCCCGTTCCGGGTCCGTGGCGCGTTCCGGGTCCGTGGGATTAACCCCGTTCCGGGTCCGTCCAACCGCAGCCACCGCATCGCCGCGCGCCCCGTCGAGACGCTCTGACGCCCCGTCCACAACACCGCTCCGGAGATTAACCCCGTTCCGGGTCCGTGGCGTCGTGGTCCGTCGTTCCGGGTCCGTGCGCGTTCCGGGTCCGTGGGATTAACCCCGTTCCGGGTCCGTGGTCCGTGCGTCGTTCCGTGGTCCGTCGTTCCGGTTCTCCGGGTTCTCCGGTGTTCTCCGTGGATCTCCCTGCGCGCGGCGCTGGCGGCCAGGACGGTGCTACCATCATCCCCATGCCGCGTCGCACGCGAGTTCGGGTCGTCGGTGTTGCACGTCGCGCTCACCCCGCGCCGAGAAGCGCTCGATGAGCGTCCGCCAGGAATTGTTGCTGGCGAACACCTGGGCCGTCCGCGACGATCGTCGCGACGCGATCGGGAAGTGGGCCACCGACGCCACCGTCGGTACCTTCCTCGATCCGCTCCGCGACGCCGGGTGGCTGGAGCGCGCGACCCACTACTGGGCCGACGACACCCCCGTGACGCCCATCCCGCCGGCGCCCGAACTCGACGACCTGGTCCGCGCTTGGCGCGACCAGACCGCCGCATTCTTCGCTGGCAACGAGAGAGATCCGGACTGGAAGTTCTGGCTCTCGATGCGCACCACGGAGGCCATGACGGAGCTGACGATCGCCGACCTGGAGCCGCGGAGCGGTCTGCGCGATCGGTTCACGCGCATCGTGGCCGCGTGGACCAAGGGGCTCGAAGGCACACCGCTCCAGGCGTCGATCGGTGCGCTCACGCCGTGGGGCGCCCCGTACGATCGTCCGGTCCCGCACCGCGAGAGTCAGTGGCCCCTGGGAGCGATCGACTACTACCTCGGTCGGAGCTGGCACGACGCCGACCCCGCACGCGCCGCCGTCCTGCATGCCATCGAGCACGCGCCGCTCCCACCGGGCATCACCCGCACGGTCGAGGGAGACATCTTGCACGTGACCTTCGAGTGCGACCTCGCCGATGCGGACAGCATCGCCGCCGCCCGGGCGCGCGGCGAGCGATGGTTCGCCCCGCTGGTGCAGACCCGGCTGGCGCCCGGCTGGAACGAGCGCGGCGATCGCCTCGCCGAGATCGCCGACCGGGACGAGCTGGCGCCCTTCACGTTCTTCGACACCCGCAACGGGATCGGCTACAAGGCGCTGGTCGTCGACTCCGACACGGGCGCAATCGACGAGGCGCTGTGGGAGGCACTGGTCGACATCGCGAAGGCGAAGCAGGCGCCTGATGGCACGGCCGTCAAGGAAGTCCGGGTCATCGTTCCGACCCGCGACGACGCCGTCGGTCTCATACCGCGCGCGCAGGCGGACGGCCTCGACGTGGTGGCGTATCCGGAAGAGCGCTCGTTCTACTGCGTCAGCCCCACCGCGAGCGTCTCCTAAGCCGTCGGCATCACTGGGGGTTGCGCCCGGCATCGTGGGGAAGGATCAGGGGGAGATGATCGTATAATGTCCGTGGTGGCAATTCCTCAGACCCATGACCGCGAGTTTCTGGCCACCTCGAGCCGCGAGCGACGCGACGACGACGACGACCTCGATGTCGTCGAGCCGCGCCGCCGCGATCCGGGCAAGGGTGGCCGCGCCGCCGAGGCTGGCGGCGAGGGCGTGGCGGATCGGCCCGAGGCGAGCGCGCGCCCGGCCGTCGCGCTGCCGCACGTCGCCCGCTACGCTGATGCCACGGCCTCCGAGGGCGGCCTCGCCGCCGCGATGGGCATTCTCGACGGGCGCACCGGTGGGCGGTCGCTGCCCCCCGAACTCGCCGCCACACTCAGCCAGAAGCTCGGGATCGATCTGGGCGCGGTCGTCATCCACGACGACGACCGCGCCGATCAGGCGTGCGCCGAGATCAGGGCGCGCGCCTTCACGATGGGCAACCACATCTACTTCGCGCGCGGCGCCTACGACCCGCACAGCGAGTCCGGCGTCGAGCTGATCGCGCACGAGGTCGCGCACGTCGCGCAGCAGGCGCGCGGCACCGCGCCGACCCGGCCGGGCGTCTCCGAACCCGGCGATCACCACGAGGTCGAGGCCGACGCGTTCGCGCGCCAGTTCCGCACCGAGCGCGGCTCGCAGTACGTCGCCAAGGCCGGCGACGACCCCGCCAGGATCGTCGACTTCGCCCGCCGCGAGGGCCGCCGCGTCGGCCTGCCATTCCAGCGTGAGCTCGAGGAGCAGCTCGGCACCTCGTTCGACTTCGTGGAGACCTACAGCGGCGAGGCGGCCCGCCTCGCGTGCGAGGCGATGTCGGCCTCGGCGATGGTGATCCGCAACGTGATCATGCTCGCCGACCCATCGCCCAAGCGCGAGACGCTGCTGCACGAACTCACCCACGTGATCCAGATGGGCGGCGGTCACGCGCCCAAGTCGTTCGAGCCGGGCAGCCTGAAGGTCAGCTCGCGCGACGACCACGCCGAGGTCGAGGCCCGGGGCGGCGACGCGCCCAGCGTGAGCGCCGACCCCAACACGATCCACCGCGCCGATCCACCGAAGGCCGAGGACGAGAGCAGCAACCGCCAGAAGCGCATCGACCTCTTCATCAAGAAGGCCGTAGTCGAGACCTACCCGAAGGCGGCGCCCGGCTTTCCGGGCGTGCACTACGCCTTCCAGGGCGTGGATCCGAAGACTCGCTATACCGAGAGCAGCAAGGCGCCGTGGAAGGCGAAGCACTACCTCGACATCGTCGCCTCATCGACCAGCGGGCTGCCCCCGATCAAGGACCGCACCGCCACCGACGACATCGCCGAGATGACGTCGGCGGCGAACAAAGAAAAGTACAAGATCGCGAACGTCACGGACAACACGTACGCGTTCATCCGGAGCCAGACCTGGCAGCCCAAGGTCAAGGAGGTCTGGCCGGAAGCGCGCCCGAAAGCCGACCCGGACGAGCAGTTCGACTGCTACTTCGAGATCGTCAAGGCGCTGCCGTCGCGCACGGGCACGCTGTCATGGCAGTCCTACGCCCAGACGATGACGGGGAAGGACGCGGTCATCGACGAACTCGACGCGGAGACCTACCGCGAGGAGCTCCGCAAGGCCCTGGTCGCGGCCTACAAGAAGCTCCCGAAGGGCGGTTGGGACGACTTCCACAAGGAGATCATCAAGGGGAAGAACGGGAAGGGGGAGAAGATGATCCCCCAGAAGTACAACGGCCTGCAGGGGTCGATCTTCGAGGAGCTGGTCGCGGCGACCGGGGAGAAGCTGGAGAACACCAAGCCGCTATTCCTGGCCGACGGCCTCGGCGACGAGGGCAACGGCAAGCGCCTCGGCGACAACTCGAAGGGCAACGTCATCATCGACGCCAAGTCCGGGGCTGGCGCGCCCAAGAAGAAGCAGGCCCAAGACTACGAGAAGATCATCACGCCGCCAGGGATCGGCGGCTGGGTCGACGAAGGCAAGGCCGGCGCGAACGATCCGAAAAAAATCTACGTCGCGGTGCTGTACCTGGCGCCTGGCGCGAAGAAGCCTCCGGAGGAGGGCGGCAAGTCGCCCGCCGACGAGGTCTCGGATCTGCTCGACCGCTGGATCTCGAAGGGCATGCGCGACAAGTTCGGCGTGTCGCCGGACCCCGAAGGCATCACCACCTTCTGCGCCAAGTTCAACCCGCAGCTCCAGTTCAAGTCCAAGGAGAAGGGCAAGACGTCCTTCTCGTTCACCGACCCGGTCACCGGGATCGCCGGCGTGAAGGTCAACAAGGCGACCTTCAACACGGACGCCGACGCCAAGAACATCACCGGCGGCTCGATCGACCTGAACGTCGACATGGCCGGCGCGGTGAAGGGCGAGCACATCAAGAAGGACATCCCGGCCAGCGCAGGTGCCGGGCTCAACGCCACCGTCGAGAACAAGCTCAGCGGCTTCAAGAGCACGCTCGACAAGGTGCTGAGCGCGGTCGAGGTCGACGCCAAGCTGATCGATGGTGGCGCCGAGGCGTCGATCAAGCTGAAGGCCGGCGCGGTCAAGATCCCGAACTTCGAGATCGACGAAGCCACCGTCACGGCGACGTACGTCAACGGCACCCTGGCGGTCACCGGCGAGGTCGGGCTGCGCCACAAGAGCGGCAAGGTCAGCGGCAAGGTCAAGGTCGGCTGGGACGGGACCAACTGGAACTTCGACGGCCAGGCCACCATGTCGGAGGGCCTGGTCCCGGGCCTCAGCGAGGTCACGCTCGGCGTCAGCTACAACGGCGGCAAGACCAAGCTGTTCTGCCCGAGCGCGAAGTACACGCGCAAGTTCGGGTCGGTCGAGGTCACCGGCACCATCCTCAACCTCACCTACGACGTCGACAAGGGCACGTTCTCCGGCGCCGGCCAGCTCGACGCCGACCTCGGCGCGTTCGGCAAGGCGTCGGCGAGCGCCACGGTCGCGAACAACGAGATCAAGGAGGCGTCGTTCAGCTACGACTCGCCCGAGCTGAAGTACCCGAAGGACAAGCCGGTCATCACCGGTGCGGTCGGCGGCACCATCAACTTCAAGAACGGCAGGTTCTCCGGCGACATCCGCGGCACCGCGAACCTCAGCATCCCGGCGCTGCAGAAGATCGCCAAGGAGGGCGTGGGCCTCGCGGTCGACGTCAACATCGACGATCAGGGGCAGTACTCGGGTTCGATCAAGTCGACCAAGCCGATCACGATCGGCAAGCACCTGAAGATCCCGAGCGTCGGGATCACGCTGGAGAAGGACGGCTCGCTCAAGGGCGACTTCGAGATCGAGATCGTCAACATCAAGGGGCTGAAGACCGCCAAGGCCAAGGGCACGGTCGACAAGAGCGGCGTCCACATCGAGAGCGCCGAGGCGACGGTCGAGTTCGGCGACAAGGACAAGGGCAAGTTCTGGGGCTCGATCACGGCGAAGTACACCGACGAGAAGGGCTTCGACGTCGAGGGCACCGCCAACTACAAGATCAAGGACGACATCATCGCGACGGGTACGATCAAGTACTCGCAGGAGACCAACGCGATCGGCGTCGAGCTGAAGGTCACCGAGATCACGCTCTTCGACAAGAAGCTCTCCAAGCAGCTGTTCTCGGCGTCCAAGCAGATCCCGGTCGTCAACATCTACGGCCTCGGCATCTACATCGACATCGGCCTCGACCTCGGCTTCGACTTCGGCTTCAAGCTGACGATGACGCCGTCGGCGAAGGTCGAGGACTTCTCGCTCGACACGATGGAGTACAAGCGCATCGCCGCCAAGCTCGAGGTCGGCGGCGACATCTACGCGCAGCTCACCGGCACGCCCAAGCTGGGCATCGGCGTGTTCGCGATCGACCCGTCGATCATCCGCGGCGGCGGCGGCCTCAAGGTGCCGATCGTCGGCCGCCTCGACGTCAAGCCCAAGGCGACGTTCGACGTCGGCTACTCGCCCGACGGCGGCGCCGACGCGTCGGCCAAGCTGGGCATCTCCGGCGAGTTCGGGATCAAGGGCTCGGTCAAGCCCTACGCCGAGTTCGCGCTGCTCAACAACCTGTGGAACCCGAAGTGGGAGGGTGAGGCCCTCGCCGAGTTCGAGATCCTCAAGCCCACCGAGCTGTTCAACTTCACCGTCGACCTGAACAGCAAGGAGAAGCAGGAAGACCCGGCGCTGCCCGGGAAGAACGAGACCAAGGCGCCGCGCGAGCCCGAGGGCGACAAGACGGCGAAGGCGGAGGCCAAGGCGCCGACCGAGCGCGGCGGCGGCGCCGGCAAGACCGACGCCAAGCAGGGCGAGGTCGCCGAGAGCGGCGACCAGGGCCCGTTCAGCCTCGACGCGCTGATGGACAAGCTGAAGGCGATCCCCGGCTTCGCCACGGCCAAGAAGATCTTCGAGTACGGCCAGAAGATCTGGAAGGTCGTGAAGCCGGTCTGGGACCTGTTCGAGCCGCTGATGGACATCATCGTCAAGCGCATCGAGGAGGTCATCGACCTGTTCGATCCGCCGCCGTCGACGGAGAACATCGGCCAGTTCCTGTGGAAGCTGGCCAAGCTGCTGTTCAACCTGTCGTTCGGCGGGCTCTCCGAGATCGCCAGCGCGATCAAGTCGCTGCTCGGCAAGGCCGCGGCGTTCGCCAAGAAGCTGATCAACAAGGCCGTGCAGGACGGCCACATCGGCGTGAAGCGCCACAGCTACTACATCTGGATGCCGTGGCCCAAGGACGACATCGAGTTCATGGCCGCCGCCGAGTGGAAGATCAACATCCCCGGCGTCGCCAACCTCGGCCAGGGCGGGCCGCCCGGGTTCTTGCTGTCGCCGAGCGGCGCGGTGTCGCTGGTGCTGTACGAGGCGCTGCAGGCCGTCGGCATCGGCTACACGTACGTGGGCAACAGCGACATCAACAAGCCGTACAACGACATCTGGACCGGCGCCGGCGCCCGCGGGTAGCCGCGCGCCGCCGGGCGACGCTGGCGGCCGACCGACGGTTCGGCGTAGAGTCGCGCCGTGCGCTGGTTGCTCTTCGTCGCGCTGGTGGCGAGCTGTAGCTCGTCGAAGTCGTCCCCACCAGCCCCTGCCCCGGGCGCGGCCGAGGGCGCGCCCACGCGACCCACGGTCGGCGCGCCTGCCGGCACGCCCACGGCTCAGCCCGGAAAGGCCTCCTCCATGTCCAAGTTCACGCTCAACGTCGACGGCGAGCCGCCGGTGGCAGTCACGCTCGCGGTGCCCGGCGGCTGGAGCCTCGACGGCTCGATGCCCGACCCGGCCTGGCGCCGCGACGGCGCGCTGATGCTGTCGCTGGCGGCGGTCTCGCCCAGCGGCGACGACGACGCGGCCCGGGTCGCGCGGGCGATCAAGATGCAGTACGACGCGGTCGCCGACACCGAGCGCACCGAGCTGTCGGGCGGCCGGGTGTGGATCGCGCGCCAGGAGGGCGAGAACCTGCACGCGCGGATGTTCGTGCCGTACCCCGGCGGTGTGGTCATGGGCGTGGCGATCCTCGGCGCCGAGGGCGCGGCGGCGCTGCCCGAGGTGCGCGCGGCGTTCGAGACCCTGGCGATCGACGGTCACTGACGCGGCGCGGCTCGACGATCGCCACCCGCGTGTGAATCACACCGCGTGAACGAACGTCGACATGGGTCGCCGCGCGGGCCGCCCGGGGCGAGGCGAGGTGCGGCACCGCGCCTGCAATGGTGCGTGGCGGGGACGCGACGACGCGCGGCGCACGCTGCGCGCGTGCGCCATGTCGGTGCGCGAGCGCGCCGCGTCCTCGAGGAGCACCCATGATCCGTAGCCTGACGTTGATCTCGCTTGGCCTCGTCGCCACGACCGCGGTCGCCACCGCCCAGCCCGCCCCCGACGCTGGCGGCGCCATCCCCGCCCCACCGGAGGTGACGGCCGCGCCCACCGCCGCGCCGCCACCGCCCGCTGCCGCGTCGGGCGCACGGCTGCGCAACGGCTTCTCGCTGTCGATCGGTCAGGAGTTCGGCACCAGCAGCTTCGACAAGGACTACAGCGGTCAGCTCTACGGCGTCGACTGGCGGATCGGGGCGCAGGTGAGCGACGCGCTCGGCGTCTACCTGCACTCGCACCTGTCGCTCGGCTCGATCCGCACCGACAACGTCAGCGGCTACACCGGCAACTTCGCGACCGCGCTGACCGGCGAGTACACGCTGCCGATGCGGCTGTTCGTCGGCGCCGGCGTCGGCTACGGCGTCCTCAACAACCCGAGCGGCCCGCTGGTCGGCGTGCGCGTCGGCTACTACCCGTTCGCGCACACCGGCCCGGGCAAGGCGCGCCGGCTCAACGTCGCGCTCGACACCCGGCTGTACTTCGTGAGCGCCGGCGGCGAGAGCATCACGATGAAGCACATCGCGGTGTCGATCGGCTACGACCGGCTGTAGCGTCGGATGCCCGGCGCCGCGCGCGGGTCGCGGTTCGCGCGTAGAATGGCGACCATGACGCCCCGCCAGCTGGCGATGTCGCGCACCGGGCGCTGGCTGTTGGTCAGCGAACCCGGCGAGCGCGAGCTGGTCGACCTGGTCGGCACGATGCCGACGCGGCAGGTCGCGCTACCCGACGCGGCGATCGCGACGTTCGTCGGCCGCGAGCTGTGGGCGGTCGACGGCGCCGAGCTGACCCGGCTGTCGCCGACCGATCTGCGGCCGCTGGCCAGCGTGCGCCTGCCGCCGCCGGCGATCGGCCAGGTCACCGCGATCGTGCCGACCGGCGGCGCGGCGATGGCCGAGGGCGTGCTGATCGCGCCGCCGCCGTGGCGGGTGGCGCTGCGCGGCAACGCGATGGCGTTCGAGGCGGTGAGCGAGGTGCGCCCCGACGAGCGGCTGGTGACCGGCCTGGGCGCGCGGCTGTACCTGGCCAGCGGCGACGGCGTGCGCGCGCTCGAGCGCGGCCGCGAGCTGTGGCGGCTGGCCAAGCTCGACGGCCAGGTGATCGACGTCGTCAACCTGTTCGCCGGCCGCGCGATCGCGGTGCTGTTGCGGCGCGAGGCCGACGACGCGATCGCGGTGATCCAGGCCCACGGCGCGCGCATCCACCAGCTCACGGTGCCCACCTCGATGACGTGGTCGGTGGCCGAGGAGCTGGGCCACGCGTTCCTGCTCGGCGGCGACGGCACGATCCACCGCGTCGATCTGCGCTACGGCCGGGTGGTCGCCGCGGGTCGCCCGACCGTCGAGTGCCGCACGCTGGTGGTCGATCAAGACGGGCGCCACGCGGTCGTCGTCACCGCCGAGGGCGGCGAGGTGATCCACCTGCAGGCGTCCGAGCTGCTGCGCGCGCCGACGCCGGCGCCGCTCGAGGAGATCGTCGTGCCGGCGCGCGACGAGGACGACGACGAGGACGACGACGACTTCGACGCGCCGCTGGCGGTGGTGGCGATCGAGGAGCTGGCCGTCGAGCCGCCGGTGAACGGCCACGCCGCGCCGATCGCGCTGGCGCCACCGACGCCCCCGGTGGCCGACGCCCGCGCCACCGCCGCGCCGCCGACCCGGCCGGCGCCCCGCCCGGTCGAGATCCCCGCCCTGCCGCCGCTGGCGCTGGGCCCGCTGCCCGCGGCGGTGCCGCCGCCGACCGTCGACGGGCCGTCGCCCTACGCCAGCGGCCGCGCCCACCTCGACGCGCTGCTCGACATCGTCGCGGCGCGCACCGCGCTGGTGATCGCGGATGGCTGGAACAGCGGGCGGCTGAGCCCGCATAACGCCACCAAGCGGCCCCACGAGCTCGAGGTCGACGCGCTGATCGGCGCGGTGCCGGGGTTCGCCGGCGACAAGCTCGATCAGACCCGCGATCGCCTGGCCGCCGCCGAGAAGGAGGCCGCGGCCCGGGTGCTGGCGTCGACCGCGGCCGGCGTGCGCCTGCCGTTCCCGACGCTGGTGCGCGAGATGAAGCTGTCGCCGGTGGCGGCCCAGGTGCTGCTGGTGGTCGCGGCGCCGGCCCTGCGCGGCGAGCTGGCCCGCCTGTACGGCGTGCTGATGAACGACCCGGCGCGGCCGATGGTCGACCGGTTCTTGATCGAGCAGCTCATCGCCGGCGGCCAGGGCATGCTGCGCGATCAGATCGCGCGCGAGCTGTCGCCCGACGCGCCGCTGGTGCGCCAGGGCCTGGTGCAGGTCGACCCGGCGCCGACGTCGTTGTTCGCGCGGCTGAGCGTGCCCGACGCGCTGCTCGATCGCCTGCGCGGGCTGGCGCCGACGCGCACCGACGACATCGCCCAGATCCGCAAGGCCGACGTGCCGCTCGACGAGCTGCTGATGCCGGCCGAGATCAAGCGCAAGGTCGTGCTGGCGCTGGCCGAGCCGACGCCGACCCACGCGCCGCTGCGGCTGGTGCTGCGCGGCCGCCGCGGCGCCGGGCGCCACAGCCTGATCGCGGCCGTCGCGGCGCGGATCGAGCGCGAGATCGTCGCGATCGACACCGCGCGGTTGCCCCACGCGCGCCGCGAGCTGGTGGCGGCGCTGCGCACCGCGCTGTTCCGCGCGTCGCTGCACGCGCTGGTGCCGGTGCTGTCGGGGCTCGAGCAGATCGACCCGACCGACGTCGAGGTCCGCGACGCCGTGCGCCAGGTGCTGCGCACCCACCCGGGGCCGCTGGTGGTGCGGACCAGTCCCGAGGGCACGCTGCCGCTCGACCCCGGCTTCGTCGCCGTCGATCTGCCGCCGCTGCCCGAGACCGAGCGCGCCGCGGCCTGGGTGCACCTGCTCGAGCGCGTCGGCCTGCACGCCGATCACGATCGGCTGGCGGCGCGCTACCGCATCGGCCCCGGCATCATCAAGCGGGTGATCACCGAGCTGACGCTGGGCGGCGTCGGCAAGGGCGACGCCACCGCCGCGCTCGACGAGCAGGTCCGCCAGCACGTCGCCGCGCGCCTCGATCACGTCGCCAAGCACGTGACCCGCACCGCGCACTGGGAGGACGTGGCGCTGCCCGACGAGCTGCTCGACTCGCTGCGCGAGTTCATCGGCCGCGCCCGCCACCGCCGCACGGTCTACGAGCGCTGGGGCTACGACGCCAAGATGACGACGTCGCGCGGCCTGACCGCGCTGTTCTACGGCCCGCCCGGCACCGGCAAGACCATGGTCGCCGGCGTGATCGCGCAGGAGCTCGGCCTCGACATGTTCCGCGTCGACCTGGCGCGCGTCGTGAGCAAGTGGGTCGGCGAGACCGAGAAGAACCTGTCCGAGGTGTTCGACGCCGCCGAGGACGGCCAGGTGTTGATCCTGTTCGACGAGGCCGACTCGCTGTTCGCCAAGCGCACCGACGTCAAGACCTCCAACGATCGCTACGCCAACCTCGAGGTCAACTACCT
>Ga0075163_10009457_pt1 | contig 12793 bp, 14 predicted proteins | sample JI1023141ADNA_FD_71478 | JGI IMG/M metagenome (GOLD analysis project Ga0075163, IMG submission 71478) | Wastewater effluent complex algal communities from Wisconsin, to seasonally profile nutrient transformation and Carbon sequestration -... | ecosystem: Engineered > WWTP > Effluent > Algae...
AGAAGTCGAGCGTGACCGCCAATTGCTGGAAAAGCTCGGCCTGCGTAGCGGTCAGGCCGTCACGGCCCGCGTTACCGCAGCAGCCTGATCAACGGCCTGCTGGATCGCAGGCCGGGGGCCTCAGTGCCCCCACACCCACAAGCGGGTGCCACCGGCATCAAAGTTCTTGATGGTGATGGTGCCCATGCCGGGTGCGTCATATTTCACGCCCGTCATCTGCGAAATGAACTGCGACAGTTTGATCGTCGTGGTTTGAGGGCGCGATGGCAGCGTCACCTCTGACACGGCACGGCCGTCATACACGTCAGGCGGCAAATCCGTCACGCCTGCTGCGGCCATGGTTGCCAAAAATTCTTCTTTGGTCAGCGCTTTGCCAAAGGTACTGCTGACCGTCAGCAACTGATTGGCAAAAGCCAAAAACGGCGAGTCTGGCAATTGCAGCTTTTCCGTGCCATCACCTGCGTAGGTGTTGCTCATGGTTTCTTCATCCACCGCCACCAAGGCTGCGTTGGCACCACCAACAGCGGTCATCGCGGCCAAAGCCAAAGTCGTAGATACAAGGATGCGGGCGGGTGTGTTCATGAGGCTACCTCCGGGAGAGATAGCTTTTATTTCGGCCGTCTAAAGGCCCCCCGTAGGACTGAAACCGTTAACAGTTCCGCATTTGCGCCGCTATTTCAACGATTGCGACGCGTCCAGTTCCAGTAGACGATTCACCACGCCGCATGGGGATTTCCCAAGTCGCAGGCGATGTGAATGCCTCACATAATCGGTCACATTCATACAACGGGGGCCAGCGCCACCTATGTCGGTCTCTCGTCGCAAAATGTTCAGCTTGCGTGCTACCGCGAGCTACGCCGTATTCGCGACGGCTTGGATCTTGTTGTCGGATCAAGCCTTGAGCCTGTTTGCCGCCCCCAAAACCCTGACGCAGTTCTCCACACTCAAGGGTTTGCTGTTCATTGCCATCACCGCCCTGATCTTGTGGGTGGCATTGCAAAACGTCCCGAACGACGATGCCACCACGCTACCGGAATCCCCTGCCGACGCGTCCCATCCATTGCGAATGGTCTGGGGCTTCGTGCTGCCAGCAATCGGCGGGCTGATCCAATGGATCAGCTGGCCCGAGGCAGAAACCTTCACCTGGCTGCTGCTGTATCCCGCCGTGTTTCTGGCCTCCTGGTTAGGCGGGCGCGTTGCCGGGCTCCTCGCAACAGGGCTGTCAACCCTGATCGGGTGGTACGTTTTCACGGCCCCCGCGTTCTCCTGGTCCGTGAGTGCCCCCACCTCTGCCCTGAGCATCGGCATCTTTTTTGGCATGGGGGTGCTGTTTACATTGACCCATGAATGGCTGCGCCGCAGCCAACAACGCGCCACCGACAACAAATTCGAAGCGCTGGTTGAACAATCCCTCGCCGGCATTTACATCGTGCAAGATGGTTTGTTCCGCTATGTGAACCCCGAGTTCGCGCGGATCATGGGCTATGACTCACCCGATCAGATTGTCAACAACCTGCATGTGGCAGACCTGATTGCGCCGGAACACCGCGAAACCAGCCTGCGCAACATCCAGCGGCATCTGGCCGACATGAACCAGCACATGCGTTACGCCCTCAGGGGACGTCGGCGCGATGGCTCCATCGTCGATCTGGAAGTCCATGGCCGCGGCATCCAGACCAACACGGGCACCGCCGTGATCGGCCTGGCCATCGATGTCTCTGAGCGGCTCAAAACAGAAGCGGCCTTGCGCCAAAGCGAACAGCTCTTGCGTGCCGTTGTCGAAGGCACCAGCGATGCGATCTTCATCAAAGACAAACAAGGCCGTTACCTGATGGCCAACCAGGCCACGGCCGACATCTTGGGTTGCACGGTGCAAGACATCCTTGGCAACGATGACACCACCGTCTTCGCGCCAGCCACTGCACAACAACTGATGGCGCGCGATCAAGCCATTTTGGAGGAAGGCCGCACCCAAACCACGGAAGAGCAATTGACCACCCTGGATGGAGAAGATTGGCGGTTCCTGGTCACCAAAGGCCCCCTGCTGGATGCCCAGGGGCAGGTCGTTGGCTTGTTCGGCATGTCCAGAGACATCACCGAGATCCATCAGGCCCGATTGGCTCTGCAGCACCATCAAGAACAATTGGAAGCGGTGGTGCAACAGCGGACCGCTGAACTCAATCTCGCCAGACAAGAGGCCGAGCAATTGGCTCAGGTCAAAAGCGAATTTCTGGCCAATATGAGCCATGAAATTCGTACCCCACTCAATGGCGTGCTCGGTTTGGCGCAATTGGGTCTGCAAGACACCACATCCCCGTCTGCGCAGCACTTGTTTGGGCAGATTGTTCAGTCTGGTCGCTTACTGTTAGGCGTGGTCAACGACATTTTGGACTTCTCCAAAATTGAAGCGGGCAAACTGCAAACCGAGGCCATTCCAGTCAACCTGCGAGAACTGCTGGACCGCGCCTTAGCCCCCATCCGCCAACGGGCTCACGATCAAGGCTTGACGGTTGACCTCCATCTGGCCTCCGATCTGCCCATCTGCATCGAGTCCGACCCCCTGCGCCTGGAGCAAATTTTGCTGAATTTGCTGACCAATGCGATCAAATTCACCCGCACGGGTGGCATCACCCTGCGCGCCCAACGGCACGACAAGCGCGTTCTGATTCAGGTATCCGACACGGGTATCGGCATGACCGACGAGCAACTGGCCAACCTGTTCACGCCCTTTACGCAAGCCGACAACTCCACCACACGGCGATATGGCGGCACAGGCCTGGGCTTGACCATCACCAAACGCCTGGTCGAACTGCTTGGGGGCGACATCCAGGTGCGCAGCCAGGCAGGGCAAGGCGCGACCTTTGAGATCAGCCTGCCCTTGACAGAGGCCCCTGCACCCGCAGCCGACACCCTGCTGCCTGCCCCGCCGGCCAAACTGGCCCGCCACTCACCCGTCGGCAGCCGCCTGCAAGGCTTGCGCATCCTGGCTGCGGAGGACAACCCGGTCAATCAACTGGTGCTGGGTGAGTTCCTGCGATTGGAAGGTGCTGTTGCCACCTTTGTGGACACGGGCCAGGCGGCCATCGATCACGTCAGACATCACCTGCCTCGAGACTTCGATCTCATCCTCATGGATGTGCAGATGCCCTTGGTTGATGGCTACGAGGCCACCCGACAGATCAAAGCCATGGCGCCGGACTTGATCATCATTGGTCAAACCGCACACGCCATGCAAGAAGAGCGTCAGAAGTGCCTACAAGCGGGCATGGCCGACATGATTGTCAAGCCTCTGGATCTGGACAAGGTTGTGCAGACCATCCTGCAACACGTCAGCCGCGCTTCTTAGGCACCCAGGCCCACACCATCTCGGCACTGATGGGCTCACCACCGCTGGCATCGGTGATGGACACCGGCACCGTCACCTCGCCCTTGTCCAAAGTCTGGATCAAGCGGATTTGCTCCGGGCTCAATTGCGCCACAGCCCGCATGTCACCTTGCGTGCGCTTGAGGTAGTCCACCTTCAAGGTCTTGATCAGTGGCAACTTGTCATCGGGCAAGTTCATCGTCACGCAAAAGCCTGTGGCCGTTTCAGCCAACAAGGCCATGGCGGCCGCATGCACGTTCTTGATGTGGTTCTGCACCCGGCGGCGGTTTTTGACCGACACCACCACACGCTCTGACTTGAGCTCGTCAAACCGCAGCTTGGACGTGCCGATGTAAGGCACCACATTGCCCAACACAAACGACAAGGCCGCCCGACGCAGGGGTGTGGGCAACCCATCGAACTTGGCCACAGTACGGTTGAGTTGGTTACGAACAGTTGGCTGACTCATGACGGCTCCGACAAAACAGACCCGCATTGTCACGCAAGCGGCGCGTTAAACGCCCAGCAAGTGAATCATTGCCCCAACTCGGCCAAACGGGCCTTCAGCTGCGCATTTTCAGCTTGCAACTCGGCCACGGTTTGCTTCAGGCGGGCAATCACCCGCTCCGCAGACTCTGCCCCTGCGCCATCCACGCCACCATCTTGCTCAGACTGGCCTGCTTCATCGCTGGCAGGCGCCTTCGCCCGGGCTTTGGACTCGCGAACCTGACGGGCCGCCTGTTGCAACTCTTTCTTGCCACCGGCTACAGCCGCCACCTGCTCTTCCACCGGCAGTGAAGCCACCGCGGCCGCCGCGTTGATCGAAATCACCCCGGCCTTCACCGCTTCGACCAACTCCGGGGCCGCCGCCTTTTGAATCTTCTCAATCTGGCTGACCGTGGTGCTGCTGATGCGGGCCGCCTTGGCAATGGCTTCACGGGTGCTCAAAGGCTCAACCGGCGGCATGGCCGCTACCGCTGCGGCAATGGCGGGATCCACGGCACCTTCCCACGGTGCGGGTGCTGCATCAACCGAGGTCTCAGGCGCGTCCGCTGCGCCCTCTGCCAATGGTGCAGGCTGGCGCGCCGCCAAGATTTCCTTCTTGCGCAAGGCCAACACCCCGCGCTGGAAGTCCGACACACTGCGACGCCCCAGATGCTGGTCGATCATCCACAGATGCACATCGTCCATCGACTTGAAGCGGGTGTTTTGCACCGTCTGAAACGGAATCCCATGCTTGGTACAAATGCCATAACGATTGTGCCCATCCACCAGCACATCGCCCCACAGCACCAAGGCATCCCGGCAGCCCTCAGCCAGCAAACTGCGCTCCAGCGCATCGTGTTCATCCGGGGTCAAGGGATCGATGTAGACACGCAATTCTTCTTTGACCGTGATGTTCATGACGCAGGCAATGCAAAGCAGACAAGGGGCGCCATTGTACGAAGCCTCACTGCCCCCGTGGACTGCAAGCTGCGCGATACTGCGCTGCATGAGCCTGAACACCATCGAATTGACCAGTGGCCCGGCCCCACAAGCCAGCATCATCATCCTGCACGGCCTGGGCGCTGACGGGGAGGATTTCGTCCCCATCTGCCACGAGTTAGACCTCAGCGCGGCCGGCCCCGTGCGCTACGTCTTGCCCAGCGCGCCAGCCATTCCCGTCAGCATCAATGGCGGCTATGTGATGCGCGCCTGGTATGACATCCGCCAACCAGGCCAAGGCCCGCGCGAGGACGAAGCGGGCCTGCGACAATCTCAACAAGCCATCCACGCCCTCATCGAGCGGGAAATCGCACAGGGCATTCCAGCCTCCCGCATCGTGTTGATGGGCTTTTCACAAGGATGCGCCATGGCCCTGATGACCGGCCTGCGCTACCCGCAACGCCTGGCTGGCATCGTGGCGCTATCGGGCTACCTGCCGCTGCTGGACACCACGGCGGCCGAGCGGCATGAGGCCAATATCCACACGCCCATCTTCATGGCGCATGGGCAAGACGACGACGTGGTGTTGATGAGCCGAGGGACGCAATCCCGAGACCATCTCGCCAGCTTGGGCCATGCCATCGATTGGCATGACTACCCCATGGACCACACTCTGTGTCTGGAAGAAGTCCAAGACCTTCAGGCTTGGCTCAACCAGGTGCTGGCATCAACCTAAGTGAAAGCGCTCTCGAAACGCTTGGCTGAACGCCTCTGATCCACTGATCGACAAAGTCACCGTGTGACGCGGCGCGCCCGGCGCTTGGCGCGAGGTCAAAATCAAACCCATGGCCGGGTCGAACTGCCAATTTTCTGACGCGGTGTACTCCGCCTGGGCCTGCAGATCGTAGTCCCAGTCAAATCCGTCGCTCACCGCGCCCTTGCTGCCGCCAAACGCGTCAAAGGCCCAGCCGAGCACCTGCGCCACCTCACCCTGCACCGCAGCAATTTGCGAAGGCCCCACAGAGGCCATGGCCTCGAAGGTGCTCACGCCCTCGGTGTCATCGCTGAATTCGAAATCAAGGTAGTTCAGGCTCATGGCTGGGCATCCGGTGCGTGTTGAGCCACAGCTTTACGCTGGGCCAGGTATTGCGGCTGGAACATCGCCATGCGCAACACGTCGCGGTATTCGCCGTCGACAAAAAATTCGTGGCGCAAGCGCCCCTCTTCCTTGAAACCCAGCTTGCTGTACACATTGACAGCACGCTCGTTCTCGCAATCCACAATCAGGAACAGCTTGTAGAGATTGAGCACCATGAAGGCATAGTCCATCGCCAACCGCGTAGCTTGGGTGGCGTAGCCTTTACCTTGGTGCGCGGGGGCAATGATGATCTGAAACTCAGCCCGGCGGTGGATGTGGTTGATCTCAACCAGCTCGACCAAACCGACGCGTTCCTGCCCTTGTTCGGCAATGAAGCGTCGCTCGCTCTGGTCGTGGATGTGCTTGTCGTACAGGTCGCACAGTTCGACGAAAGCCTCATAGGGCTCTTCGAACCAGTAATGCATCACCGTTTCGTTGTTATCCAGTTCATGGACAAAACGAAGGTCTTCCCGCTCCAGCGGGCGCAGGCGGAGTTCATCAGACATGAACCCATTCTATGCCGGAGACTCAGTGCAGCACCAGCGGCCCACACCCCTCAAAATCCATCAACACACTGGCCGATTCCAGTGCGCGCCACAGGTGGGCGGGCATTTGCATGATGCGGTCAGGCGTTCTGGCCTCCCGCACCCAGGCATCAATCTCGGCGTGTTGATCAGGTGTCAACAGCTTCAGCGCAAGCATCTCGTCCAGCAACTGCATGATGCCCCCCATGTCCGCACCGCGTGCGGTCGTGTGCCAACAGTGTCGCTTCCGACTATGGCACAACGCTGTCAAATGACAATGGCAAACAATCGGGCAACTGAGTGCCTTTTGCCACAAACGGGGGGGCCGCTTTATTTACCTTGGGCGAACAGTGTGGCAGCGCGGGTCTTGATTTCCAGCAGTTCGCTGGCGCTGACGGAGTACTGGCCCGTTGTCTTGTTCACATCAATGCGGAACTCGACATCACGGCCGTTGTTGCTCAAAGTACCGCAGGTGAACTCGTAATCGTCACGGTCAAATGGGTAGCCGTCGGCATCAGGGTCCAGCTCTTCGTATTCGATACGAGAGATCTCACCGCTGGCCAGATCCAGCAAGCCCGTCGAGGCAAATTCGTCGTCGCTCAGTTCGTCAACGATGCGGATGGGCACTTTCAAGTCCACGGTATCAGCCTTCTATGTATGAGTAAAAAAGGGAATAAAAAACCGGGCGCCAGGCCCGGTTTCACGAGAGCATTCAAGCCTCAGATCATCACAGACCCAGACGTTGCTCGATCTTAGCCTTGGTTGCAGGCATTTCAACAGGCAGATGGTAAGCCAGTTGCGAGAACAATTCTTCGTGCAACTTCAGCTCTTGCGCCCAGGCAGCCTTGTCCATGCTGATCACGGACTGGAATTGCTCTTGCGAGAAGTTCAGGCCAGACCAGTTGATGTCTTCGTAGTTCGGGCTGATACCGAAGGCGTTTTCAGCACCCTTGGCGGTGCCGGCGATACGGCCCAGCATCCATTCCAGAACGCGCATGTTTTCGCCGTAGCCAGGCCACACGAACTTGCCGTCAGCGCCCTTGCGGAACCAGTTCACGCAGTACACGGGCGGCACCTTGTGACCGGCGGCTTGCAGCTTGGCGCCCACGTCCAGCCAGTGCTGGAAGTAGTCGCTCATGTTGTAGCCCATGAAAGGCAACATGGCGAATGGGTCGCGGCGGACCACACCTTGTGCGCCAAAGGCAGCTGCGGTGGTTTCCGAACCCATGGTGGCAGCCATGTACACGCCTTCAGTCCAGTCACGGGCTTCTGTCACCAGAGGCACGGTGGTGGAGCGGCGGCCGCCGAACAAGAACGCGTCGATGGCCACGCCTGCTGGGTTGTCCCACTCTGGGTCCAACGCTGGGTTGTTGGTAGCAGCAACGGTGAAACGTGCGTTAGGGTGGGCAGCCTTGGCGCCAGTTTCCTTGGCGATTTGAGGTGTCCAGTCCTTGCCTTGCCAGTCGATCAGGTGAGCTGGAGGCGTGTCGGTCATGCTTTCCCACCACACGTCGCCGTCGTCGGTCAGGGCCACGTTCGTGAAGATCACGTCGCGGTTGAGCGAGTTCATGCAGTTCAGGTTGGTCAGCGTGTTGGTGCCAGGGGCCACACCGAAGTAACCGGCTTCTGGGTTGATCGCGTACAGCTTGCCGTCAGCACCGGGCTTGATCCAGGCGATGTCGTCACCGACAGTGGTGACCTTCCAGCCGTTGTAGCCTTCTGGTGGGATCAGCATGGAGAAGTTGGTCTTGCCGCAAGCGCTTGGGAAAGCGGCTGCAACGTGGAACTTCTGACCTTGAGGATTGGTCACGCCCAAGATGAGCATGTGCTCAGCCAGCCAACCTTGATCGCGACCCATGGTCGAAGCGATACGCAGCGCAAAGCACTTCTTGCCCAGCAAAGCGTTGCCGCCGTAACCGGAACCGTAGGACCAGATTTCGCGGGTGGCTGGGTAGTGAACGATGTACTTGACAGTGGGGTTACAAGGCCACGTGGTGGTGTCCTTTTGACCTTCTTGGAGAGGTGCGCCCACGGTGTGCATGCAAGGCACGAATTCGCCATCGGCGCCCAGCACGTCGATCACGCCCTTGCCCATGCGGGTCATCAACTTCATGTTGACGGCCACGTAAGCGCTGTCAGAGAGTTCCACGCCGATGTGGGCGATGTTGGAACCCAGAGGGCCCATCGAGAAAGGGATCACGTACATGGTACGGCCCTTCATGCAACCCTTGAACAGAGCGCCTTCGCCAGTTTGCAGCTTGGCGCGCATTTCAGCAGGCTCACACCAGTTGTTGGTGGGGCCGGCGTCTTCCTTGCGGTCAGAGCAGATGAAGGTGCGGTCTTCGACGCGAGCCACGTCCGACGGGTCGGTGATGGCCAGGTAGCTGTTAGGACGCAGTTCTGGGTTCAGTTTCTTGAACGAGCCGGCAGCCACCAATTGGGCGCACAGGCGGTCGTATTCTTCGGTCGAGCCGTCACACCAGACGATGTCTTTTGGCTGAGTCAGAGCAGCCATTTCGGCAACCCAGGCAATCAGCTTGGTGTTTTTGACGTAGGCAGGTGCGTTCACCTGAACTGCGGCAGTAGTCATGAGAAAAGCTCCAAAAGTAAAAAATAAGGTCTCGACAACACAGCCTCAACCGCGCTCTCGACACCTGGCCAAACACTTGGCCTACCCACTCCATGCCCCTATCATCCCACGTCTTGTGACGCCGGGATTTCAACCGGGAGCCTGAGATTTTAGTCCACTCGGAGCTTTTTAGGTTCCCCCCGGGTCCAAGGGGAGCCCCCAAGATGCGACAAAAGAGGCGCCAACTGCATCACGAAGCACTCAACTTTTTGTATGCTGGGAGACTCAAACACCCTGCCAACCCCTCATGCCTGACCGCTCTCGCCGCCAACTCATCACCCTCTCAACAATAGGGTTTTTAGCACCTCAGATCGGTTGGACCACCACAAAAAATCCCCGTCCTTTGGCGGAGGGCCCTCGCGTCGCGTCCGACCCCGTCGTTATTTCGTCCGGTTTGAGCGCGCGCTGGAAATCCGCCATGGCCCGGGATTTGGGCTGGTCCGCAGACTTTTCACCGCAAGAATCAGGGTCCGTCCTGGATTTACTCAACCAAGGGCAAACCGACGTGGGGGTGTTCCTGTCTCACCCCAAAGCCGATGACCTGGACAAGCAGGGCCTGATTTACGAGCGGCACACCTTGGCCAGCACCGACGTTATCCTGGTCGGGCCATCGGCTGACCTGGCGGGCATCCGATCCGAAACCGACGCAGGTCGTGCACTCACCCAGATCATCGCGGCAGCGGGCGCAGGCCAAGCCCGGTGGACCGCCCCCCCGGCCAACTCAGCGCTGGCGGCGCTGGCAGACAGCCTCACCAAAGGACTGGCCAGCAAAGGCATGAATGGTGGGGGCGCCCCCAGCAAGTCAGTTTCGGGGCCAGCCTACCAGTTGATGACCCGCGCGAGCATGACCAAGGGCGGCCTGCCTGCCGGCACCAAGATCTGGGCCTTGCCCGACCCCAGGATGTCACTGCAATTGCAGGCGGCCCTGTCATTCCGCTCCCGCCATGCAGCAGGCAAGTTATTGGTCACTTGGCTACAGTGGCCCATGGCACAAAGCATTGTCAACAAATCACAACCGGCTTGGCGCAAGCTCAAAGCCTGACCCGAGACCCTTCATGTCAAAACCACGTCAACTGCTGTCGGTCAACACAGCGGCCACCCAAACCATGACCATCCAGGGGCGGCCAATCATGACGGGCATCGGCAAGCGGTCTGTCAGCGGGTTGGATCAAGCCCACCCCATCGAGGTCAAACCATTGGGGCTGGCTGGCGACGAGCAAGCCGACCTGACCGTGCATGGCGGCCTGAGCAAAGCTGTGTATGCCTACCCGCACGAACACTATGCTTTTTGGCAAACCGTGCGCAGCCAAGCCAAAGTGCAAGACTGGAACGAACCCTTGCCTTTTGGCATGCTGGGTGAAAACCTGACCCTCACAGGCCTGCTGGAGGGGGACGCCTTCATCGGGGATCAATTGCACTTTCCCGATTGCGTGCTGGCCATCAGTGAGCCGCGCCAGCCCTGCTACAAATTTGAAGCAGCGATGGGCTTCAAACAAGCCGCCAAGATGATGGCCCAATCAGGCTATTGCGGCTTTTACCTGTCGGTGATCAGACCGGGCACGATTGCAGCAGGCCAATCGTGGGAACTGGTGCCCGGCCAACGCGAAGTCAGCATCACGGAATTGTTCAAGACCAAGATGCGCCGCAACGGCTGAGGCCGATCAAGCCGGCTTGACCTGATTGGCAATACCCGACGCCACATGGCCAGACGGCACATGGGGCGCGGCGTTTTCAACATGCCCGGTTTGGTCATCAAAAAAGAAGTCCGGCTCAAACTCTCGCAAGAATTCGCCCTTGGGCAAGCCCCCCAGGAACATGGCCTCGTCAACGTCGATGCCCCAATCCATCAGGGTTCGGATGGCGCGCTCATGCGCGGGCGCGCCACGGGCAGTGACCAAGGCCGTGCGAATGCGCATACCGCCCTCGCCCGCTGCATCATCACGCTGCTGCAGATCATGCAGGGCTTGCAGCAAGGGCTTGAACGGGCCCGCCGGCAAGGGCTTGGCAGCACGTTCTACTTCGTGCTGCTGAAACGCGTCCAGGCCACCCCGCTGATACACCTGCTCGGCCTCATCGGAGAACAAGACCGCATCGCCGTCAAACGCGATGCGCACTTCATGGGGATGCGCCTCACCCGCGCGGGCTGCGTGTGGCAGCACCCTCGCTGCGGGTACGCCTGCTTGCAGGGCTGAACGCACATCCGCATCGTTGGTCGACAAGAACAAATGCGCCTGCAAAGGCCGCAGGTAACGCCAAGGGCTTTGGCCGCGGGTGAACACACCGCGCTCAATGGGCAAGCCATAGTGCTTGGCCGACCGAAATACCCGCATGCCTGAGACGGGGTCGTTGCGCGACAGGATCACGACCTCCACGCGCGGCGCGTGACCGTGATTGAACGCCAACAACTTGCGCACCAGAGAGAAGGCCACCCCGGGGCGCGCCGGCACATCAATGTGTGCGAGCTGATGCTGCATGTAGGCACGGTCATCGGCGCCTTCAAACAACAGGTTTTCTTCTTCAAAGTCGAACAGGGCGCGCGATGAAATCGCCACCACCAACTGTCCAGACAAACTTACCGGCATGAGACCAAACCTTATCGGATCACAAGGCCGCCATCATTGCACGAAGCCAATCGGTTTGCGCCTCGCGTGTTGATCCGGCAAGTCCTGCACGTCGATCTGCCCACGCCCATCCAGCTTGGCATTACCAAAGGCCGTCATCAAGGCGCGACGCATTTCACGTGGGGCGCAATGGCTCATGGCATCCAACACGTCATCAGCCAAGTCAGGATCAAACCGCTGGCCCCATTCATGTTCGGACCGAATGCTGGCGTACAACTTGCTGGCGATCTTGCGGGCGGCCTCTTCATCAGGCGCCTCAATCTCAAACACATTCATCCGGTTGAGGATGGGGTCCGGGATGCCCCGCGCATCGTTGGCGGTGGCCACCCAGATCACCTGACTGGCATCAATGGGCACCTCCGCAAATTCGTCGATGAAGGCATGAGCGGTATCGTGTTCCAGCAAGCCGTACAAAGCACCCAAGGGGTCATAAGCATGGTCTCCACCTGTCTTGTCGATCTCATCGACCACCATGACGGGGTTGGCATATTGCCCATCGACCAAGGTTTCAAACACCTTACCGGGCTTGGCTCCCTTCCACTGACTGGAGGCTCCCGACAGCACCCACCCCGCGGTGAGTGAACTCATGGACATGAAGCCCATGCCGGTTCCCAGCAGTTGAGCCACTTCACGGGCAAAGTGCGTCTTGCCAACACCGGGTGGCCCCAACAGCAACATCGGCGTGATCTCCAAGGCATCTCTGCTGTCGCTGCACAAGGCCAATTGACGCCTCAGGTCATCCAGCACGTCATGGAAGTTGGGCAGCTCGTCATACAAGTGGGTCATGGCTGGCAGCCCTGAGGGCTTGACCTGAAAGCGATCCGGCCCTTTGTCGATCATGCGCTCGTAAGTCGCTCGCAGGCTTTCATGCTCTCGGGGTGGCAGTTTGCCCAAGCGTTTTTCAACCTCATCAACGCGATACAGATGGCGCATGTGCGCAATCGGGATGCGTCCCCGCATGTCATCTGGCTGAACCAGAACCAACTCGCAACCACTGCTCATGTTGGACCTCCGCATGGGCAAGATGTCTTGTCAAACCATTGCAGCAAATTGCCGCGCGCACAAGGTGCCAAACAACACTCCCTTCTGCCC